>Ga0065711_1001915_pt1 | contig 38178 bp, 22 predicted proteins | sample Hoacrofraction12_FD_59098 | JGI IMG/M metagenome (GOLD analysis project Ga0065711, IMG submission 59098) | Hoatzin crop microbial communities from Cojedes, Venezuela - Epithelial fraction 12 v2 (version 2) | ecosystem: Host-associated > Birds > Digestive system > Esophagus > Crop | place...
GAGCACTGGCACAGGCTGCCCAGGGAGGTTGTGGAGTCTCCTTCTCTGGAGATATTCAAGACCCGCCTGGACAAGGTCCTGTGCAGCCTACTGTAGGTGACCCTGCTTTGACAGGGGGGTTGGACTAAGTGACCCACAGAGGTCCTTTCCAACCCCTACCATTCTGTGATTCTGTGAAATCTGTGTACACACTCAATTCTTTATTTGCCTACTGGCTCCCTCCTGCCACAGTCTACAGCTTTATTTCTGGTTTCATATTTATCTGAACTGAGCTTCCTTCCTGCTAATTTGCTATAGTAACCTTTTATAAAGCAGGAAGTGAAATGTGCCAGTTCATTTCCTGATGGCATAACACAAGGCAGTATGCTTTTGGTTACAGCTTAAGGATACGTGAGAAATTGTACTTTAGCTTTTCAAAAACGTTTTGATTTGTTTCTTCTATAGTTTGGCAAGTACTTTCATTCTGGGAAGTGTTGTTAAAGCATGTAGCTTGTAGTTGTTTATGTGAGGTTCTTTTACATATTTTTGATGCCTTTATTCATTTTTATATTTCTGTTTTTAAATTTCATGGTTTTCTTTTAAATTAAATACAGTAAAAAACGCCAAACTTTTCTTGTTCACTACATCAGTATTTTTGCTCTTGGTAAATACAGGCTAGGACTAACTTAGGTGCCACGTTACAAGGAAGGATTAGAGAAAAGGGAGCACGTATTCTCAAAACTACCTAATCTCCACAGGTTATGCTTCACAGGCTCCTAATATAGCTAGAAAGGGGAGGCTGCTCTTAGTAGAGAGTGATTAATATCTTACTCTATGACTCCTGTTATGAATTTCCCTCTGGAGAATCCCTTTCTTGCCACTGATGGTGGAAGTCATGAAAGATACCTAAATAGGCTAAAATTGGTGTTTGTGAAAACCTCAGGTAATCTGTGTAACTTCTGTTGTCGTGCTGGAGTTTGGAATGTAGTTTCCCTAGGTGTATAATGTGCGGGGTAGATACAGCAATCCGCTGCTTACTACAAGGGGGAACTTCTGTGTTGCCCAAAACCTGTCTTCTTGGGTTGGCAGTTTTGATAAAGTGACTGTTCAGTTCTCGTTAATTATGCTGGCAGGCCATACAGTAGTAGAAAACAAGCCAGGAAAAGTAATAGTTGGAAGCAGTCGGAAAGCATAGAGGAAGGAGTCTCCCTCCGGTCAGCCCTCGTGTCCAGCACTGAAGCAGCTGCTGGCTGGCCCCCATCGCCATGGCCGTGCTGGCCACATGGCCACACAGATGGCACGCTGGCAGCAGAATGGAGCTTTTTGTCATTGTACGGGCTCTGGCTGGGATGGAGTTGATTCTCTTCGTATTAGCCCACAGGGTGCTGTGCTTTGAGTCTGTGGCTGAAACAGGGCTGGTGACGCACCCAACGTTTTGGCTGTTGCTGAGCAGCACTTGCACAGTGTCCAGGCCCCCAGCGAGCAGGCTGGGGTTGTGCAGGGAGCCGGGAGGAGAACCCAGCCAGGACACCTGACCCCAGCCGGCCAGAGGGGTATTCCGCACCGCATACCTTTATGCTCAGCAAGAAAAACAGAAGGGAGGGATTTTCTGGGGACTGGCTGGGCTTGGTCTCCTTGTGGTACTTGCGTTAGTGATTGCCTTTGCATCACTTGTCCTGGTGGTTTCTTCACCTTTTCTTTGATTATTAAACTGTCTTTATCTTGACCCAGAAGTTTTCTTGCTTTTGTTTTTCCTGTTCCTCGTCCCACTGTGGTGGGCACAGATATGTTTCTGCTGCAGCTTCAGTTCTGAATGATTTTCACAAAATTTTCACCTTTTAAGTGTTGCAAGACATAGTGTTTCCCTCATCTTTTTTATTTTGGAACTTTTTCTACTTTGTTTGTTTAAAATAGATTCAGCCATAAAGACAGTGGAGGGAAATACATTTCTGTTCAATAAAAACAAAAAAGTCAGTTTCTTACAGTTGCAAAACAGATAAAAAAAAATTGGTTTAATACTGGAATATACAGGACCGAAAAGCTTAAATTTGGCAGAAATAATATCCCTATGCAGTCAAACAGTAGAACCTTTTGGAGTTTTTCAGTAAAATCAGTGTTGACTTTTCTTGAGATTTAGCTGCGTGTGTTTTTGAATTTACGTCTCAACACATATATGTACAGTTTATGTTCTTAATTCTGTTTCTCAGTAATAACACTGAATCACACAGTTGGGCTCTATCATAGTGAACATGCTGCTATTCCCAGGTCCATTTTTCATAATTTTTTCTTCTTACTTGCTGTTATGATGGAAACCACAGGGTCATAATTATTACTCTTCATTGCCTCATGTTATATTGACCTGCTTATCTCTTCAGGTGGTAGGATTTTCAAACCTGGCGTTAATGGATTCTTCTTCCAGTCTTACAAGAAGCAGTGAGAGTTACATAGCTCCCTGGAGCCGCATTTTAAGATTCGGTGTGTCTGCTGCACTCTGGCTAGCCATTGCCTTCTTACAGGTATGTGAAACACATGATACACTGAATTATCGTTTTCAAGGTGGTTCTTGTAAGCTAGGATAGATCACTGGGCCATCCATACTACGTATCATAGCGTTGGGTATATTCTTAACTGTTTTCCTTGATGTAGACTTTTAGCTGTTCTAGCATGGTACACCTTTAGAACGCAAAATGAATCTTCTGAGCTATGAGACAACTTACTTTGTAGTCAGAATTTTAATCCTCTAAGGTATTAATTTATGCAACTACTTTGTTTTGTTTTAAACAACTTTGAAGCATCTCCAAGTTCAAAATGGAAAGCAGGCTATTGCTACAACTTTACTTCTTAGAGAAAGGACATCAATCCCATTTCATAGAGTCCACTGCAATGGTGGCCACAACAGAAGTCTGTAATTTGTGGGTGTTAAACTGTGAAGTTGTTTGCATAATAAAGTCAAATCTGATGAACTAATAAAAGAAAATTTGGTTTATTTATTTCAGGTTATATTTTTTTCTGTGTTCTATGAAAGATTTGTTGAAGATAAGATAAGCCAATTTGTTGATTTGTGTTGCATGAGCAATGTAAGTATTTTTTTGTCTCATTTGTACAGTGGCATTTTTAATAGAATAATACATAAGATAGTTCTAAGAATAATAAATAATATTTATTCATTTAATTTAATCAGAGATTAATAGCTAACAGCCAAAGTCAGTGTTTCTTTCAGCTCACTTTATTGGTGCAATCTACAAGAAGATTTCAGTTAAACGTTTAATTGGAAAAAAGTTCTGGAACCATAGGTATCAATATGTTCTTCTACATATGTGATTTTTAGGTTATTTTTTGAAGTTAAATGGGTTACATATGCTCATACAGTATTAAAAAGTAACAAATTAAGACAGAAATCAGGTGTAGAATCATTTGCTGCCGTTCTGTCTACTGGCTTGCATTTTAGTACTTTTGTCTTACAGACACAGCTGTCTGGGTTTTATTTAATATGTCTATATTCAGTTTCTGCTCCTATCTTGTGGTTGTCACTCAACTGCTGAACTTCATGGTTGTCCCTCTTGGACAGTTATCATCTTTTTCACACATTTTCACTTACATCTGATCCAATTCCCTTTTTCTATTTTAAATATGGATCTTGAAGCTTTGTACTGCATTAATTCCTTTTTAACCAAAGAAGAATGCAGTCAGAACAGGTTGGGTTAGTTCATTTTGCAGAACTTTTAACTGCTTTTATCAGCCTTTCCAGCCTTGGTTATTGCTTTTCTGTGAAAAACCTATGTAGTCCATGGGTTGCAGAGAGAGTTAATTTTGATTTTTATGTGATACGTAAGCACTGTATCATACTGAATGAAATTCTATTAAATACAGTCTCCTAGGAGCTCAACTGGAATCATGCATATGTATTATATATCACAGAAATAACTTTTGCATCAAAATAAAAGCTAATAACATTGCTTTTATTTTTTGTCTCTGTGGAACTAAGTAGTGATGCTTGCCTTTGATAACCTAAATAAACTTGAAGTTGGTGTGTGTTTCTAGTTAAACATAGATAAAAATAATCAGTAAAGGAGTTATTAAATATTTTTCTGCCGTATTTATTTTGGTACCTGCCTACTCTGTATTTGTGGAAGCACTGGTCTTGCTGATCTCCACTGTGAATTCGAAAGTTCAAAATTAAAATGATAATGTTTAATAAAAGTATTCTTCTCTTCTCCCATCTCTTTTAGATTTCAGTGTTTCTCTTGTCACACAGCTGCTTTGGTTATTACATCCATGGTCGCTCTGTGCATGGACATGCAGATACCAATATGGAAGAAATGAATATGAACCTAAAGAGAGAAGCAGTAAGTAAAAGTATTAAAGTTTACACCTGCTCTGATTATTTATCTTATTAAAAAAAACCCCACATCTTTGCATTATGGATCTGCACTTGTGTATTGCATTGCACCAAGTTATGATACTTAAAAGGTACTAGCTGTTGGTGTGTAAATATATGGCTCGGTAGTTCTTTTAACCAGGTCTTCATCTTTCTTCTTCTTCACTATCTCTTCTTCTCTGTTACATCTTCAGATTTCATAGATATAAATTTCCTGTTTTTCTAAAAAGTTTTTTTCATGTATTCAAGAGCCTTCTTTTTGGTGTTGAAGCTTTCATAAGCTCATGGCCACATTCAAAACGATGCATACCAAAAAGCTTTCATGAAGAGATAAATCTGAAAAACTCCAATAAAGACACGTCTACTTTTCCAGTAAATTCTTTTGTGCCATCTCTTCTCCTGTGGTGACATAACCTGTTAATACAGAAATTAATTTGAGTCAGTATTTTTTCTAGTTTGTCGTATGTTGTATCTTTACTGCAAGATCAGGCAAATGTAAAATGTCTCATATAAGACTGGAGCACTTTGCACTAAATTTCATGACGTCTTGCATCTTTGTAGGGACAAGTAGGAAGAAGGATATGGCTATTTCAATGATAGGTGGACAGAAAAAACATAACCATGTGAAAATTAAATCTCAAACATTGAGATATAGAGGAATATTTTAGTAATATTTTTGACTTGTGTATTCCTATAGTTTTTTCCTGATTGCTTATTTTAATATAATTCTGGGAAAAGCAAGTTTTTTTCCCCATGGAGATGTCAAATTTTCTGTTTTCTTGGGTTTTGAGATTTATTAAATGTTACCTGAAAAACATATGGAAAAAGTCAGGAATCAGTCCAAAGCACAAAAAAAGCAGGACAAATGTAGAATAAATTATAAACATAAAAGAAAGGGCTTCAGAGTGAATGTCAAGAGATGTGTTAGAAGGTAATGAACTGAACACAGGTGAAAAGAGGAATATGACTTTGTGACAGTAGGGGTCAGGATTTCACGTCCTAAGAAAATCTTGCTGTAATAGAACCAAGAGTGCAGTGGATTAAAATATTTAGAGATACTGAGCACTATGTGTACATGAAAGAGAGAAAATGAAAACCTTTTGACTTTTTTGGTCTATGAATGACATTAATAATGTTAATTTACAATTGCTTTAACTGTGTAGGAAAATCTGTGTAGTCAGAGGGGCTTGTTACCAAACACAGATGGCCAGACATTTCAGATTTCTATTTCAAGAAAAATGCGACTGCACTATGACAGGATTCACGAAACCTTAACAAGAGTAAGTGAGATATTTGTATTCTGTAAATGTTATTTAAAATATGTATTTTTTCTGCTGACGTCACGGCCATGTTATATTTCAGAAACGTGGTCCTGCTAGGCTTTTGGACTCTTCTGCAAATACTTTCGAACAAAGCACAAGGGCATACAACACCATGAACAAATTTCTCAGTTCTTTTATTGATCACGTATGTATATGAATGTTACTATATTAAGGAAAATGTAATTATAGGAAGTAGAGATTAAAAACTGTAAATCTGAAAGACTAATCTCTCTCTAAGCATATGTGCTTATAGACTTGTTGTTAACGACTTTATGGCAGCTGGAATAGTGCTTCATTAAAACAAAAAAAAGAAAAAAAAAGGGAATACTGTTCAACAGTGCAACCTGTTCTTAAAAATGACAAATCCTTTTTTTCTATATGTACTTACTTTTGTCTTGGAATAGACCAGTGTTCTTTTTCATTCATAGAGGTCTAAGTAGCTGTACCTCACTTTGTAACAAGTACTTTTTCATTGAAATCATAAAACAAGAAGTATTGTTTTTGTTTTCTTACAGGTTCATAAAGAAATGGATTATATTGTTAAAGATAAGTTGCTGCTTGAACGGATTCTTAGCATGGAGTTCATGGAACCAATAGAGAAAAGTATTTTTTACAATGGTAAAAGCATTTGTGACTTTTTGTTTGTACTATTATAAGTTTGTAGGTTTCTGTGTAGATTTCTTTCCCAGAATTTACAATCTAAACTGGACTTTACAGCAGGAGAGGTCGTTAAATGACCGCTGGCAAGGGAGGTATTTAAGAGATGTTCTTCAGGTTACAGAAATCCTATTTATAATTTGTCGCTTGACTGCAATGTTTTTTCTTTTAGGCAACTAAAAGGATACTGTGTAGAGATGTGCACGTGTTTATGAAGTGCTCCTTTGGCTTGCTGTCTAGATCCAATATGCACTTTGTAAATGCAGAGAATACCCACAATAGTTAAATAACTTCATGCTAATTTTTTTTTTATATAGAACCAAATTTCTGATGAAACCACTAAAAGTACAGCTAGACAATTTCTTTGAGGAATATATTGATCGTAATGAGGATGTTTTAGTGGAATACGTGATGTTAATACACCACTCATCTTTGCAGACTCCACTAAGTAATTTGGGTTCTTGAATATTTTATTTTGAAGCTTTTTAAGCATTGCCAATACCCACAGCAAAATTGAGTATTCCAGCAGAAGCAGGGATGACACCAGTGCTGGTTCTGGTCGCTGGACCTATGCAAAATCAGTCAGACTCGGGTTCTCCAATGTTACCATCCTGAATCCCAAGCCCATGCTAAAGCTAGCCATGAGTATTTCCAATTGACCAGCACATGCATTGAAAATAGATTTAGTGAAAGTTCTTGACCATATCTCAACTTTCAACATACGTTCCTAAATCTTAATCCCTGGAAGATTGATGCTGTGAAACGCCAAGGCTCCAAAAACCTTAAACTGTTCGTAATTACTGCCAGATGACCAATACTCGCATCCCTGAAATCCTCATCCAGTGTTAGGTCCTCCACTTCCTCCACTTTCAAGGTTCTGAAGCCCCTAGTCCTGGTCTCCTGCTATTAATAGATGGGGTCTGGGGACCAGTATCCACACTGCAATGAAATGTGAGCTGTGGATTTAGGCCTGATACCAGTCTGCTTCCTCAGTCCCTGAGCTGTACAGAATCCATCAAAAATTATCTTTGAAAACCTTAGTTCAAACCCTGATTCTACCCCTGACCATAAATATGGCCATGACCTGCCTGAAAACTAAACATTAACTAGTGATCCAAGATGTTGCCAGCCCTCATTTTGAATCCCTCAAGTACTTGGCTCTTCAGCTTCACTGTTCAGAAACTCAGCCTTATCAGAACTACAGTCCAATCCATAGATACTACCAGATGACCATTACACATCCTAAGTATGTCATTCTTATATAATACCAATCAGACATACACAATTTGTAATGAAAATACTCTGTTTCCAATTAAACTTCCATTAGAAATTTTTCTTAAAAAGTAGAAAAAAGAAAAAGAATCCATTTTCCGTAATTGCTGATTTTAAGTGTTCTTTTCTCTTTTGAAAGTGGTGCTTTTTGATAAAATAAAGATGTGGATAAGTGGTCTGGACTACTTTGGCTATGAAAAGGGAATTCTAAGCTTAAAAGACCCATTTTCTGGGAAACTGTTAACCAACGAACACCAGTAATGTTAAGCTCTGAACCTCCTCCTCAGTAAGGCTTTAAGCATATATTTTAATTATTTTGTTGAGTTGGAGCCAGAGTTAACGCTTGCTAAAGATTTCAGTGACAAGGAAGTCACATTTGCTTCTTGTTCAAAGCAGCCTGTTTTAAACAAACTGTTTGAGATTTCAGGAGTGAATAGAGTTGTGTGTGTGATGCGGACTTTTCCTATTGTGTTCCATCAGTATTAAGTCATTTTATAAGTGAAAAGTTTTGTATTATTTTCTTAAATAGATTGACATAACTAGCTCTTATGATGCCATAGAATGCCATAGTTAGCTCTTGCTCTGACTTTCCTGTATCTTACCAGCTTTCCCAGCACGGACTGATGAACTCCACAAACTTGGACTTCACAGAAATAATAATTGTTCAAAAATTATTTTCTTTCTGTAGATGAAGGACACTCTTTCAGTGATGTTCTCTATTATGGCAATGAGACAACGCTGCTCATCTTTGATATCCTGTTTTTCTCCATTGTGGATCTGGCTTCCCAAAGTTTTGTTTTAGCCGCTATTTTAACATATTTGCAACAAGAGGTAAATTTTAATTTAAGAACAAAGTATTATTTTAAAAATGTGGGTTAGTATTTATTAGAAGTTTACATATTTAACTAGATAATTAAAGAAGTAAGTTACCAGTTTGTGGTGACAGAAGATTCTACTGAGAGCTTATAAAATAGTTTTTAGATTTTTTTGTCAAATAGGTTTGTGAGAAATTAATTGTATTCACATGCCTGTAATGAACAAGAGGCTACAAATAACTTTCAATAGAAGACACAAATATCTGTTAAAATGAATCACGCATAATTATATCTTATTTCAGGGTGGAAAGGTGTTGGAAAATATATTTAAAATGCTAAAGGGAGTTAAGCACCTAATTCACTCAAGTTGTTTATGATTTAAAGATAATATGAAGTTATTATATTAGGTACTGAAACGTGCTGTTTTAAGTATTTCTTTGTTAATACATTTTTTCTAAAATGTTCTTAGATATTTAGGTTTATTCGTAATACACTTGGGCAGAAGAATTTGGCATCCAAAACCTTGGTGGATGAAAGATTTCTTATTTAATTAAGAAGATGAAAAACTTTGTTGAGGAGTTAATCATGGAAATTATGTCCCCAACCAAAGCATCTCTGACCTACAGACTAATTGTAGTGCACTTTTCAATAATAATAATAATGTAAGGGTTTTGAAATTTATCAATTTTTTTATACTGTGTGCTATTCAGCTTTATCTTTGTTTATTTACAAATATTTTTAAATTTCTGAACACTAAGCCATAGGCCTTTAAAATGAAGGGTACATGAAAATAAGACAGAACTAAGCTTACTGTTGTTGTTATTAGAATAAGATAAAAATTATTTACTGGCTTTTGCGAAGATACGGACCACTTACTTTGAGGAAAATGTTTGAGCATTCCAGTTGGCAGGAGAGGCTGTCAACTCTTAATCCCTTAACTCTTTTTCTCTTTTTTTTTGGTAATTTACTTTGAAGTATAATGTTTAGCAAACTTATTTCCAGTTTTACACAGCACAGGAGGACTTGTGAATTAAATTAATATTTCAAGGGGACTATTTAAAAGTCACTTATTTACAGCAACTCTGACTTGAAATTTTAACTTTTCTTTGTTGTAGTACTGTATGCTTTTGTCTCTTGAAGTTTATCATTGTTTTTCTTGAGTGTGGACTATACGTGACAAAGTTTCCTTGTGTTTGAGATACAGTAGTGTTACAGCGATGCAGAAGAACAGGCGGAAGAGGGGTTACAGGTATTTGTGTTTGTTCCTGATCTTCTGTCACCTGATGTGGGATGCCCAGGGAAATACAGTAATTCTGCTGTGCTGTTTCCGCACAAGTGAAATGGAAGCAATTGTTCTTACCTTTTTAGAAATGTTTTCACAGGTGCCTGTATATGCCCATGTACCTCTGTCTCTCTAATTTTCTGGCTTTTTTGTCTTTAGTATAACACAGAGATCATAATCATTCTTTGGAATTTAGGCAAGTTAATAATTATTCAAGTGCCACTTATTAAGTGTTAAGGGAGATTATGAATGGCCTTCAGGACACCTTAAAGTGAGGTGTCTACCTCCTGTTTGTATCTCTGAAACGTCTCCCTACTTTTTTTAAATCGTGTATTTCAGTAAACGATTAAACATGAATAGTGTTTTCTGGTTTTATAGCTGTTGCGTGTCTTCAGATGACTGAACAAGGGACTTTCACCAGCAAAAACACCATAAAAGCATAAATCGAGGTTAGCATGCTTATTCCAAAACAGAGACTGAGGACACAATTAGCTGGGCCTAGCAGATTTCCAATGCAGGCACGTGTATCTGAGGTGAAGCAGCAGTGTATTTCAGGTGTTCTTGACTTCATAAAGAGGAGCACATTCTTATGTTGATATCATACATGATACTAAACTTACGGTAACATGGCCATAAATCTCAGGGTCACAGTTCCTCTAGCACGTTTGCTCTTGGTGTGGCAAAACCTCTGTAGCTTGCTAGTCCAATGCAGTTGCTATTAACTGATAGAATGTGTCTGCCAGTAAGGCTAGAACAAGGTACATAACTGAAGAGCTGATTTCCAGCAGGACGTACATTTATTAATGTGCAGTTTAGCACTGGCATTTCCATGTCACGCTTTCTTTACTTCAGTCTACTTGTCTGCACAATTCTTAGTTTATTGGTGCACACTATCCCTCAGAAAAGGGGTGAATACAAAGCTTCCAACAAAGTGAAATGTCCACTATAAATAAAACCAAGGTCATTACCTTTGTAGTGAATGTAGTCATTAAAGTGCCCATTAGGTTCTGTAGCTGTTAAAACAGCAAAAATGTTCTTTCCGCTGAGTGCCGTGGCTGTATGACTTCACTGGTTGTGAGGCTGCTGCCATGCTGCCTGTCAGTGATGTACCAAGTGCCAAACCTGTAAACTTGAGCTAAGGAGCCACCTGAAAAATGGTCTGCAGTGGGTCACGTGCCAGGCAAGGTTAGGCTTGCATGATGCAGGCATAGCATAACTAAACTTTGCAGATCTTGCAAGTCCCACTGAAATATCAATGTACAAGAGGAAATACAATCTTTCTCATGTGACCATATTTATTCAAGAGGACTGATGTGACTAAAGGGGCATAGAAAGTTGCTGCAATCCGTAAGTGAGCAAGTGTGACCCTAATGAATTCCCCTTATACAGGTCCATTCTTACTGTCGCTTTCCAGCAGTACAAGGGTGCATCACTGTCAATGGTAACAGGCACAAAGTTTTTTCTGTGCAGATTCTGACGGTGTGTCATGAAGTTATTCTGGGGAACAGAGCCACGCTTCCGACATACCTCCTCCAGAACGGTCTGGCTTATGACCAGCTTCAGGCAGAATAGCTAAAAAGTAGTAACCAGACCCGGGTAAGCCAGGAATGTCTAGAAGTGAAATGAAGAGGTGATGATGCCATCTGTAGACACAGCCATGTCGTTTTAATTTAGTTAGTCCAGTACCAGCAGAAATGGAGACATTTCAGCATGTCGGCTCTCACCCTGTACCCTATTCTCAATGCTTTTGCTCTCCAGGTACACCTTTCCATGCAAGAATCGTGCTTGGAGTTTGCTTTAGATATGCCTTCAATTATCCGCTGCTCAGAAGGGCATGCGAAAGCTTTAATGACCTTGCAGTTTGCAAGAACTACTGCTAACAGCAACTTGTGTTGCAGATAAATGATAAATTAATCTAAAAATTTTCTGTCAAACAGTTCAGTGGCTTGGCCCCCTCTTTCTCCTCAGTGCACACACTACTCTGTTGTGTTTTATTTTTCCAGGTCATTTATCTAAAATGTTAATATAGCTAACATAGGCACTCTACATGATTTAGGAAATAATTACAGGAGTCAAAAGCTCCAGGAATTCATAGAAGCTTTTCTTCATTCTTGCTGTCCAGTGAACACTTGAAACAGGTTGACCCCCCCTTTGTTCTCTTATTGCTTGATATTTGTTCAAGAAATAGCTTGTGATTGTATTTCCAACTTCATGGTTTTCCTTCTTTTAAATTAATACGGAGCTACAATGTGTCGTTCACGTAATGAGTGTCTTTCAAGTTTCTAAATGTTTTATTTAATCACGTGGCATTTCAAACTCTCTTATCTGTCCCTCTGCGCAATAAAAAAATTTTCAAGGACTGGAGGAGTTTTGTCGCCGTTGTTACATCAGTTGACCCAAGCCTGCACCACGCTGTTCCTTCCATGAACACGAGAGGTTTCAGAACGGGGCAGGAGGCTGCCCCTGGCTCCGCAGTCCGGAGAAGCTCTGCCAGGACAAGCGCAAGACAGGGGTTTTGCAGTTGGTGTGGCAGTGGAGGGATGTGGCAAGTGGATGATCACAGCCAGTGGAATGAGATTCTTGCTGGTTGCCGAGTATCATAGGGGCTGGGTGCCAAAAGAGTCCTTTCCGCAGACAATTAGAACTCGTCTATACCGACAAGGTACAGTATCAGAAATAATGTTTACAATTCACAGGTTTCGTTTACTAGTGAGGAGGTGATGGATTTGTATGTTACTACAGCATTCGTTTTAATGGTAGGGGCGGGTGTGTGACCGAGGGAGATGGTGCCAGAGGTGAGGAGTGCAGCTGGCGCGGTGCTCAGAATTGCATCCCGCCCGTCAGATCGCTGCAGCGTGCTCAGCACGGCAGTGCCGTCCGCGCTGAGCTCCTGGGGTTTGCTGTTCGTTGTCAGCCTGAAAGGGAGCACGAGAGCAGTAGGTGACTGCGGGAGGATGACGTTGCCCTACCCTCTATGAAAACCACGAGTGAATGGGGATGGTGGAAGGAGGTAGCTACCCAACCTCTCAAAACCGGTCTCTCTCAACACCGCCTGGTTTCCCTCTCTCTTTTCTTTTCTTTCTTTGTGTTTCTTTTCTCTAGCCAGGATCCCAGTATCACGCCCTTTTCTTCTGTACCTTTTCACGTTTTAAAAGAATCTTAGAATCATTAAGGTTGGAAAAGACCTCTAAGATCATCAAGTCCAACCGTCAACCCAATAACACCATGCCTGCTAAACCATGTCCCGAAGTGCCACATCTACATGTTTTTTGAACACCTCCAGGGACAGGGACTCCACCACTTCCCTGGGCAGCCTGTTCCAATGTCTGACCACTCTTTCAGTGAAGAAATTTTTCCTAATGTCCAATCTGAACCGCCCGAAATCCCCTGTCCCTCTCTCCTGTGCCTGAAGCCAGTGTCTCCAGCTTCACCCCACGGCCTGCAGGCCGTGCCCATGCCCCGCTGCCAGCGGGTCGGGCCACAGGGCTCCACGCCGGGGTGGCTGTGCGTGTCCCTGCTCCCCGAGCGGGCGAGGGCCGGGGCAGGCGGCTGTGCAGGAGGGTGCTGCCGGGTTGGGTGCCAGCGAGCTGCGTGCCAAGCCCTGCCTCGGGGTCGCAGTGCAGGCCCTTTGGTCAGAAGAATGAAAATCCAAACGCGGCATCAGACATCAGTTTGAAAGCGTGAAGCCCCAGCTTCTGTATATGTCCAGAAGGAAGAATAAACGAAGCCAAGACGCCTCCAGACAAACTGCTCTCTGAGCACCGGCTTCCTCCAGCTTTGCCGCCTTTGCAGTCTGCGCACCGTCTCCACCGCGCCGCTCCCTCGGGCGACGGGTGCCACGCCACGCGGATGGGTGACTCGGAAAAGCCACCATCCTCGCTGGCTGCGGCAGGCGCGGGGCTGTGGACGTAGCCCCCAGGCAGGGCAGCCGAGCTGCCCACGGGGAGGACCCACACCCACAGCTGGGGCCAGGGACCACGCAGCCACAGGGACGCTCCCCAGGGAGCCCCGCGGGAGAGACGTTCGGCTCACCGTAAGGTGAACGTTTCCACTTTATCTTGGTGGAGCTTCAGTAAGCCTTGGTGGTCCAGAGCCATGACCATCTGTATCCCTCTCTGACCCAGACTGCTTTACCAACCCAGCGGTGCTACTCGAGGCTTGTCACCCCCTTAGTTTTCCCGGGTGGCCTCCATCAGAGCGGGAGCAGCTGCAAGCCTGGCAGCTGGGGAGAGGTCAGGCAGGCCTTGGGGTTGGGTAGGAAATAACCGAGGTCTGAAGCTCAGCTGTGGAACAGCTCTGCAGCTCGGTGGCTCTGCAGGCATCAGGAGGCAGCGCTGCATTAGCTGGCGTTGAGAGCTTCCCTGTAAATGTTTAGAATTGTTCTTTTGTTCGTCTGTGAAAGCTGGGCCCGCCGCAGACCATCTCCTCGCAACCTGTGGTGCTCCCGGCATCAGAAGCAGAGAGAAGGAAACGTACTTCTCATAGCAGTAGAGCAGCTACGCCCAGAAAACACGCAACGATTAAGAGGCAGATCTAGATGGTTCCTTGCTGTGGTTGGATTTCGGTTGGTTTTTATTTCCACAAGCGCCTGCTATTACAGCAGTTATCAAATTTCCATTTTACAGCTCTCTGCGTCAGGGTGGCAGAAAGGCTCATGGGGTATGGAAGAAACTGGAATGAAAAGAGCGACCTGTAACCCCATGGTCTCCGTGACCTTTTCCTCCTGGTTTACAACTGCGGGAAGATAATCCCCTTCAAACCACGCAAAAACCCAAGTCTCCAGTTCTTCCTGCAAATGCTGAATGGAGATATTTGCTTTTGGCTTTGCCTGATCCCTGGGACAAGATGAGTCGCACCGACCTCCCTCCGGAGCAAACAGCTCGGTATCTCCCGGAGCCCGACCTAATCCCCCTCGCCATCGCACCCCGCCAGAGGCAGCCGAGCTGGGATGAACGGATTTTGCTCTCTCACGTGCCGGCGGTTCCCCCCGACCCCTTCCCACTCGCCGTGGAGCTGCTGGGGCACTGTGGGGGTCAGCACCTCCCTCGGTGGCCTCTCAGGGGGCAACGGGTCCAGGCGATGGCTTTGGGGCACAGCCCTAGGCTGCAGCCCCCCTGTCCCGGCTCGGCCCCTCACCTCTCCGTTCCCAGGCCCTGCAGAGAGCCAAACCCCCGGAGACCTTGGCGAGGGGACGCAGGAGTTATGCCGGTATCTCTATGTTTAATAACCGCCGTGCTGAAAGCTTGGTGTTTGTCACATTGTCCTGGAAGGCTGGGGCAGGGACGACGCCAGGAGAGGGACCTCTCAGCTGCTCGTTTCTCCTGAAAGTGTACGGTCAGAAATTAGTTCCCGTTTGCTTTATAGTTTGAGAAGAACAGTGTACTTTTTCCTTGGGAAGGAAAAGGCTGCGTTTGCCATTTTCAACATTTTCTTCTTTCTCTTTGTGTGTGTGGATATAAAGACCTCAGCTTCACCCTTGAAAATGCCCAAGTTGCTCACCTGTGTGTGGTACGCAGTGGTCCCTCTGCAAACACTGGAACGTCCTGCTGCATGGTCAGACACGTGACGGGACACGCAGGCAGTGTTTTCTGTCACGATTGCTGTGCAGAGGCGAGTTGTGTCACGGGACACCCAAACTCAGCGCAGAACTTGCTGAGACTCCAGGTTGCCCCCGCAGCACCCCGAACCTGCAGGGACGGGGAGACATCCAGACATCCTGAAATACTGAATTCCTCTGAAGGCTGGAGATGCTGTGATGGGTCCCAAGGATTTGTGAGCACGGTGATGGGGAAGAGCTGGAGCTGAGACCTGTGGATCAGGACCATCTGGTCTGCCAACAGAAAAGAGCAGGACCCTACAGCCACGCTGTCTGGTTTGCAGCCACAGACGCGTGGCTGCGACACTCCTGTCACACAGGTTGGAGTAACGGAGGGTCGGCTGCTCTCGGCGGGGAAGTTTTGCTTCCTCACCCCAAATACAGTGAGCAAACCGCAATTTCCTCAACATCTTTCGCTGTTCAGAGCTAGCGCTGCTCTCCAGTGGCTTTTTTCTGACAGCATGAATAAATGCAGAGCAATGCTTCGATGACACACTTTGTGGAAATAACAACAGTCATTGCCCGTCCTCACCAGATGTCGAGCCAGAAGGGACCACAAGCCAACGGAGCCTCCTTGGCTGGTGCCACCCGGTGCCCTTGGCTCCTCTGACCCAGCCCTCCCAGTTCCCCATCATTTGCCATCCAGGGAAACGCTGCAGCCTCAGCAACCATTACCAGGGAAGCGCTGGGGCTCGTAAAGACACAATTAAGGAGCAGATGCTTTTAATGCATCTAGATGGAGGAACAGAAAGCTGTTAATCCCCTCTGGGGAGAGGCTTTTGTTTCCTGAGGCTTTTAGCTTTCTCAGCTTCCCCTTTCTCTCCAGCACTGCTCGGCTGCAGCTGCTTGAACAGGGAGAGCTTGAAATGGGTGCAGCAGGTGAAAGCAGCAGTCAGGGCATTTGGGAAGCTTACACCCCCCCCGCCATTGTCACGCCACGGGTAGTTATGAAGCTGCACTGGAAACATCAGCGTAGAATGAGAGGAAGTGGATGTTTCCACACCCTGTGTACATGCTGGAGCACAAACTTCGAGCTGCTTTTCGCACCCTTTGTCTGTCTCTGGGCTCAAGGATGGTATAATGGGAGCCTGCAAGGAGAGCGAGCCAGCTCTGCGGCTGCCTGCGCCCGGTGACAAACTCCCCCAGAGATCAGCCTGCAGCCAGGAAGGAGCCCGGGCCCCAGCGCTGCCCGCGCAACGGCGCTGAAATGGGTACAATGGGCCAACGGCTCGGAAGCTGCCGGTCAGCAAGGAGCCCTGGCAGAGCTTGCTGCCAGGACGATGCCAGCGGCACCAGGTGAGGAGGGGAATGCATGGAGGAACCAGACCAGGGTAAAGGTGCCTGGGCAGCGGGGCCCAGCCTGGCCCAGGGACACCGGGGCAAAGCCCCTTTGCCGCGAGAAGAGCATCAGGAGACCCACAGTGCATACGTGACTGGGACCTGCAGGTCTGGTTTCCGGAGACCAGACCCACTGACACTCCTCTTTGATCCCGGGGCTCTCTCCTGGGTGTGTGGCCATGTGCTTGGCTACCTGCGTGTGCCCAGCCATTGCAGCCTGATGGACTTCCCCAGGGAGCCCTGGGGTCTTTGCAGTCACACCCAGAGGGAATGAGGGACCTTTGGTGAACCACCAACCCTCCCGTTCTGTTAGCAATCATAGAACCATGAAACGGTTTGAGTTGGAGGGTCCTTCAAAGACCATCATGTCCTATGCCCCTGCCATGGGCAAGGACATCTTCCACTAGACCGGGTTGCTCAAAGCCCCGTCCAACCTGGCCTTGAACACGTCCAATGATGGTGCATCCACAGTTTCTCTGGGCAACCTATTCCACGTCTCACGCTCTGTCTGGCGATTCTGCACCTGGTTTTACTCCTGCATGAGGAAAAATGCCTTTCTGAACAAGTTGCTCTTGCCAAGCTCCTCTCTGCTGAACACTGGTCTCATTGAAGAGCATCTGCTTCAAGAGCAATTTAGGCTGAAGTTCTCACTCAGAGCAAAACCAGCAGAAATTGCATAGAGTGAAAAGCCTCCTGTGGTGTGGTAAACAGCAAGAGAAAGTGTGCACGTGTGCTGGGCTGAGGGGGAGACGGTGTATCTCTGGTCCATCCTGATAAACAGCGAAACCATCTGGAGCTCCTGCTAAGAAACAGGGAAACTCGTCCACCTCTCCACGGGCCATCTTAACAGGCCAAATCTCCTTAGTTACAAGTGCTCTGAAGCAGAGTTTAAGGAAACATGTATTTATTGAGAGAAGATGTTATTTTAATTTAAGAACAGAAGCCAGTAGAGGCTGCGTGTATCTAAATAATACGACGCTGCCCAGCCTGCTGAGTAGGTTTCTCACCGATAAGCCTAAAACCCATCCCTGAGATGTCCCGAGGACCTCTCTCTTCCACCCCAGGTCCATGTCTTCAGCCCAGGTCGCCCCTTGGGACCAGAGGCAGCCCCCCAGCACATGCCCTTATAGCCTCCGGCCAAGCCAGGTCCTCGCTCCCATGGCCGGCTGCTGTGGGATTTTACTAGGATAAGTTTCAGAAACACTGGGGATGGCTGAGGACAAAGCCTGACCCCTCGAGACAAGCTTCCTGCTGCGAGAGAAAAGCTCCTTTTTCCTCCCAGAGACCCCCTGGGAGCTGCCCCCTCCCCTGCTTCCCTGCCTGTTCCTGCTGGGAGGCAGCAGGGACCGGTAAAGGCACTGGGAGTCACTGGGATGTGCAAATTAAAGGCTCTGTGGGAGCACATATGCCGTCAGCAAGGTGGGGAGCAGAGAGCACCTCCCTGCAGGGCTCCCAACAGCGGAGCTGGGTACCCCCAGAGGGAACTCTGCTCCCCCCAACCACCTCTGCAAACAAACCCGGTGGTTCCCAGCGGGGTGGCCACGCTGTTGGCTTAAAAGTCATCCCACGCTGGGCCCCGGCGTGCTTGTAACCATTAGCCCAAGAGCCAACAGGGTCCAGCTACCCTCCTGGCCCCAAGGCATTGCTTCAGAGTTTAAGGCAGGCTGCAAGCAGTCATAAAACTGCCCCGAAGCTCACATCCCCGTCCAAAGTCTGGTGATGCTGCAGCACTCCGTCTCCCCTGTTGCCAAGGATTGATTTTAGCTAAGGGAGAGGGGAAATCACCCTGTTTGCTTTGGCCGGTGACGCTACTGCCTTTAAATGCCCTTCTCAAAAAAAACCCACCAAGCACGCACTGAACCCCCACCGCTGGGCTGTTCCCCCTTGCTGCCCCATCGCACAGGCTCTTGCACAGTTTGCTCCCAAAATATTTATTTTCAGGGTTGATTTCAGAGCAGGGGAAGGTACGCCTGCTGCTGACGAACTCGGCCGCTGTTCACAAAACGCAATTTTTTCTCTGGGTTTACACACGTGGAATGAAGGCTGTACTCAAGCCAAAACGGGAACAGAAATGTTTTAAACAACCTCCCTCTTGTTTGCTCAGTCCCGGAGCAGCATTGACTCGCGATTGCTGTTAGACCTGTTAGAAAAGTTCAAAATTTAAAAAAGTTTAAATTTCTTTCGTAACCTGGAGAGAAAGTGGGGGGGCCTCCCAGTGAAGCCCCTTCCTGGCAGCGAGCGGCAGGAGTTTGTGCTGGGCTCCCCGCCGCCCCGCTCCCCGGTAATTCTGCTGGAAGCCTGCACCAGCCTGCGGCGGGGGGAACGGGGGGGCTATGGGACGGCACGAAGGGACACAACTGAGAACTCCCCTTTTGCCTGCGCCTGAGCATGCGGGTTTAAACAAGATACAGCTTCAGAGAACTGGGAAGGCTGAGCCGGTGCCGGAGCCTTGCTGGAGCTGGGCTGGCTCCTGGGCTGGGGGGCTGCACGCCCAAAACGCGGCAGAGAGCTGGCAGGGGCGATTGCACCGCAGCCGGCGTTGTGGGGAGCGTGTGAAAAAGTGGGACGAAAGGCACGCTGCCATAAGCTGTGGGGGCTGAGGGAGGAAGGGGGTTTTCCCCTCTCCAGCTGCGGCTCCCAGCGCAGCCGCAGCAGCGATCCCACACCCCACCCGCCTCCGAAACGGCCTTTCTGGCATGGAGATGACACGTTGGGATCCAACCCATTGCACAGCAGCAGCTCTGCTGTCAGACCAAGCTCTGCTCAGCGGCAATCTCCTCCTCGCTGCCGCAGGAAGGGGAGCCAGGGAGGCTCTGCCATGCCGGCCCGGTGCCCCAGGGACAAGGACTTGTCACACCGCTCTTGGACATGTCGCCGGGGTTTGCTTGGCCATTGCCCCAAATCCCTCTTCCCTCCTAAGCCCACAAGTCCGCTCCTTCATCCTCTCCAAGGACATTCCCCCTGCCTCTCCCAAGCATGACATCCCTGCCTGTCACCGCATGGCAGAGTACCGAGCGTCCCCTGGCCCACACGTCCCGCGGCGGGAGGGATGCCGGCCCTGCAGCCTCTCCAAGGGACAGGGCTGCCACCGGGAGCGGGGCTACCAGGCAGCTCTGGCTACCACCAGGCAGCTCTGGCTACCACCGTCCCGCCCGGCTACTCCCATGCCCAGCCGCTGACACAAGCCAGGTCAGACAAAGCCAGGCTTTTCCTTGGACAGAAAGCAACCACAGGACTGCCTTTGGCCTGGGGGAAATTCTGCACCCAGGACCGATACAGGATTTAATTTTCTTTCCTGGGATAGAGGGCATTGCAGGGAGGAGGGTAAAAACATCTGGGAACACTGGAGAAATGCCTCTTGATGAAGTTTGCTGTTGTTTGCTAAAAATACCTGGGCTGAAGGCTGAAAGCACTGGGGCTGGGGATGTGCTGCCTTTCCAGCAGCGAGCCCAGCGCTGCCAGTTGGGTTTCAGTGCTGAGGCTTCTTCAAAGCGACCAAAACCGTGACCTCCCCCATCACCCCGTAACAGACTCTGGTACTGCTGGCTGCCCAGGGGATGATTTCGAGGCAGAAGCTAAAAAAGAGCCTTCCACTTCTGCTTGTGACAACCTCTGCGTTGAAGTCCACCTGGGTTTTTAAGTGTCCTACAAAAGCACAAAATGTGCCTTAAAGGGACTTCAAAACAACATGCATGGAACGGGATCCCACAGAGGGAGAGAGGTAGACGTGGAAGATTACACAGATATTTACGTCTGTGGCTAGAGAATGACAGATGAAAAAATATATTAAACGCTGCAAAACACTAGGTTATAAAACTTCCCCCTGCCAGGAAGTGACCTTAAATACTTGCTATTTTATTTGTTATCATGAATTTCCTTCTGTGTATTTGCTTCAGCCTGCTCCATGCTGTGTCTTTGTCGTGTCTTGTTCTTGTGTCGGTCTTATTCTTCTGTCCTCCTGTGCTGCCTGTAACCCCATCCCGTCCTGTCCCTGCTTTCCGCGCCAAGTGAGGAGGCTACAGGGACAAAACAGCAGAACTGGTGTTTCCAATGGAGAAAGTATGGCCCTGGAGCTAATTAAAAACAATCTCCCTGTGATTATCTTACGTTAATGTTGGTTTTGTAATGTTATGTCTACAATAACCTAAGTTAAAGTTGTCATATCGTATTGCTATATGTGTATGTTATATATATATGTATTGTTACATGGAACAACACACAAATCACTCCAGGGCTATCAGCTTCTTATCACTGCCATCTACATTTTATGAGATTTACTCAGGAAGTATGAATTGAGGCAAAACAGCTAGACTTTACCAAAAGCCCAGCTGTTTTCCATCAATTATGATCAGAAACACACTTCCATGAAGTTGTATGCTGGGGCCCTATACCCACCTGCATACACATACATTCCCAGTTTGTGCACTCGGTCAATTCAGTGGTTAAAATCACATTTTTCTCACCCCTGGCATAGCAAAATGTAAACAGGTGAGTTGTTTTGCTGCTCTGCTCCATACATCAGAGCATCAGCCACAACAGGGTCCAAGAGTTAGTGCTCAGCTGGCAATTTTGCTGATAATGCAGGAGGCAAAGCAGCCTGCTCGTTTACAGCCACATCAGCTCTGCTGACAGAAGTAAAAACGGGATTTTGTCATTGTCAGTAAACAAATTAGAAACTGCTCTGGGGATACACGAGCCCCAGTAACCCCACTGTGTCAACAGGCGAGGAAGGGGAGGGCCAGGCCCTCCCAGCAGCTGGCTGTGGGAGATGTGAAGAAGGAGCTGCGCGCCCGTAACCCTGCTCCTCTCCGGTCCCGGCCTTGTCCGAGGGCAGCTCACAGACCTCGACTGTGCTCCATGGGCGTGAGGGCTCGGGGCTCACCTGCCCAGATGACACTGGCCGTCGCAGATCTGCCAGGCTGCAATGTACATCCTACAGCCACCAGGAGATTTTCCATCAGAACAACAGGTTTTCATCAGAGAATGCCAGTTCATCAAAACCAGCACGCTTTGAGCCAGCAGAGCAGCTTTTAATGAACTTCTGAGGAAAAATGAAACAGATTTTTTCAGGACATGCTTCATTACTTGCTGGTTTCTTGAGCTGCACGGTCTTCCAGGACTCCTGCATCTGCAGCTCCAGGGGGCTCCTAATATTTCAGACTTTTTATTTTCCAGGGCTGGGAAGCCTGGAAACACCCAGCAGGAACAAAGCTTAGCTCCCTGCAGCACAGGACAGGGCCTGGCATCCCTGAGGAGACCCTCACACAAAGGACATTAGGATTCCCATGCCCACATTCAGGGAATGAGGAGCCGGAACACACTGAAGAGGACCTGGATAACACAAAAGGAGATTCCTGGGAAATAAGGAGGTTTGCAGGAACACCAAACCCTAAACAACCAATCTAAACCCCGGGATTTCCATTCAGGTCTCATACATGTCTACATGTTTATCCAAACTTCATTTTTAAATCAGATATATAGAATCAGAGAATCAGAGAATGGCTTATGTTGGAACAGACCTTACAGATAATTTAGTTCCGACTCCCCTCAGGGACACCTTCCACTAGACCAGGGTGCTCAAAGCCCCATACACCCTGGCCTTGAACACTGCCAGCGAGGGGGCATCCACAACTTCTCTGGGCAACCTCTTCCAGTGCCTCACCACCCTCACAGTGAAGAATTTCTTTCTTACATCTAATCTAAATCTAATCTAAATTACCCTCTTTCAGCTTGAAGCCACTGCCCCTTGTCCTATGACTCCATGCCCTTGTGAAAAGCCCCTCTTCAGCTTTCTCATAGGCCACTTCAAGTAGTGAAAGTCTGCTCTAAGGTCTCCTTGGAGCCTTCTCTTCTCCAGGCTGAACAGCCCCAACTCTCTCAGCCTTGCCTCACAGGAGAGGTGTTCCATCCCTCTGATCATTTTTGTGGCCCTCCTCTGGACCTGCTCCAACAGGTCCATGTCTTTTCTGTGCTGAGGGCTCCAGAGCTGGATGCAGGACTCCAGGTGGGCTCTCACCAGAGCAGAGCAGAGGGGCAGAATCCCCTCCCTCAACCTGCTGTCCACGCTGCTTTGGATGCAGCCCAGGGTACGGTTGGCTTTCTGGACTGCGATTGCACATTGCCAGGTCACGTTGAACTTTTTGTCGACCAACAAGCCGAAGTCCTTCGTATCAGGACTGCTCAACCGTACTGTTTCAGCCAACCGTACTGTTTCAAGGCATGTTTCAGACAGAGCCGTGCAAACTGATTTGGAAATGAAAACTCAGCTGTAAGCTGAGAGAATTCAGTGCTAACTATTTGTGCTTGGGATTGTCCAAACCCAGGTACAGGACCTTGCACTTGGTTTTGTTGATCTGAATGAGGTTCACACAGACCCATCTCTCAAGCCTGTCCAGGTCCCTCTGGATGGCATCCCTTTTCTCCACATATGCGTTGTGGTCTGTGAGGAACAAACCCACCACTCATCCTCCCACTGCTGGGAAAGGAGAGTGCTCAGGGTTTGTAACTCTCCATCCTCTCGTCTCACTTTTTGCAGGAACTGCAGCTTTTCCTGCAGATTTCTTACAGGAAAATCTATTTCCCTCAGTGCTGGCTTTTCCGTATTGAGGGCACACAATTTGTCCTTTTATCCAGGTGTTTATCTCAGCTGTGTTTGATGTTTATAAGAGCTATTTGCTGATGATTTCCAAGGTGTCGCAAAAACAGGTCTTGCTTCTCTTATGTAAGCCAGAGTGAAATTGCCTGTATGAGATCCAGAGCTAGGGTGGATCCAGAGACGCACGGCTTTGGCTGCGGCTATGATAGTCTCTTCTTCTGGATAGACCTTTCCTTACACCACCCAGGGCAAGACTGGACGTCCAGCTGGGCAGGTCTTTTAGAACTGCTGGAGGGGCTACTCTGCACAGCCCAAGGGCTTTTAGTACAAGGTGACAAGCCCGCAGCCCTCCTTTCCTTACCCACACCGAGATGTTCAGCTGCCTGACCAGCACTGCGCGGCTCGGAGAGACCCAGCCTGCAGGACTCACACTAAAGGTGATGTTCAAGGACATTTTGCAGAACTGCAGATACCTAGCTCTGACTGACACACTTCCCAGCCCCAAAAGGGACAAGGCACACACTTATAACCTCCCTTTCAAATGCTTCCGTTGCTGTTTCTGGTTGATTAGCTGTGGTTAAGTGTCTGCTTAGTTATAAGCATCGGCTTGAATTCCTCACTAACAACCATATCAGACATGCACACATTCCTCCAAAGGCCTAGTTTAGCATCATCTAATGCAGGTGAGAGCAAAGGAGCACCAGCTGCAAAGGGCGGCAGACCCCAAGCGGAGAGCAGAGAAGGTGTCCCACAGTCCCGGCAGGATTTGAGGAAAGGCACCAAAGACATCCCATTTCTTTTGCTTGAGGAAAGTAAAAGGAGCAAGTGACATGGGGAACAGCAGACAACAGAACACGAGGAAAGACGAGGGGCTTGAGGGGGAGAAAAGTTTTCTCCTTGCCACTACTGAGGTTTGATGCCTACAGCAGGGGTTAGGACATGCCTTCTTATGACAAATCTATCCTGGCTTGATGTATCACCCTGTCTTCCCTACCACTACTTGATTGCCAGACCTTGTTGCTTTAATGCATTAAAAGCATCTGCCAACAAAGTTGTACTATTCCGCCTCCAGCAGAAACAGCCAGAAATCCTCATCAGGTTCAGTGCGGTGCCCTTTTTTGGTCCGTCAGAACCATACGCAGCTCAGATGACCCTGCTGCCCTCTGCAGCAAAGCAGCCATCTCCTCAGAAACAGAATGGGCACGAGAAATAACATGTTTAGAAGAGGTTAGGAATCAATAAATGGAGAGACAAACACTTTGATTTGGGAAATGGCCCATCCTTGTCCCACCCTGACAGACACGGACTTACTGAACTTGGAGACACACAACTGATCAGTCCTTCTCCTCTTTCTCTTTGGTTGTCTGCTTTTGCTGTGTTTGCTGCTGGCAGAGCAAGTTCTGCGCTCAGATGCTCACATCCAGATGTCATGAGAGGCGACCAGCACCGTGCACAGACACCCGAGCGCAGAATGTGCCCCGCTTTACCGGCTGGCCTCCAGCTCCAGCGCTATTTCACTCTTAACCTCCTCAGATTTTCACTATGGGAGAATTTGGGCATTCCTTCCACTGCTTTGGTTTTCATTAAAAACATGGGTTTAATTCCATTCTTTATTTTGAAGAACTGGGATAACTTTAACTGAGCTAAACATGCATTTATTCCTTTAAAATCTTTTTTTTTATCATATGACTTTTCATCTTCTAATTACTCCATCAAGGCTTGAAAAATTACAGATTTCCTATGGTCCATGTTTCAGATGAGGGCTGAATGCTAGTTTGCTATGGGGGATTAAATATACGGCAAAGATGAAAGAACAAATGCAGCCCTCTGTGTTCGATACAACAGCCGACCGTACTGTTTCAAGCCATGTTTCAGACAGAGACGTGCAAACTGATTTGGAAGTGAAAACTCAGCTGTAGGCTGGGAGAATTCAGTGCTAACTGCAATGGTATCTCTCTCTCCGTCTCTTAACTGAACTTTATCAGAAAAACAGAAACATCCTTAATATTCCTAGCACAAACCAGGCATGGATCCAAAAATATTTTACCTCTGAGTAACTGGGGAAATGAGCTTTTCTGCTGTGCGTTCTACTCCAGTGACTCACCAAGCGGCTCAGCCCCCAGCGTAAGGCATCCTCGCACAGCGATCCGTCAGCAGCAGTGCTCAGTCAAGCATGTGCCGTCGCAGTTCACAGGCTGCAAGTAAACTGAAGATTTACTTCACTAAAGGTATGAAATGCATATTTCATTATGCCCACTATCTAGATGTGATGTGCACATGCTGGTTTTCCTTAATGTTCTACCAGTGTTGCATCAAGCATCACATTCTAAAACAGAGCTGGGGTTCGTGTGAGTTTATGGTGGTTTGTCCCAAATGGCCAGCGGATCCCTGCTGTAACACACAGACACGCCTCATTCCTGTCTGGGAAAAAAAATTCCAGGAAAATATTCACAGGATGAAGGTTGGCCCTGCCCGCTCTTGCACTGCGGATGTGCCCTCCCACCCACCATCTTAGGAGAATAAAGCATATTTATTATATTATACGTATATTATATATATATTCATTGTAGGTGCTAATTGTTTAACAAATTCCAAGGCGACAACAGCTGTGTGGCTGAGTCCCTGCCCCATTCCCCGCTCGGACCCGGGAGCAGCGGCAGCCCGGAGCAGGCATTGCTCTCACTGGTGAGGACGGGGCAGACCCAGGTGCTGGGAGCCCTCACCTGCAGGGCGGGATGACCCGGCTCCCCGTCTGCTTTGTGGTGAAAAAGCAACCTGAAAAAGCTCCTGAATCGTTGTCAATTATTCATGTGTAATTTCTGATGTGTTAGCAAACAGCTCATGGAGACAAGTTGTTCTGACAGTAAGACAGACACCTGGTCGTTCCTCATCTAGAAGAAAAGGCATTCGCTTTTCAGTAGATATTACATGAAGTCTTTGACGACTCCTGCTTACCAGGACCTTACCAGGTCTTAAGACCCTATCCAGACCACACAGAACTCGATGTTAAGACCTGCTGACTCCAGTCACGTTGGGCCTTTGTTTTGGTCACAATAAATGCCAACATAATGCAGGTCTCACACGCAATATATCCCTTATAAAAGGAAGTCGTGGGTGTATCTGTTTACTTTATGGTGTCTATTTTTGCAGTGAATTAAAATGCCAAACTAAATTTCAAGGACTAAGCTGAAATTATGCACAGAAGGTATGCAGACTGGGTGCAGGAAGTACCATGTTGCTCACTCGCTTTGGTGAAAACAAGAGGAAGAAAAATGCCCCCCCCCCATTTGCTCAAGCATTTTTAAATGAATGAGCAAAATCTTTCATATCATGGTTCATTACAGAGATGGAAATGTGTCTTTTGCTGTATCAGAGCAAGAGGAGCGAGATAAGAAAGTAGAATTACAATACAATAGAGCTCATTTCTGAACTCCGCTGTAACTATGGTAACCTTCATTCACAGTATTTAACTGAGAATATAGAAAAATAGTGCACTCAGAAAGCCTGAATAAATTACCTACATCATTGGCATACAAACGTTTCAAAGGCATGAACTTTCACAAAAATTAAATATTCAAGGAAGTTCATATTTGCAGAAATCATTTGACATTACCTCTGCACTCCCTGTTCATGTTGACTACAGGGACATGTCTTTCCAGAGTGGCCAGACGTTAAGGGAGATACATTCCAAGATGATGGGCAAGCAAAAAAAAAGAGGTGAAATCCAAAATTAAGTATTAACATAAATTCTAATACAATGTACTGTAATTGTGCAGTTGGTGTTAAAAGCTGGCACTGTTAGCAACAGTATTTTAGTTTTTCTTGATTGTACAAAATCCAAAGGTGACACAAATTCTTCTCTCACTTAAATTTATGTTTTCCCTCCTACCTTTGTTGGCGTCAGCAGCCTCGGCTTGCTGCGTCGTCACAGTTCCCAGTGCTCACCATACGTGACCTCAAATAATGGAGTAATGTGGTATTAACAGAAAACAAAACAAAACAGAAGTAAGAGATCAATATAGTGACATTTCCTCTCCGCACCCAGCTCCTCTGATGTTCTGGGCTGCCAGGGAGGTGCTCCCTGGCACGTGGCGCAGGCCTGTCATTCAGCTCTGCTTCACACAGCATTTCTCTCTATTTTTTTCTGGTACAGAAAAGTGGCTGTAGCTGACAGAGGATAAAGCAAAAGGAAGGACACAAGGGACAACAAGGACAGGCTAAGAGAGTTGGGGCAGCTCAGCCTGGAGAAGAGAAGGCTCCAGGGTGACCTTAGAGAACCCTTCCAGTACCTGAAGGGGCCTACAGGAAGAATGGAGAGGGACTTTTCACAAGGGTGTGTAGTGATAGGACAAGGGGTAATGGCTCTAAACTAAAAGAGGGGAGATTTAGATTAGATATTAGGAAGAAATTCTTCAGCATGAGGGTGGTGAGGCACTGGACCAGGTTGCCCAGAGAAGCTGTGGATGCCCCCTCCCTGGCAGTGTTCAAGGCCAGGTTGGATGGAGCTCTGAGCAACCTGGTGTAGTGGAAGGTGTTCCTGCTCATGGCAGAGGGGTTGGAACCAGATGATCTTTAAGGTCCTTTCCAACACAAACCATTCTATGATTCTATTCTATGAAGAAAAATAGTAATTTTCAGACACCAAAATCAAATCCTTCCTCTTCATATATTTGATGTAGCTGCCTGGTTTGAGGCAGCTGGTGAATGAGCTTTCGCTTTCTATTTATTGGTGACCAAAAGCAGTGGAAGAATGCTCCAGATCCTGTATTCACTTTGACATTCACTATACCAGCGCACCATACAGAAGCAACCGCACCACAGCTATACCAGGCAATCCCTTAACCTAATCCTTAGCCACACCAGCTTGGTCAGAGGTGCTTCGCCGCAAGAAAGAAGGAATTTCTAGTTCACAGGGACGGGCAGACTTTTGGCAGGACTCTTCTTGCTGAACCTCCCCCTCCACAGCGTGACGGCAAAGCCCGGACGAGGTCAGGAGCATGTGGCTTCACAACGCCACGCTACATCTGATGGCTTGGGTTTGGTAGCAGGGCCAAACACGGCTTGGACACGGTCACAAAATACAAGGCAGAGGTGGCGAGACACCTGGCAGAATTGTGATTGTTGTAGGCGTGCTGAGATCCTGAAAATAGGAGGGTCTGGCACCGTGAGCGCTGTAAACGCGGCCTCAAGGAAAGATCATGGAAAACGGTACAGTGTGGGGAAAGACTCCGCTACGCTCCAGTCCCCTTCCCTTTAATCAGGTTTTCCTTGCTTTATATACAAAACCCCTGCTCGCAAGAGGGTTGGCGTTACTGGTTACGAGCAGGCAGGCAGGCACTTGAGATCCGCAGGTTTGTTTACTCTCGTGGTTCATCCTCAAGTATTTTCAAGTAGCCTCCTGGGTTTTGGGTTTGTGGGTTGGTTTTTTTCTTTTTGAGGAAGACCTGGCAGCCAAACAACATTTATAAACTTTTCTTCCCTGACACGACTGGAACGTTTGGGTGTGAGCCTTGCCGCAGCAGGCATTAACGCTGCACGGTGAGTCCTGTGGCTCTGAGCACAAGCTGAGCGCCGGGAGCGCGCTTCTCGTGCACGTGGGAGCCCTGACACGTATTGCCGTCTGGAAGCTGTTCAGGGATGTTGACGACGCAGATTCGCTAATCAAAACTCCGCACGGCTGAAGGACACAACACGCTGACCTTCACTGCAGCCCCGGAAACGCTGCGGCAGCCTGAAGTGACTTTCTACAGCTGCTCCAAGTCGGAGAAGAGTCTTTGCCAGCGCTGGTGGGGATACTGTGCCTCCGAACAAAGCAGCTTTTCTATATGTGCTGTTCAGAGAGAGGGGAGGAATTATCTCTGATTCAACAGGGCTTTCAGATACCCTTTCCAGATTACTACAGTGGTTTCATTCAGTTACACAGTCTTCAAATTAAAAGTCAATGAAAATTAACACACTCCTCGCTTCTCCTGAGGTGCACTTGCTCTCTTATTTAGGCGGCTGAGAAAAGTGAGTCAGAAGAAAACTCCTACTTGTTTGACAAAGGGTTCAGGGACTCAGAGCTGCCTGGCAGCACATTCCTGCATCAACATCATTGCTGTCGTTTTGCATCAGTCCTGCTCATTTTCCAAGTGCGCCTTAAAACAACCTCCCACATGGCAACGCGTGTGCAAGTAAAGTACCATTAGCTCTGATGGGCACCCTTTGTCTTCCCGGGAAACGACTAAATGGTATCCTCCAAAAGCTGACAACTGGAGAGTGGTAGATTACAGACTCATGTTTGGCACAGAGTGTCTATTCGCAGCTGCGCTGCCTGCCTGCCAGGAGCCGTCTGCCTGCAGAACATGCCGTATTCCACTTGCTCGACCTGCGATCGTTCAGCAGGATAAGAGCAGTGTCAGAGAAGCGAACAGACTTTTTCTCTGCAGATTTCTCTTGCTTGGTTTTACAGCTCTCCTCTGGAGGAAGGTGAGCTTGTTGCCAGTTTCCAGGTGATGGCAGACTCAGGCAGCAGTTTACAGATTAACCTAAGGCATTGCTTTTTGCCTCTTTTTTTTTCCATTATTAATATGCAAGAAACACACAGACCTTTGAATCTGATAGATTTTACCCACTGATACATGCAAATGGCATCACATTGCATCTAATGTCATCAAGTTGCGTCAGGGGAGGTTTAGATTGGATATCATGAAAAATTTCTTCACTGAAAGAGTGGTCAGGCATTGGAACAAGCTGCCCAGGGAGGTGGTGGAGTCACCGTCCCTGGAGGTGTTCAAAAAGCGTGTAGATGTGGCATTTCAGGACATGGTTTAGCAGGCATGGTGTTGTTGGGTTGACATTTGGACTTGATGATCTTAGAGATCTTTCCCAACCTGAATGATTCTATGATTCTAAACACAAACCAAAGATTTGCATCTAGGAAAATCACTGGGATTTTTTTTTTTGCTAATGTCTTTAAACCCTTGCAGCTTCACAGCCCCTGCTCTGCCTTATTTCAGCTCTCCTTTTGTAGCCGTTCCAGTTTGATCCTAGCAATCACCTCGAGTCGTGATGCTGGTATTGGGTATACCAAAACAGACTCAAGTGTTATTTTCCATACAATTCATTTATTTAAAAAGACATGTACAAAGATCTTGTTTTCCTGAACACAGCAAAAAGCAGGTGGGAAAACAGCAAGAGCCCACCTGTGCTCACATTCAAGCCTCTTCCAGGAAGCCCTTTTCTCCCCAGTATTCTCCTTCCTTTCCGTGTCATGTCCCCGAACCCATTTTACTGTGCCCTTTGCATTTCTACCCTTCATTACTTTTTTTTTGCTCGCTTACATGCACATATGTGACTCCACAACTCATGGCTTAACCGCTTTCTGCCTGTACCATGTACCAGTACACTGTACTACCAGCCTGTATGGGACATGCTATTACTTAATTTTGTGACACTGGTGCAATATCTTAGGAGGTGGATTGTACTAGTTTAGTTCTCAGTAAACAAAGTAATTTAACTGCTTTTTCATCCCAAACCAATTTAATGTATTTTTTTCCCATCCCATAACTTTCTCTTACTGTTTTCAAGAAGAGTTGATGTGACCACAGGCTGATTACATTTTGCTGCATAAAAACGGGAGTAAATTACAATTGCACATACGGAATTTCACAAATGGAAAAAATTATGTTGGGATAGCTGCACGGGCTGATGGAGAGAACAAAATCACTGCCAGGGTGTGACTCTATTCCCTCCTGCTCCCCCGGCCCCGCTGCAATGCCCTTCCGTTCTGCCAGAGACTGCTGCCGGCCCTGCTCTGCTTCATGAGCCCGGAACTGCCCTGTGAAACGAGGTGAGTTCAAAAGTGCTTTTTGAGTAGTTCAGAGCACTTACACCTTATAGTACACCTGGACACACTCCCACATGGGTGGTGACTTGGAGGGCCTGGGAGGGGACACGAAGGAGAAAGCAAGAAAAAGCTTCCTATAAATTGAGGGCGCAGCTGGGTGGCTTAAACCAGATGGGCGACAGCGCGTACCTGCCCTAGGGACCTCCAGAGTTAGCTGTTCTTGTCCCTTCTCCCCGAGTGGCATTGCTAGGACTGAGCCAGACTACACAACAGCATAGTGACACATCGCAACCCGGTTGTCCACTGGGTGGAACAAAGCACTCAAGTGCGCACCACGACCGTGAATCTAATGTTTTCCATTGAGAACAAACGGTAAGGGAGATTAATTGCTGTGAGCACTGAAAATGAATGAGCATGAAGGCTGTGCCTACGACGACAGTATTTGTGAATGCATTTGTTTTCTGAGAACTGAAGGCAAATATTTTATTCGCTGTGTCATGTGTGAATGCGTGATTATATCAGCAACACATAAGGAAAGAAACAGGAATATTTTGTGCTACTGCAGTGTGCTAAGGAAACAGAAATACTGACTTGAAGTCAACCAGTCCTTGATAACCAAAGCTGTAATTTAAAACGTAAATGCCTTTCTGAGCTCATCTATTCCAAGCTGGATAGAGCCCAGCATGTTTCAGTTTTTAAATAACTCATTCCCATGACCTTTGCAAGTTACTACCTTACACAACAGCACAAAAAAGAGCCTCATACATGACTCAAGCTGCCTTAGGGCTGCTGAAATTTAAGAAGGCAGCCTCCATAACATGATCGCAAGCAAAAGGAAAATAAAAGATTGATTATACAACATCCAGCCAAACTGAACAAACCTCTGCAGTTACACAAAGCTGTGGGCTGCAGAGATGCATCCGAAGTTCAAAGAAGTTTTAAAGAAGCAGCCTGACATGGCTGGTGTTTAGTATCGGCATTAGTAGAAGAAAAAATGCTTTCTCTCAACATACTACTCTAAAACACTTAGCTTGCAACCTGGATGAGCTCCAGGACATTTGAAACACATTGACTAAAATGATCGTGGGGAAAGAGTAAGGTGCCTGGACTGCTAACTTGCAAGCCCAAAGTCATCCACAGGAAACATACGCTGTGAGCTCCTGACTGCAAGCAGGTTAGTAGTCACCTTACACTTACTGAATGTCTTCTCAGTGCTCCCAGATCTTTCTGGAGGTTCATCAGAGGAACAGCCCATCTGTGGGGAAACCTGTGATCTTGCACCACCTCACTGGCCTGTGTGAGCAGGATATCACCGGTCTGTGCAACCGAATATGCAGGTTATTCGAACTTGAAAGCTAGATCCAGCCCTGGGCTGGGATCCAGAGCCAAGGAAAGCACCCAGGTGCCAATCCAGGGCAAAATTAGAGTGAGGATCCCTAAATGACCTTCTAAAAAACTACCCCAGACAAGAAGCGCACCCCTAAACCAGACCTGCTGGAAATGGTCACAGTCAAACCTTCTCTTTTGATTAAAAGCCTGGCACAGCAGCACAGCTTTGCTCTGCCGAGATCAACAGCTCTCTCGGACGGAGGTGTCTGCCTCCAGTTCCTGAACACCATAAACAAAGCTCCAGCTTCTCTTGAGAGACGTAGTGTTGCTCCTTCTGCTGGTTCCTATCTTACCATGTAATAGCCTAGTGGCTAAAGCTTAGTCCCTGTAACTGGAACACACTGGTACAATTTCCACCTTCAGTCCACACTGCCTGTTTTCCAGGCGGGCACTGTTACTGTCCAGCTGTAGGTCAGCTGAGGTGAGGGCGATCCTTCGTCCCGCAGTGACGGCTGATCCCCGACTGGCACAGGAATCCACTGCTGCTTCGCTCGGAGGCAGCAACTGAGGCTCTGTAACCTTCCACTTAGGGCACCTACCGGCAAGAACAGAATAATTTACTGGATCTAGCCCTAAGATGTCAGATCTTTTATAATGATTATATTGGCTATATGTTAGTTAGACTACATTCTCAGTTATTAGTCTGTGGCTAGACACAAGCTTAGTCCTTTCCAGGCCACTGGGAAAGTATTTTCCTTGTTTTGAGAAGCCCACTCTCTAGGGATGGGCAGACAAACCAGACAGAAGGTTAGAGGATATAGCAAACACATTTTTGGTTTGTTGTTTAAAATTATAAAGTAAACATACAGTATAAAGCAAATAGTAAATATTTATGTAGGTGGGTTCACTCTATTAACCAAAGAAAACAGTAACCTAATTCATCTTTCTTCTACCGGAAAAAAGTAACAAACGCTTACTTTTTTTTCATCAAATACAAATTTCAAACCCCAAGGGATACAGCTGGGTCTTATTTTTCCAGCATTTAGGCAAGGGTAAACTGCAGGAAAGTAAACAGGAGTGAGGAGGAGGTCACTTTTGTCTGGTATTCTTTCTAAACTTCCTTGTTACAAGTGGAAATGGGACCTGTTCTAACCCTGGGCCCTGAGACATTGAAGAAAGTCTTTCAGAGTTTGTTCTTGGTTCTAAATGTAGATTTCCAGTTTTATCTTCCATAACTACTCTCCACTCCAAATTATACCCTCATGCTAAGACAACACCAGTACTTCTCATCAGTGGCACTGGTTGCTCTTCCTCATTGCTGGAGAAATTATTATTGTTTAACAATGACATTTGCCTAGCAAGATCTCAAATCAGCCAGCTGTTTCTGCAGACCATCTGTTGGCTTTTCCTCTCTTGACTCCACTGATCTCAAGTGAAGACGAAGAGCTGTATCCAATTACCAGTCTCTGAACAACCTTTAATTCAGAAGTATCATATACAATAAATGAAAATAGGATATCATTGTTCCAGCAGGAGTAGGTAAATGATATTTTGTCTGTTGCAAAGTGTAAGCTATTTTCTTTCTGGAAAAATGCAAGCAGATTCCCCTGCCCTCCCAACTTTAATCTCCACTACCTCCCCTGGAGTCTACCGAAGCTTTTGCACGGCAGCCACCATAACTGCAAATGTAGTTACTTTTTAAAATTACTGTAACAAATAAATTTGAAAAATGCACATGATGAACTATGGCTGGAAAAGGGATCAAGCCCTTCAAAGCCAAGTTAATTGTTGGAGCCAGCCTCCTGATATCCTGAACCTGCTTCCCCATAGCACAGACACTGATAATGTCATAAGTATCGTTCTTGAAGTTTGCCAAAAAAAGTATTTTCCAGTAACATTTTACTACAGAATTTCCTTTACTTCATTGAGGTGTCAGAATGCTGTGTTCCTCCAACTGGATACCAAACCCTGTGAGACCAACCCAGGTGAAGGGTGCAAGCTAGTCCGCAACTCCTACCAAATGCAAAAAATGCATTTAGTTCTCTGCTAATGAGATTTGAGGAACATAATTGGACGATGCAAAGAAGTCCTGAGGGGCAAGAGGCAACAGATACAAGCTGAGCGAGGAAGATTTTGATTAACTGCAAGGAAAAAGTCTTCACAATGGAAGTGGTGAAGCACTGGAACTGGGGCCCAGGCAGGCTGGGGCACCTCAGTCCTCAGAGACGTCCATAACAGGGCTGGCCGAGTCACTAAACAACCTGACCCAGCTTTGAAGCTGGTCCTGCTTTGAGCAGGCCATTGGACTATATGACCTGCAGAGGCCCCATCCAACCTCAATTAATCTGTGATCCGAGGAAGCTGGATCCCAGCTGCTGAATGAAGCCAGACCCAGTGCTTCATTTCAGAAAGGATCTGAGCGTGAAGGTACAAAAGGCCTCCAGGAAGGACAAAATAAATCAAACTAACCCTGGGTCCCACAGCAACAGCAAAATACCCACTGAAAAGCAAAGGTCTCTATGATTCCCCTTTAGAAAGGGCAGGGGAGAGACACATTGTGTGGCTCAGCACTGCTCGTTTACTCTAAGGTTGATACTCTTAGGAAAGATGTTTTTAAAAAATCACCTTTTGCAGGGCTCATTGTTAAACTTCAGAAACATTCACCGTAGCCAGGAACCCAGCTGTGTTAAAGGAGGACGAACGCACAACCCACAGCAAACGCTCCCCGCGAGGGCAGTGGAATACATGAATGTACAACCAAAACCTTCCTTTGAAGCAGCCTGGAGCTCGCAGGCCGTCGCTGTTTGCAGGTGCTCCGTCTGCTTTGAGCTCTGCTGACACATTTAGTTTTGCCATGCAATGCTCCTGATTTCTGCTAAAAATAAATTACTGCACCACGGAACAGCAGACGTACATTGCTGTCACTGCTTCTATAATGCTTTCAGGAAAGGAGAGAAGATAGTTTAGTCTCGTCCTATTCTTCCTCTCTATTCAGCACATGGCATGTTTTTCTCCCTTATTTTCCCCTTTGTTAGGCTTTTCTTTCCGCTTTCAAAACTTGTACGACTCTTCTTTTATTTTTTTTTTTCTTCTGTGCTCCAGGTTAGTACGGCAGCACGCCAAGTGGAAGTGTTTGATCTGTGCACGCAATTTTGAGACGGTTTTTATGAGTGACTGCTCTTTTCAACAGGCACGGGAGCAAAACGGCACTTCTGTAACACTGCGCGCAAAGATGTCGTAACAGTGTTCAGCAGTCGGGGGACATAAAATCAATGGCACTGTTACCCTGTGTTCCTGAACTGGCTTTCAGTAGAACAGAACCAATAAAATATTTACACGTTAGGCACAAGAACTTCTTTAACCCAAGAAGGTTATTACAAACACCTGATTTAAAATTAAAATGGATTCTGATGATCTGTAATGGAGTTTTTCTGGAAATGTGTGTAGAGAAAGCTTTAGGGTAACTACTGCAGCGCTTTAGCTGTAGTGATAATGCATAGCTGCCTGTCGGTTCTGCAGTGCAGAATTACCCACTGTCGGCAACAGACACAGCAGACAAGAATTAACGCCTTTTGTTACACTCAGAGATAATCATTCCGTCCAGGGAAACAGAGAGACCTCACATATTTTGAAGCAGTTACAAGTAATTGCTTTTCCATCAATCCCTGATGTAAAATGTTAAACATGGAACAACATGTTTTTATTCAGTCAAATAATTTTTATTCTTTAGAATCGGGAAAAATGGACTGTTGCTCAAAGTGCACAAAAAGGTCTTGGCAGCAGCAGGATGAAGAGAAGGAAAACCTAACTTGCCACTCAGATTGCAACATCCAGCTTCTGGCACACCAGCAAACTCGCATCAGCTGGAGGATCAGAATGTCAGCCAAGCTTTAGTGTTTTGTCTTTCATTTGTGGGATTTATGCAGGGCTGCTAAGGCCAAATTCTCTTCTCACTCAATATTTTAAAATTCGAAGCGAGATGCGGTATCAACAGGATGCTGCGAGACAGGGAGCCACCACTTCCAATAGCAGCTCTAAAAGTAGCTCCTCTCCTGGCCTTAAATCAGGAAGAAACGGGGATGAATAAAATAAATAAACAGCGGGCTGCAACACTAACCTTTCAACTTCACCGCATGTTATGGGGAATTGAACTAATGGTCATAAGATGTTCTGAAGACCAAAAGAGCTAAATGCTAATTGTTTTGTGGATTTTTTTTTTCTCAGTAGGAGACAGTGGCATTCTCTTCAGCAGTCAAACACGAGTCCATGCTACAAACCCCGCACATCCAATCAGAAATAAGAGGTGATCCGTGGTGACTCCATCCCGATCCATTTCTGTATATCTACTCATACAGCTACCACTCAAATACACCCAGGCACAGGTCTGTCTTCCCACAGCCTTTTACGTTCTGAGGGGGCAAGAGGATGCCTTAATCGTGCCATCTTATGTAGTCTGTAAGAGCATTTCTAAACTTGGGTGCTTTACAGTCACTCTTGCTGCAAGTAGAAAATTATGTAAATGGTTGTTGTCACAGCACACTCTGCCAGTCGCTTTCTAACCATGTGGTATGGTTAAAAAGGAATGTAAATTATTCATCTTCCATGGCATGTAATGAAGTCTTTCATGTACAATGGTGTCTGACAGATGCCGTATTTTATTCTAAAATAAGCCTCAAACAGAAGATGATGGTGTACTGTTCTTGATAAACAAATAAATGTCACAAAAGCCACCTAGAACACCACTAAATGAACAGTTTAATACTTTGTGCTTTCAACCACTACTGTGGAAGATTTTCATTTTTAAGGATGGCAACAATCTCCCTTTCTAGCTGGTTTTCACATGGAGGGTCACGGGATAGTACTTTCCACTCCTGCATCCCAAGTAGACTTCTTGAGTCTTCTGAGCACTAAGAGCAGATCTTCCTTCGTTTCCTCTACTGGTTGCAGTACACAGCTGTAAACACGATAAAGATGTAAGTATAGTCAAAATCTGTGCTTTGTTACAGCTGCTGAAGGAATGCCAATTGCAACACTCCATAGGCTAGCTGAGCATCTGCTGCCAACAACACACAGCAAAGTGGGCATCCCAGCCACCCTGAAGATAGAAAGGCATGAGAGCACGTGCATCTATAAACAGAGATGATCAAGGAAATCAAAACAATGTCAAATTTACATACTTTCCGTATTCAGAAATCTACATGAAGAACAAGGCTGGATCAAAGTGTCTCAAAAGTGTATGCAAAACGGAACTTTGCCCTAGAGATGTGGAAGGAGGACAGGATCGTATCTAACAGAGGGGAGAGAAAGGAAGACGGGGAGGCCGCTGCTCCTGCCGTGCTGGTGGGGATGACAGCTTCTGCTCTGCTGGGGAAGGACTGGATCCTTGGTCGCCATCGCCCTCAAACCATTCCTTGCCTGCAGCAGCAAACGCGGCTTTCTCAGCAACGTGGGCCAGAGAGGTCCACAGCCGTCTGCGCCCCGCGGCCGCCTGCTTCGCCTGGAGTGGTTCTGGTGAACACGGAACACCGGGGAGCAAGTGAAATACAGGAAAAACAAACGTCGCAGTATGGGCTTCAGCGGTCTCTCCTGGCAGAGTTAACGTGCTTTGTGACTGTTAAAGGCCCTTCGTGAACATTTCAAGGGAAAAGAAAAACCCTTACACATTTCCCATTATTTAATTCAGAGTAAAAACCAACACGCCTCACAGAAGCTTTTAGATGTATTCCCATTTTCAGCCTCCTTAACAGGCATTAGTTAAATGGCTCCTGATCAAAGGGGGGGGGGGGG
>Ga0065711_1028982_pt1 | contig 38177 bp, 19 predicted proteins | sample Hoacrofraction12_FD_59098 | JGI IMG/M metagenome (GOLD analysis project Ga0065711, IMG submission 59098) | Hoatzin crop microbial communities from Cojedes, Venezuela - Epithelial fraction 12 v2 (version 2) | ecosystem: Host-associated > Birds > Digestive system > Esophagus > Crop | place...
CCCAGGGAGGTTGTGGAGTCTCCTTCTCTGGAGATATTCAAGACCCGCCTGGACAAGGTCCTGTGCAGCCTGCTGTAGGTGACCCTGCTTCGGCAGGAGGGTTGGACTAGATGACCCACATAGGTCCCTTCCAACCCCTACTATTCTGTGATTCTGTGATTCTACCTTTCACATTGATAGAAATGTCACTATATTGCCAACTCATGTTCCTATCAACAAGACACGAATATTAATATCAAAATGAACATGAAAAATGTTTTAAAAGTAGGAAGGACTCGCTTGAAATTTTTTTTCTTTCTATAGCCTTGTTCTTTAGATCCCTGAGAGGATACTTTACTAGTTCTTTGCAAAATCCAGTTTGCCATTGAAATTTGACCCAATGTGAGAGTTTAAGGAAGAATAGACCCAGTTTGTCCCCAGTTTGTAACCAGTTTAGTGGTACCCATGATTGTTTGTAAAAGAACTTACTGATGACAGGAATGTTATTTTCTGGAGACTGATTTACATCCTTCTTGGGAGTTGATAGTGAGGATTTGGGTACGCCAGAATAGTCCTTAGGATACCAATTGCCAAAATAATTGGAAGTCTTTTCCCCAGAGATAATGAGCAGGTCAAGAATTACATTAAATTGTAAGTCAGTAGTTGGCAGGATTGCGTACAAAAACTTGTAGTGCAAGCACATTTGTCTGTAGCTGCCATAAAGCCAAGGATGCCTGGGGAAGTTGTGACATTTGTATCATTGCAGTATTAAAAACCAGTTAAGGCAAACACAAGAACACTAGAGGGCATCCAGAAAAAAAGAACATACTTCAAATATGGCTGCTGTGATTTTCTTTGTTTCCAGTGTACAAAATGGTCACTGATTATACAAATGGAAGCAGGTCAAAGCTGGTCCTTTGCCTTGACTTATCATTGAAATCAACAGAGTCATTTGATTTAGATTCACATTTTGGACTGTTTAGGTTTATCTTTCGAGTAGCTGGGCACCTTCCAAGAAATTACCGAAATCTCTGAAAACCAGTGGTTTTCCTGAGTTCTGAAGCAATACAAGCCACATACTTATTTCTTACTCTTCCTCATCCAAGGAATTATGATTGCCTCTCATTTTCATCCCTTCACACCTCTTTGTCCTCAGCTACAAACAGAGAAGAAAGCATTCTTTATTTTACCTTTTTCTTCTACAGGCATACACTTTTGTGTTTAAGACTCCAGCTGAAGTTACACTTAAATCAAAATTTTACACTTCAGTCTAAGTGCTGAAAAAAATTGTTATTTTAAACTCCAGTAGCAAATTCCCAGTATTGGCCCTGCTATATTTTGAGGTTGAAGTAAAGGAGTCTGAGTTCTGGAAAGTAATATAGACTTGAGAGAAAGTTTAACCTTGACTGTTAAGGGCAAACCTACTCCAGTGATGATCTGCTAGATAGAGAAACCATTGATTTACAAAGTACAATTCCAGAGTGCAAAACCATTACAAAAGTTGTATTTTTTTTGTCAATACTCAGTTTGCAGCCTGAATAATTACCTTTAATGTTAGAAATGTCTTTATATTGAAGAATTTGAACTTACTGTAACACCAGTATTTTTTGAATGGCAGCTATTATCTCCATAAAGTTATTCATATGAAAAACTATGATCTTTAAACCAATAAAATAATGGTGTGAATGAGTGCTTCAGGTGAAAAGATGGATGTACATAGCTGCTGTTGGCTATGCGTAGAAACCTGTATATCTGCTTGCTTTTTAAATATGAGGAAGGGCATTGAGGGAGAACACAGGAGGGCCATGTAAAAAATAGAAAGGTCTTTTTGTTTGTAGATAAAGAAGATGTAATACTAACTTGTGAGAATATATCATGACTGCCGAAGCTGACTGAAACGCTGAAATTTTTATTTCTTACAAAATCGGTAAGATAAAAAAACCCTCCATTTTGTGAAAAGATGGACATTTTTAAAAATCACAATGTAGAAAAACGGCACTGCGTGGGATCTATCTCATTCCTATGGCACAATGCAGCTAAACACGTCATTCTTGGTTTTGCCTGCTCTGTCTCTAAAATCTCCAATGGTATGGATTTCTCATTTGCCCCTGGCAACCCATTCCAGTAGTTCATTATTTTTGTTGTTGAAAAGTTTGGCTTTTTTTTTTTTTCCTGGTGTCTAATGCAATGCTTCATCAAAGTACATTGACCATCACTTTTTGTCCTCATCATGAAGGGGAGCTGACTAATCCCTTTATGTTTCTGCAGCAGCTTTTTAAGCAATTGTGTTTGCCCACATCTCAACTTCACGAGGTGGGCAACCAATGTCTGAAAACATTTCCCTCTATTGTCACATGAGAGCATACTTTAGAAAACAGATGGATGGTGTTCCTGCAGAGTTTTCAGGTGAACTCAATTCTGTAGCGCTGTATCAGCGAATCAATATCTCTGAGCATCAAGGAGAACATCTCGGGTTTTCTAAAGCAATAGCCTTGCTATAAAACATGCACTGAATGATTTTTTTATGGATACTGAGCCCTAGAAAACAGACTTTGCAACATGTTTGTAATACTGCAGCTTAGTTCAGTTGCAGTTTCCATTGTGAAACAATATTTTAGTGTCTGAAAAATTCCTGAAAAAAATTCCCCTTAGTTCAGTTGCTGTTCAAGGACTTGAGCCCTAATTTGTTTATTTTTTCTTTATTAAATTGTGACAAAAAATATTTTGGTCATTGTTGCTTTTAGAAGACTTTTGCAGTCTAATTCATGCATGATTATAGAACCCAAACTTTCAACATTTACCTGTAACTGAGAAAAATGCAAGTCTCAAAGGATGAAAGTTCTTTAGCGAAGTATTTTTACACTGGAAAACTGACAATCCATTCAAATGCTAGGCTAGCAGGACTTTTTCCCACTTCTTTGTGACTTCTTTCCCATTGGAAATGTGCCTGTTTTGGTATAACTTCTGGAATAGTTCATCCAGATGAATGAAACTTCACCTCAGATTAATGATAGATAGATTCATATCCAGCCAGTATTCATGGTTAAGACTCTTCTTGGAAACCAACTTCAAATTTATGCCTTAAACTGAATGACAAAGGGACTGCCCCTGACTCAGAGGAGCTGGGAAGCATGCCATATCAAGGGTTATTCCAGATTACCAAAATGTCTTCATTTTAGATTGCCATAGAACCCAAACAAATTTGAAGTTTGAAAAATAACAAACCCAGACCCCAAGAAGTTTGTAGCTGTCAATGGAACAGATAGTTTAATATGGGGTATTTATGCAAGTTCAGAGACAAATTGGCTGTCTTTTCTCAACCGCACACTTCAGCTTTATTCGTATTAGAGGCTGGGATGAGCGATTGTCTTCTATTTATTCAAAGGTGTTACAAGTGCCCCGTGGCAATTGCACTCATACTGAGGTATACTCAGACTGGTATTTGAGTAGTGCTAACTGTTGCAGAAACTTGGGTAGCTCAGATTGGGTGCCTAAAACCAGAGAACATCCATCTCATTTCCTTTTTACGTGACAGTGATACGATGCTATACTACGGAGACCTTTCTCTAAAAATCTTAGTGCTCTCCCTACAACACTGTGGAAGCATCTCCCTCAAACCCAGGCTATCACTCTTCAGTCTGAATCTTTTCCAGTTGACGCAGTGTCGGAAAAGATTCAGAAGGAATAAAAATTGGTTGTGTTTGTTTTTTTTTTTTGTACGTGAAATCAGTTTGTTTGAATGAGAGGAATGTTGTTATATTTTTGAACAAATTGTTCAGAACCTTGAAATTCCCAAATTATTAGCAAAATATTTACATACCTGTACCTCAGACAAACTAGTTAGTAATCTGTTGTTTGCTTGTGTCCCCGATAGGCAAAGCTTAGAAAATGCACCTTGCTTCACTGAGCTGGCTTTTGTTGCTGGCAGAATTGGTACTTGGTGCTACGCCAGTTTGCTTTTGTAGGGGAAGGCAGTAACACAGTCTTGCCTGGCACAGTAGCTATTCTGGGCTTCAGAGGTAATGAGAGTTTAAAAAGCGTGAAGAAGGGTTCCAGCTACCTGGTTTCGATAGCCCATGCATCCTGGAAATTTAATTACATATTAATGGCTGTTTTCTGTGCTATTAATGTTGTGAAATGGCCTGTAAGGGAGGTGGTCTCAATTAGCCCTTGCATTAACTTTTTGTCATTAATGTGTGTCAGTATTGATGCTTTTAATTTCATGCGACTTGTGGAGAGCTCTGAGTAATCACACCGGGATGCTTGACTTGACTGAAGTCTGGCCTTTGAGGTCACAGTAATAAAGAACAATTGGGTTTGGTTTCTAAAAAATCCAGAAATAGGGCAACCAGTGGAAGGAGGTGGTCTAGTTTTACAACACTAGGAGTGTTTTAGAGCCAGTTATTATTTCTAAGTAAACCTTTCCTCTTTAATGATAGAGAAACTGTCTGTGGCTTGGTTTTAAAACCTTAGGAAAGTTCAACTCCATTTTCTTCTCTGCCCTTCATTTTGTTTCTCTTGACTCTCTTCCAGAGACAGAAGCTCAGCTTTTTAAAGCTGAGCTCAGCCTTTTAAAGAGTTCCTGCCTTCCTGTTGGTTACCCAGTCCGTTATGCAGCATAGTGACAGCCTAGTCACCATCACATCATGCTCAAGGGTCAATATTTTTAATACAGGGAAAATTTTTAGTGCCAAATGATTCCATTTTTATCTGCTTAAAATTTCCTGTTTTTGGAACGGAAAACACAGGACTGTGAAAAGGACCTGCTTCGTGTATGGGATATCAGAATTAGTTTCATGTATTCGTTAAAAATGTGACTTTTTTTTTTCTTTTCAACCTTGCTGAGTAGATTTATTGAAGTCACAGTGACATAAGTTTTTTTGGTTTTAGGGGAAAGTATTAGTTTGGAATGTTTCACTCTCTTAAATTACATCTGATTTACCCCTAAATCTATCTGTTTTCCCTTGAAGAGTACATATTGGTGAAGCTAGACTATATGTAGTTATCAGATTCTTAACATATTCTTTATTAAATGCAGTGTACGATGTTTTCTCTTCTCTAGCCATGCAATACCAGAATAGGTCAGTTAAGATTATTAGCAAACCTGACTTATGCATTTACAATGTCACATATTAGTTCCTTTGCAATCTGAGTTGGTGGTTGTCTAGTCCCCAGTTACCCTGATGCTTCTTTTCTGAATTTTGCTTCCACATCAGTGTGGATGTTTCCATTTCAGTACACAGCTGCTTCAATTTCTGCTTCATCAGTCTTGTATGGAAAAAAAGGCAAAGGATTAATTTAACTTTTCCTGGTCATCTTCCAAATGTATGACCATTTATTTGTTTCAGTATAATTTCCAAATTATAGCTAGCTTGACTTTCAACGATCCTTATCTCCACTACAGCCATTTTTAAAATATATTTTGTTCAACCCTACTTTTTTTCACAGCCAAAATGTACCATTCTTTCTTTTTGTCTGAAGCAACTTGCTGTAGCTTCACCCAAGAATATTTTCCAGCCTAAGACTACTCTTCACCAAAGCCAGGTCTAACAAAAGCACAGAAATTTGTTGGCTACAACATCGATAAATATCTGAATTATCGCTGTTAACTACTACTTTTTTTTCCACCTGGAAAACTAATCTTCCAGCATAACACAAGTCCTGGTTCTTTTTGTCTCTCTAGCAACCATATAAAGATTTCTATGTGCTTATATTCAGTTCTGATGATATGTAATATTCTCTCAATTTTCCTCCTGAACCACCTCTTTATAATCTTTCCCAGTGGCATATTACATAAATTGACTGTTTTATCCATACTGTGGTTTTACCAGCAGAAATGCTACCTCTTTCTTAATGTACAGGTCTGTTATTCTCACTTCAACTTTTCTCGCACGCAGCCCACATTTATTAACTCCATATCTGTTTGGTCCTTCAGCACCTATTCTCAGTCCTCTGCTCCTGGTGCGTCCCGTTCAGTAGCAAGCACTGTGTTCTCACTAGGGTCACTTCAGTCTCTATTGCCATGCACTACATGACTAGGCTCAAGTCTCAGCATACCCACGGGGCCTACGGTTGCATGTTAACCCATGATCTCTTTAACGCTACATTTTAAATCCTACATCTATGAGATCTTACTGCCCCTGTACATAATTCAGTAGTAATTTAGAAAGTAGGTATGCAGCATCACAGTTTAATTGCTGAAATACATTTTGGTTTTGTCTGGATGATGTCGTATAATGTTGCATAAAATTTTAGAAGTATTAATTAAAGGTAACTCTCAAATGAACTGTAGATGCCTGTTTTAACAAATGAAAAATGCATTTAATGAATGTTAGGAATATCCATAGACAGGCTACTTATCAAGCACAGCCACTCTTTCTTGACATAGGAAGGATATGGGTGTAGAAAAAGGTTCATTTATTGATTTTTGAACCTAGAGAGTTAGAGACACTAGTGAAAAATGCCAGTAGTGTTTTGTTTTGTTTTTTAAAGCAGAGTTGACTTTTAGCAAGCTTCCATTAAGTTGTTTTTAATAAGACAAGTTATCACTTAGTTGAGAAAAGTTTCACAGCAGCTGAACGGATGTTTGGAGTAGGTACTCTTCTTGCATACAAAAAAAAAGAACTCTTTATAAATCCTGAGGCAGTGGTTGTCTGACTTCTTCAGCTGAAACATTAAAGCCAAATAAAAGGCTGCACTTTTTTTCTTACTGTTTGTATGAATTAAATTATCTTTGTATTATTAACATTCATTAATTTTTCTATATTAATAGTTACATGAAAATCATTTCATATCTTTATTCATTGTAAATTCATCAGTTTGTTTCTAAGCTTGAATAAACTTGTATGTTAAGAGAGAACTTCTTTCCAGGTGCTCCTAAAAGATCTATAAAGTTTACAGAGGGTTCGTTTTTATGGCATTATTAACCAAAGCAGCATATTCCTTACCAAAACAAAAAGATAAGTCACTAAAGTAAACTGTGGGTCTGCTAGAGTATGTTTGTGTCAGAATTATAATATTATCTATTATAACATGGGAAAAATATATTTTCCTTTTTTATTTTTTTTCATGTGAACGTGCATGAACACGCGCAAATGTAATTCTGTATCAGAAAGGTGCTCAGCACAGAAAATCATAGCTGACCTGGTTAGAATATGGCAAAGTGGAAAGAGAGTCTTATAATGGGTGAATGTGGAAGAAATTTTCTGTCTTTCTAGTATTTTTTCCTCTTAAATATGCTATAATAAGCATTGACTCTATTATAAATATGAATAACAGCCAAAATGAATAATACGTTATGCAATTAACTTTCTAAATGAAAGACAATGCAGCTACTTTTACTGTGACTTAAGGAATCTTGTGGAAAGGTTTCATGCTAGACTGTTCCATACACTAGTCAGAAATGGTTTGTAGTATCAGGGATTTAATTGTATATAATGACAGAAATGGGGAGAGGTGTAAAGTGAATGACAATTTGATTAATACTGACAATTCGGAGTGTCTTGTTTCTCAGGCTTGCCCAATTATGAATTTTGGAAGTCATTTTTAATTTTCACAAAATTAAGCTAGTAGAAACGGTAGTGTTAGTCTTTCCAAATTCATGAAGACCAGACCTCTACAGCTGTTGGACAACCCATGGCTGTTTCTTTCCATTACCTTTCTAATTGAACGGTGGGTGAGATTGAAGTGCAGCTGTATTCCTGTCATGCATATTCAGGTGCTAGATAGAAATATTTTCTCCTGACTGCTGAGTAGGTTTGCATCTGTTTTTTCACTGCAGAAGCTGTAATCCATATTTTAATAAGTATAGAAAGATTTCAATGTTTTAAAAATAAATAATGTGGATGATTTCACTAAAAGGAGAAACTTGGAGAGTTTACTCTGATCATCTGTTAACTTTGATATCAGCAGAACTTGAAATCTGAACATCTATGCATAGAATGTTCTTGAGATGATTTTAAAAATGCATCTCTTTGTTAGTATTGATACAGCTGGTGCAGATAAAACACAGTGGGCAAAAGAATTAACTTTTCATAGGTGTGGCATCTGCCAGTTCTAATTCTGTCCTGTTCTTGTCCTCTTACTTTGAGGTGATCATGCAAATAAAGATCAGAACAATAATCTGGGCATTGTGTGTAGGGCCAAAAGTAAATGCTGATAATTTATATAAGCCCAGGTAACTTAGAATTTTAACCCAAATATCTCAACAATCTACTATTCTGCAACAGCGTTGTATTTTCTTTCCAGAATAGTTTACTTCAGCTGCAGTTCAAGTAGTGGAAAAAAACATAGTGTTCTTGTTTTGAGGAGCTATTCATACATCCCAGGCTTGCAGCAGAGACAAATGGTGCTCATTTCCTCTTACTATTCTGGTCAGGAGGAAACAACACCTAAAACTGAGTATTTTTGGACCTTCCATCCAGCGCTGGGGGCTACTTGAGCAGTCCTTCTGACTGGCCAGCCTGTAGCTCTTTCCAGATGCCTGACTTTACTCTGGATTGAATTCTGTTCTTGCCTTGCATGAAAGCAATGCTTGCAGAATTTACCACCTCTTGCCTACATCTGTCTCACAACTTAACTTTGTCCCATAACTGTAAGCTGTGTCCAAAATACCATGTACATGCATGAGTATAGCTTGTTCTAAATTGAGATAATTAATGTTATATTTGTAATATTTTAAATTTCACGCATAAATTGGAAATAACAGTTACTAATATGACTGGTCTACAGCTGAAAATGTATTGCTTTTCAAGGGGATAAGATCGGTTCTCAGCAGGTCTTTCAGTTGCAGGGAACGGACAGCAGATGCTCAGGAGAATTGGTGTATACAAAAAGCTACACCCAGGAAACCATTTCAACCAAACGAACTTTCATTAGCCACCAGCAAAATGCATGACTACCAAGAAGCCTTTATTAGCACCACTCTTAATACTGCTATCAAAAATATCTATACTCATCACTGCTGAAAACTTCCCGATTTGTGAGACTGGCTTGTGGCAGTGCTGTGTTGCTCTCCCGGGAGGGGCAGAAGGGGCTGTAGCAGCAGGCACCACTGCGGCACCTGTAGCAACCTACTTTTCTCATTTGTGTTAGCTCCTTGCCACAGCACTCAGCATGCCTGTGGGAAGAAGACACACAGTAGCTGGGATCAGTTTACTTTATTAAGTAAATTTACTTAATAAAAGAATTTAATTACACATCTTGCATAGATGATTTCTTTCAGTGTAGGCTTTTGGAGAATTTATTGCTTTTCCTTTTCATTGCTTTCCTTTAACCGATACATTTGTTGAATTCCAGAATCAGTCCATCTGCATTAGAAGTTATTTCACAGTTTCTGGTCAGAAAGCATATATCAGGAGAGGTTCTGAAGTTAGAAAGCAGGAATCAGTAGAGGTTCTGAAGTTTCTCGTGAGTTAAGGATTCATTTCTTTGTCTCAAGGAATGAATCAAAAATATCCTTTCCAAATGATGTTCAATACCCCCCCGCCTCAAAAAAAAGACCAAACTGGGTTTGGGGTATTGATTTTTTTTTTAATTTCCAAACAAGCTGATATTTCTCCAGGGTACAACGTAAGTTTTGTTTTGTTTATTTAAATGAAATTTTGTTTTGTAAATGAAACATGGTATTAGTGGTACAATATCAGTATTTGAGACTTCGAAGACACAGTCTTTCTAAAAAAAGTGACTAATATGGGTGTATTTTCCAGTGCAATAAATATCACTCTATTTTTGAAAATATGACCTGTACAAATTTAAAATACATGAAACTTTAAAATTTATTGACAAAAAGTCTACCAGTCTTAGTCTTCATTTACCCCACCTCGGCAAGTTAATTTGTTGAGCCAACTCCTTCATGTTTCAAAACATCCAAGAAAGGTATTAGACCTCAAATCTGTGCTCTGTTCTCTGTCTTGGCAGTTATCTTTGCAATTATCTCAGATTTGTCTTCTTGTTCACCTGGTTTTGTGCTGCTCCTCAGTTAAATATGATTTCATTTCTTCTGCAAATGATGTTTGATTAAAAGGAGTCATTTGTTTCCTATGTGAGTTTTTCTCAATTAACTGATTAACAAATTTGGCTGGGAGGTTTTTGTCCTTTCTTTCTGTTTCAGTATTTTTTCCCTGCTTGAACCAGAGGTTTTAAGAATCCCCATTCCTAGCTTGTTGTTCAATTCTTGTCAGATCCCTGCCTGCTCAATTCATTTTTAATATTGTCAGCAAATAAAGACAGTTTTCGTTTGCTCATTTATGAATCTGATTTTGTTCCGAAATCTGTCTTGACATACTGAATAACCTTACACCTTTACTGAAAGATCTGAAGGGTCAGCTACCTTTCTTTTTTGTTTTGCAACAATGTATATCTTCCACTTCATCAACAAAACAGCTTAAAACATCTGAATGCGATTTATAATTATTTATTTTTTAAAAATGACCAAAATTTTTAAAGAAAATTTTGAATTTTCCCATGTGATTAAAAAAAATATCGAGAGAATGTTCTTGACCTCATTGTCTTTACTCTCTTTTATATATTGCTCAGGATTGTGATTCGCAGTAAATATCTCCGCTGTTCCTTTTGTTGCAGATTTCCAACTACACAAAGATATTTACCCAAAAGAGTTCCCCAGATGTGGCACGCATCTTGGGGTAACTGCATTAATTTGTCCCTTTTTTTGGGTATTTGCTTTTCTAAAGATTTTGCTGCAGCTGCAGCCATTTTGTGAATTATGAAAAATACTGAGGCTAGTAATTAACATCTAAATCCTTTCTGCAAACTGAAAGGGCAATTTATATTTAAAGAAAATTATATTTGACGTTTAGGAGATTAAGCCTTCTACAGGCTGGAATATTAGTTCTCCCAGTCATACAGTTCAACAATTGACCCTTATTAGCTATCGCTATTAGATCAGTTTAAACATGAAAGGTGAAAACCTGCTTTTATTAAAGTTGTTGGCAAAACTCCCAGTGACATCAGCAGAGCCAGGATGCAGAAAGGGTCTCTCAGAATTACGTTCTGGTTTGGAGAAAGAACTTCACTCCTATATCCAAAAAGGAAAGAAAAACTAGAAATTCATTAGAAGAATGATTTTACCGCAAACTTCTGCTTGTTTCTTTTTTTCCTGTGCATGTCTCGGCCAGATGAAATTTTTTAATCTTTACCTGTATTGTTAGTACTGAATATGTAGGTTTTCATAAAATGAAGTCTGAAACCCAAATAGCTTATCTGGTGAAAAAACTTCCTCTGCTCCGTAATACAGGCTAGAAACTTCAATAAAAAACTGATGTTTTTTTGGATTCTAATTTGAAAACACCTTTTCATTCTACAGAAGAAGAGAGGAACACAGAACTTTAAAATCTGCATTGCAGCTCTTCCTATAATCCCTGGCAGAGTTGCTTTTGCTGTCGAGATGCATATTTGAGTGTGTATAATTTCATAAATTAAACCCACGGGCTATCAGTTTCCCTGTGTCTCACAAACCTAATCTGTGGATTAATTTTGCTTGGCCAGTTTCAAGATGAAAATGAATTTTTATCTGTTTTTCTACAGTGTTGTTTGAGGTTATTTCACGTACTGCAGCAGAAAATGTGAATATTCAGTGTTTTCAAGAGATAGATGAGAGGCAAGATGATAAAACCTTGCTTGAATGAGTTGGCCTGCACCAAATTGATCCAATCTCAATGGAAAAATGAAACTGGAAAAAAAATATGTGCAAGATAGACGAGGCACAAGCGCAACAACTAATTTTTTTCATAAGCCCCATGTAACAGTTTAGCTTTCATCTTCCATATTGGACATTATTCTGGAAAGTGCACCACACTCCAATCAACTGTTGGGGTGGAGGCAATTCAGGTCCTCCTCCTCCTTCCTTCGTCCTTCCTTCCTCCTTCCTTCCTCCTCTTCTTTTTCTTTTTCTTCTCTTTTTGTACTACTACGCTGAGTCCCTCTGTATCGTTCCTTGCATTTCAGCTGCGCAGAGACCAAATGCAGATCAAAAAGCCAAACAGTTTGACTCCGCACAAGTTATCTGAGTGGTGACTAGGTGGCAGGCTACGCAACTAGGACGTGCCTCCTATCAGCACCTCTGGTGAAACCGGTCTTATCAGCCATTTGGTTTTGTTCCGCTTTATGACTAGATTGCTCCAGCCAGCAAGAGACACTACAATAATGGGAGTTTTGAATAATATTTCCCTATTATTACTAAACAATGTATTGTAAAGGCTGTAAAGATTGTCTAACATTGATCTGGGGCATGGACTTACACAAACTTTTAACATATTTTTTGCAATTCTCTCTGCCTTCTCATTTATTCAAAGTTGCCAAACATTTACTATGCCCATAATAAATGTCTGAAATACAGAATTTGTCAATTAGAGTGAGGCTTTTGTTGCATCCACACAGATCCATTTTCCAGTCTCTGACTGAAAGAGTGGAGAGAATCCAAAGAGCAAAAGAAAAATTTCTCTGTTGTGGACTGACTTTTCAAAGAGCTGGTGGAAGGAAATCTTGTCTCTGATAGCTCATATATCTTTTCTTACTTTCTATGTTGAAAATTTGGATGCATACCTTGAACAGAAAAAACTATGCTGTTAACATTTAGAGTTATTAAATGAACATGTTAGTTCCAAATCACATTTTTAACGAGAGAGAAATCCTCTCCAGTGACAAAGATACTTCAATGGAAAAGGTATAAATGCATTCTGCCTTTTTACTTTATCATGGGCTTGGTTAAGTGAGGCTGCGTAACTGGATTTTGAGCCCATTGCTTAATCTCTGTTTTAAAAGGGTGCTTGGACTACATTTGCATGTAAGCTACCTAAATAATTATTTTCTTTGTGTGTCCATGTGGGAAAGAAGGAACATTAGTACATTTTTTCAATATCTATAGTTATCGGCATACGTAAATCTGGAAGGGGGAGAGGGAAACAAGTTATTGAAAGTGTGACCTAGGGCACCTCTTTCAGACATGTCTGTGCTGATGGATACTGGAGCAAAAAGGGTAATTCTAGACAATTTTTAGCAATGTATAAAGAGCTGAAGACTTTTATAGCTCTGTTATAAATAGATAATTGATTTTCCTTTAGATTATTTTCTGGATGAATACTATAGAAAAATGAGGAAGTGCATCAAGATAAATTTTAAATATGAAGATTTTCCACTTGTTCACACACACTAAATAAACTTCAAGCATTGAGGATGTAAAAACAAACTCTCATTGTGTCATACTACAGATCAAAATATCTGCACTTACATCTTTTGTGATAATATATTGTGTATAACATTTTCTTCTGAGATGACGATGTGTTTACTTGATCTACTTACCACGGCTTAAATGATTATACAATACATAGTGCCAGTAGCAATTTTGCCCAAGCAGGAATGAGTTAAAATAATTATTATAATGGAATTTTCAGATTTCTCAGCTTTTGAGTCCTTGGTTTCTCAATTAACAGGGTTTTTCTCAGGGGAGCTAGGGATAGATGTGATGACCTAGGGCAGCATCAGGATTTCTGTTTATCTAAGAATTCATCGTGCTTCCCTATCTATTAACAGCAGACTGTAGGAAAAAAACAGTCGTTCACTATCAGCTAGTTAATTGGAAATAATACAGGCAGATGCAGTATTAACATGTTTAAAAGTCCCATACATATGTTTTAATAAAATATATTTACACTTACTTTTAAGACCAATACTTTCTAATTGATATTGCATCAATTTAATGCCGTAATGAAATTGTTATAGCACATAAACCTTATGTGTAACTTTCTTACCAGTTAAGCACCAAATCTGCAGTGTGACTTTAAGCTGACTGTGAGTCTTTATTTCTTTGATTTAAAAACATAGAAAAATCATCTCACAGTAAATATAACTGAAGAGGTTCCCAAAACATGCCAGTAAATTTCCCTCTTTGCTCTTACAACTTGAGTCATCAGTAGAGTTAAAAAGAGAAGTGGTTGTCTAGCAACACTAACATCTTCATTTCTTGTTTTGATAGTACTAACCTAGCAGCATCGGCAGCTAATGGGAACACATAGTTTGGAGTTTTATTCTTATGGCTCCATGCATGAAGCAAAATGTGTTTTCAGTGGTAGGCAAGAAACTGAATATGACCTTTATTTTTAAAAGATTGTGTTGTTATTATAGTAGCTCTTAGTAATTCACATATATGATTATTTTTAAAAGGTAGTTTAAAAAATTGTATTCCTCAGAATAATTCTTGACTGTAGATTGAATAATTCAAGTTCATAATTTACAGTAGAAATCCTTTGGATTCATTTGTGCATCACTAAAACACATAAGATCTTTTCAGCTCTTTTTTTTTCCCAGGTACTTTTTGTAAACTACATTTATATGATGATATTTTCTGCTGAATTAATATTCTTTGCAATTCTTATCCTCCGTAGGCTGAGGTGTCTAGTGACCAAATTTCTTTAAAGCAGAGAGACAGCAGGCTGAAAGCATAAGGGAGGAGATGACTGAACTTGGGAAAAAGATGATTTCAAGATAGTCAGCGTAAACAAAAGACAAATTTTTAAATGTGGAAAGGGTTCAGAGGATGATAAGACAGGAGAAAGATGGTGGATCAAAGGAGAACTAGGCAGATGCAGTCAAAATTTAAGAGGAGGCAACAAGAGGTAGAGAAGGTCTGGAAACAGTAATGTAGTTCTGAGTTGGATTCAGATGTGAATTCAGGTGTGGAAGAATTAGTTAATGTGGTCCTGTGTGACTATGTAACTTAATAGCTCATGCATGTTATGCTTGCAAAGGGAGGACATCAGTGAAATACTATTAGTAAAGCTGCTCAAAAATAGGCTGAATACAGTGGTTTTGATGTTAATTGATACATTTGTATTTGTACAGTAAAAAACTTTAAATCCCAGGATAGAGGTGGGTTTTTTCCAGAGGTAGTGCACTGACAGTGAAGTTTTCTTTAAACCAAGTATTTCTAAATCAGTATATTTCATTTTGAAGCATAGATTTTTGAAAAAGAAAATTAAAGAAAAAAAAACCAAATAATCCACCAAAACCAGAACAACTGGGATACTGGGTTTGATTATAAGATCTCCTGGCTCAGCCTCCTGTTTGAGACAACACCTTGTGAAGGTGAGAAACATTGCACAGATAGAAAAATCTGCCTTAGATATATCTTTCTCACTTCTGGGAAGCAGTTTTTGCATATCTCAAGTCAGGGGCTGCATGTGAATCATTGTTTTTATGTGTACTACTGGACTTGTTTTCCATTAAGTCCTCCTCTTCCATTTTGGATCAGTTTATACTTAGAGTTTTGTGCTATCTGAATAAGGAGCTTCAAAATATTCGTTTCGTACTTTTTTCTGCTAGTTTTAACCGTCTGCCTCATAACACTGATTTGCCTACTTATATGATGAGAAATAGTAAATATTCATTTCCCACTCAATTTCTCTGTATTGTTCATGATTTTCTGGCTTTCTGTGATAGTTCTTCTCCATCATTAATTCCTTGAAACATGCCTGTCTTGGGAGGCAAGTACAGTGTCATGAAGCCAAGGATAGCTGTCTGCCTCACCCCAGCAGGTAGCGCTTGGTGCAGACATCCATTCACATTGGGTCCAGAGAACAGATGGCCAAGGAATATGTCTGTGGGAAGCCTTTAAAAAGTGGAAATTACAACCTGGGACATGATTCAGTCCATATATGGTGAGCAAGATAATCAGAAGTACTTTATACCTCATTAAGTGGACTTGTTACTTGTAATTGCTAACATTATGAGAATTCTTGGAGTAGTGCAAGATTTTTAACAACTGTTCTAAGAAAAAGATCTCTCTCCTCTTTCTGAAGGTAACGTTGGCACTCATTGATTTTCTCAGATATTGCATTTAAGTCTCCCAGAAATTTTTGTAAAAGCTTAGGCAAATATTATCGGCCCTGGATAGATTTTTCAATAAACTATTTCCTTTTAGAATATTCTTTCCAAGATATATGTGTAAATGCAGTGGATTCTTATCTGAAGCTTAGAAAGTCAATATCATGCGTCTTATACTTTAAGAAAGTACACCTGATTATCATAGAAAACTACCAAGTGTAAGCATGACTGAGAAGTTGAAATATTGTAGTGTAATATCAGAAATGTTTAAGTTGAGCAGCTCTAGTACGTTTAATTACAAGTCTGATGAAGGTTTCATGGAATACTTATCTTCCCTATTTTTGCTATCAGTTGATTAAAGATTTAACAGAGGAGTTATAAATACGTTGTTGTACTATATTTGCGCTGTTTGCTGGGGTCAATGGCTATATGGACAACACCAAGTAATCTGTTGTAAGCAGTCCCCTTGTCACAGGGGTTTCAGATGACACTGTGAATGCTGCTCCTTTCTATCATCTACGGGTGAGCTAAACAGACACTCTGATGTTTCCTTGGGAAAATGTCGAGGTCCTGGTTGCATATGGTTATGGAGAAACTTGACACATTTGGACATGACTAAAGTCCCCTTACAGAAATTTGCTCTGCAGTTTCAACACAAAGAGATTTGAGCAGGAAGAGCCTAACCCTCCACCCCACCCCAGACCATGGAATGGTGTCAAGCTTCGGGAATTTGGAAGCAAAGGAGATAAGGGAGAGTAAAATAACTCAGGGCAGGACTGAAGATGTAAGATGTTTGAGGAATGAGATAAGAACCGCAATGGTGGGAGTTCAAGGAAGGAGGGCTTCGCTTGCTTCCCTTCCCGAAGCTCTTCTCACTAGCCCCATCCTTTGAGCAGGTCATTGTCCTGAGACAACACCCCTCAGCCAGAGCAGCCCACGTAAGCTTCGTGTCTGTCTGTGGCTTTATTACTATTCATAAACAGCGAATAACAGCAGTAATTCCCCATCTACTGCCTGTACGAATAGGTACATTTGAAGCTGTGAAGCATGCAGAAAAATACTGTGATTAGATGGATACAAACCCCTCAGTGGAAAGGGACAAGAATTTTAGTGAGATTTCACAAATGGTCCAATTAAGGTCCCAACATCTTGATCTTGTTAACAGCAAAAATTTTCAGTTCACATAGCTGAAGTTGGGATAGCATCATATCTTTTACACAAGTAATTGATGAAGTGCATTACAAGGAAATACAGTCAGCATCAGCAAAGCAAGTGTAGGTGCTCACTGGAGGGTGGAACAAAACAAGAAATTAAAAGATTAGAATCCTGGAATATTCTCTTTAGAGATCATATGGATTTTTTCCTTCCCATCTATCACCTTGCTATCTCATGGTCTTCTTTCCCTTGCTCACAGCTGTTTAAGTTTGTGCTGGTTAGAATCAGGGCTTCATTTACCACTGTGGGAGTCGTGTGGCTCTTTGAATGAAAGCGTGCTTTTCAGTTGCTGCTAATGCGTTTGTTTTGCACACGTTCAGATTGGCTTATTCTCTCGTATAGAACAAATTGCAAGGGTTTTTTCTTCATGTTTCAAAATAATATTGTCAGCTTATACCTTAAGGAAGTTGGAGTTTGTAGGACTGTAGGTTAGAGGAAATAATAGTTTAACTGGTGTAATTTGAGCAATGTTCATTATACTCATCTCTGAGCAGGCAAATTGATTTATTCTTCTGAGTACTTCCCTTATTCTGGAGTCATCACTGTATATTAAGGCTATTGAGAACGGTCATATTTAAGTGAACACCAGTACCATGTGATTCGTAGAACCGTATTGTAACAAAATGGTTGGCATAACACAGCACGGTCTCCACAGCTCACTACAAATTAGCAAAGCTTTGCTAAATATGTTGATGCCCCTGCAGGATGCCTTGTTGCCAGAATTTTCTCCAGACTAGTGTTAAACTTTACATACACTGAGAATCATGTTGTTCTTCTTACAAGACCATTCCTTTCACAGTATTGCTCTTATTGCCCCACTGAGTAACAGTCAAGTGCTTGGTATTTAAAACCTGTACTAGAACTCAATCCCATGCACCAGCATATTGCAGACATAGGTATAGGTAATTCATCTTCTGTTTTCATTGTTAATACCCTTTCAGCTATTTGCAGACTGTTACATCTTCCCATCCTGTCTCCATTTTCAGCTAGCCAGGTTAATAAATATTTTATTATATAAATTTTCCATCATAAATCTTTTCTTCCATGCTCTAATCTGTTCTGCTGGTCTTTTCTTAACTCACTGCAATTTGTCAGCCTTACAGCTAACATTATGTCCTGCACTGATTTCATTCTTTATAGTGTGCTCACACTAAAAACTGTCCAAAGGTCAAGCAATTATCATTTCTGTACTCTGTGATGTGTTGTCTTCATGGATTTTAATCTGCAACTGGACTAAAGAGGCATTGTTTTTCAGTATTGCTGCAACATGGGAGTGTCTATCGCACACATTTCTCTTTTGTTGTTACTATTTCCTAGATTTCTTCCACTCAGTGAATAGCCATCCACACATTGCTTTCTATCTCCCTAGGTGCTTTTTATGTGCATTTTTCTAAATGGAAACTCATGCTGTCATTTTTTGCCCACTAATGCCTCTGGCTCTGTCACTAACATTGCTCAGCTCTGACTGATGTTCACAACTCTTTCTGATTTAGTATTGTCTGCAAATTGCATCAGAGCGTTATATAGATATTAAGAGAAAGACAGAACTTGTTCAAGGATACTAGAAGACGTCTTCCCCAAAACTGAAAGTGTTCTTATCAAACATCTCATCTGTTGTCTCCAGGGGATATCATACTTTGCCATATCAGAAATCAAAGCTCAAGCTTAAAAAAAATAATAATCTTCACTTTTGATTGGTACCTTTTTTCTTTCTTCTTTTTTTTTTTTTTTAATGTTCTTCCCTGGTCTTTAAAGTAAAAAATTGGATAAATATGTGGTGTATACAAGAAAGCATGGCAAGATACCTGTCTCATTGCAAAGGTGAGGCTAGAAGTCAGCTATTTAAAGTGGTCTGCTTATTTAAAAGGAAATGAGAGATTTCTTCAACAGGAAGAGAAAAGATGAAACCTCCTAAGTTTTTCATGCTCAGCAAACTATAACATGTTGTCCTTAGACATATTTTGGAGAATTGCAGTACTCCTCAGTGCTATTCCTGTACAGTTCTAGTAATCTGGCTAGATTTCCCTGGCCGTCCTCCCAGGTATCATGGAAAAATAAAATAAAAAATGAGACTTTGTGAGACTCCTCAGCTTGGTGCTTTGCGTGACAGTAGAGCACATGGTGGATGAAAGTCAGCTGAGTTGATGAGGACTTGTGTTCACAAGTCTAGCAGGATGGCCGTGTCTGCTGTGATGATCTGTAATTTACTGCAAAGATACCATTTGGATGTATTTAGGTGCCCCCACTGATGAGACCCTCTGCTTATGACAAACATAAGCTGATTGCTGGCTCTGGGGTGGGGCACCAAATTCTGCTATCTGGAGAGGCTTTTGTTGATAATGCTGAGGAATAATCGCAAGGAACAAAAGGAGCACTGGGCAGCCGTGTCACCCCACTTGAAATTCCTCTGCCTGTGCCAAGTCCGTGCATTTCAGTTCCCCTGAGGGCAGTTGCACACAATTCTGTCAGGAAAGCGAGATACGTTAAAGAGCACCTGGCAATGTAAAATTCTCCCAATGCTAGGTCTCTCACCCACTTGCCAGTTTGCCACATGGCTCAAATGATAACTGGAAAAGGTGAGAGAGAAGCCACAGGCCCGCAGAGCGGCTGCTCTGACACGGACACATGGTAACGCAGCGAGGAACTTGACGTAATCAAATGAATTACCACAGCCCCCTGCAAGGAATCCGAGATGATGGAAGGGATTCAGACTCGGGGACAGAGGCAGCTGTGAACAAACTCTTCCAATTTTCAGTGCGTCATTAAAGATGCAAACTGAGTCCAACAGTAAAAGGATCAGTCTTCGAGGAAATTTCTTCGTAACAACAAAAGGCAGCCTGAGTCCTCTAGGTTCCTGCTTACAGCCATGCTTTATTGCCAACCTAAGTGAGAGGTACATGGATCCACAAGAAACCCTATGTCTCTTAATATGCTGCACGTCATGTAAAAATGCAAATGTATTATCCGTCATGTAAAAATCCAAATGTATTATCCACCAGTATAAGAAATCACAATCTAAGAAAATGGTATTCCGATGTGGAGTTTTGTACCCTACAGTAAACTGAAATAAGATCAGACAGAGTGGGAAACTGAGAAAGAGACACATCCTTTCAGGAGCCTTCAGGATCCCCTTTCCTAGAACACGGTCTTGCTCTGTAATTGTTTCCTTACTATATTTAGTATTTCTTTGGGTTCTTCTGCTGTCTGCTCTACCTTTGCAAGGTCGTTTCTAACAAAGACAAAGCACGGAGCCAATGGAACAGCTTGTGCAGTTATTGCTACCGAGGCGCTTTAATTCTCGGACATTCCAACTTTCCTGGGGCAGCCATTTAACAGACAGAACTCCCACCAGGTGCACAAAGTGCTCTTCCAGGGAAATGGGAGCCAATTGCTATCATTTTCCTTCTGAACCTCAGGGTCTGGGAACCAGCAATGACCTGTAAGACCAATAACTTGAAAAACCACAGTACTGTAGGCAGTTTGCTTTGATACGTGCAGGAGTTAGGAACAAGCTTAATAAAAGTAGAAATGTTTATGAAGGCTAATTTCTTTAGTTTCGGTTTAAATATTGGTTAAGCTTGTGCCACTAAGGTAGCTAAGTAAGGAAGCAGATGTATGAAAATATTCCTACAGTTTGAAATCAATGCACTGTGGTTTAAGATAGTGGATCTGCTTCTCGTAAATGTGCTCCTGGCTCTTAATAAAATGTTGGCTGTAAATGGAAGAGAAGTGGTATTCTCACTGGTCTCGGTTTTCTGAAGATGGTCTCAGCTTGTTAACTTCTTGGAGTTCTTTCACTGCCACAGATTTCTGTCACAGCTTTTTGTCAAAATGGGATGATGCTTTTGTCAGACCACTGCCGTACTGCTTCGGGAAAGAATGGCTGTAGCCTTCAACAGTCTCAGCACCAAGAGGTGGTCTTGTATTTGGAATCTTGGAAGTGTTGTGGAGTTTTGTAGGATTGTTATTTGTTGGTTATTGTTAAACAGCCTGAGAATATATCCATTAAGGATGAGGCTGCAAGGGCCAGTCTGAAAGAAATATCAGATATATAACATGAAATTCTCTGTTCATACTTTGGAATAAAATGATAGAGTGAGAAGTTTTAGAAAAACTTATGATTTAAGCTAACAAGATAAGCTCAGACTCCTGAAATTTGCTATGTTTTCAGTGGTACAGTGGGCTGTATGTAATGCACAGGTAAACATGATGTATTTCAGTATAGATTTAAAACACTAAACTTAACACCCCCCGAAGTTTTTGGTATTCTAAACCTTTGGAGCATTATCTTGGAGAAGGGATCTGATGTTTGTTTAGAATTAAATAAACCATATTGTACTCTAAAGCACAATGTTGGCTTTTAATTGGATGTTCAGTGAAATGTAATGTAATATTCATTGAGAAGAAATGACCTACTGTGAGACATTTACGGATTGACATGTACCAGTTCTGCTTCCCTGCCAGTCTGCTTGGAGTTCTGTCTGTTGGTGTATGTGGGAAGGAGAGACAGACAGACTGCACTGTATAAGCTTATTTCCCAAGTGTCCAGTTCTTGGAGTTGACAGAAATATCAGACCAGCAAGTCACCTTCTTTCCAGGTCCTTTTCTAACATCACTTTCAGTGTCACCTCAGTTTGTTCACACAGTCCACACAGAAAATAAAGATGTAAAAACTAAACAGGCCTTGTCTCCTCCCCAGCAGTCTGGGGATTTTTTGCCATTTCAAAAAATTTCATAGCACAGTCCTGATAGTATCCTGAGTTCTGCAGAGAGATTTACATAAAACGTAAAAAAGGTATAACAGGAAAAAAAGTTATCATTCCTTTCCTTCTCCCTCCCCCCATTTTCTTTTGTTCTGTTAGCAGCTTCCCCCAAATCTCACCCTTTTACAGAAGCTAATTACTGCTCTTCCCTGGCATGCATTAGCATTATGCTGTTGTCAGTCTGTCAGGTGCACTTAGTCAGGGTTTAATAGGCTTGCAGTGAGCTACAATTAAACTCTGGAATTAACATTTAAAGAGTGTTTACATGACTTCCTCTTCCCTTCCTCCCCCGCAGCAGTTTGCTTAAAGGTGCATGCGGTCTACTGGATGGGTTTAATTGTTAAAGGAGGAAAATGCTGAAGAAATCCATGAAGTTGACTTTCATTTAAAAGTTGAGTTATATTTTTTGCAGCTCTCCGTAAACATTATGGTGCTATTTTTCAAAAGAAAAATCATAGAAATTTAAAACCATGGGGTCAGATGCAGCCCTCGTTGTAACCATATTAACAAATGTCACCAACTGAAAAGAGAAGTTGTTGCTTGCTCTGAATCAGTTTCCTTTTCTACTAAGTCCTGAGTGGAGTGAGACCCCCCTGGCCTGCTCTTCTGCTCTGGGGGCCAAGGAGACTTGCGTGTGCGTGAGCTACTGCTTTCCCCGTAGCCCCCATCACCTTCTTCACTTTACTGTCTGCAGATCTCAGCACTTTCCTTGGACACTCAGGAACTGGGGAAGAAAAAGACAAACACGTGGACTTTCAAAAAGTTCAGTCAGACATTTACTGTTTGTATGGGTTTAGAAACCTTTTGAGCGGATGAGTATGTGCTTCCTTCCCAGCCAGGGAGGGATCCTTTCTGCCAGAACAATCTGGGCAGGGTCCTCTCAGCATTCACTTAGACCAGCTCTTTTTCTTCAGCTGGCTGGCAGTTCTTTGGAAAGACCTCTGGACTCAAGAAAGCTTCGAGTCCACACAGGAGTGTGGACTCTACTGCCTGTCTTCCAGAAGTCACCTGTGGGCTGAAAGAACTTTTGGAATTCGATGATAGATGCATATGCGGTGCTGCGAATGCTGCGCAGAGCACTGGTGGGAAGCCTCCTAGTGATGGATACAGAGGGCTGAGTTTTGAGGACTTGGAATACTCAATGGCGAAAAATTAAAATTATGTTAGATTTGTGGCAGTGCGCAGCTAGCTGTACTATTTTACTACAGCTGAGGATGTGTCCTAGAATGTGGGGGTTTTCTTCTTAGCTTAGGCACTGGATGGTAAAGAAGAATTTGTTGCCTTTCTTGTATATGCTGAGTTTGCAATTTAGTTCTGAAGTATTTCTCTGCTATCCCTGCTTTTCAAACAAAACACACAAGTTTGAGCTTCCACACTTGGCAAGTTTATTGCTATAATGTTATTGTTTATTTGTTAATGATTATTATCTACATAATTTTTAGATAGGCGGGTTGTGACTCCCTAATTTTACTTGTGGAAAGTGAGGGCAGCAGTACCTCAGCTGGAGAATTTTCAGAGAAGTTTTGTATCACAAAAGCCATTCAGATTTACTGTCCTCAGGTGACATAGGTCCAAATAGGTTCCCTTATTTCTGTGCACGCAGAGATTATATCTGCTTCGTTCTAAATTCCCTTTTAATTAAGAAGCCATTCATCTCTTTATTTTATTACTTGCAAAGCTATAGGTTGGTAGTTGAGGGAAATGTGAAGGTCTTAAATTAAACAGCTGATATTGTTTGTCCTTCAATATAAAATTAAATTTTCTTTTTGGTAGGCTTGCAGGAACTTCAAGGAAAGAAACCTTGAACTCTCCACATAACTCACAGATCGACATGAATGCAGCCACATAACCGCTAATTGCTGCATAAACCTATCAGCCACAAGTGACAAGACTAAACTAATGCTCACCTTGGGTTCTTCTTTCTCCCTTCCTCCGTAACTTCAAAACTTGTCCTGTTTCTCTCTCAGCACAGTTGTTCTCAGGAGAGTTTAGAATGGTTTCTGATGATGAATTCTGTTAAACCAGTGGGAAAGTGCTAGCTTTGAAAAAACATTTTAAAGATGCTGCAGAACAGGTGTTTGGAATAGTGAAGCCTAAACTGAAACAGGGGATTTTAAAATAATGTTACTGGGGTGGGTTTTTTTCCTCACCCTGGGATGAGTGCAAAACAAAAACTTTTGTAGGTGTCAAAATCCATTGTGATCCACCATTAGGGTTAATACCAGTAGCTGATTCATAGAAGTTTTTGCTATCCTGCTGGTGATTGACCTCTGTTAGCTAGTTTTTTGCCTAGGTAATGTATATTATGTCATTTATATCAATATTTGACATTAAACAAATTTTCTATTCAGATTTTTAATGGTTTAATCTCTCAAATGAGTTCCATTTCCTACACTGTAGTGGAGTCTGAAGGAAAGAATTTGTTTTGCAGTATTGAAAGCTGACACTTGGAGCAGGAAATGCTCAGAATCAAATCTGCGTGAGAGAGGTAAGGGTTATTTAGTCGGTATCTCTCCACCTTGAAGACAGAGATCCTGTAACACAGGAACATTTTGACTTGTAATCTGCTGTGTTAAAAAAAAAAAAAGACATTTTGTTTGTATATAGGGCTCTTTGGGCCATTGAGTAGCGTGTTATTAGTGTGTAAGAGCAGAGAAGAGGTCACTGTCCTGTCCTCAGCACAGTCTCATCCAAGGCATTGCAGCTATGTAATTGCCTTAGCAGGAGCAGTAAAACAGACTGCAGAGTGCTGTGTGTGTGAGTCATGCTAAAAGCCAGACATTGTACAATTTAGCTGGAAAAAATGACTGAGAAGAATGCTTTATCTTAGATGAAATACTCTTTCAGACTCCTTAACTTGAGGGAGCGTATCAGGTTCCAGGGCAAATATGCTTCAGGATGGGTGATGTTCCAAAACGAAAAGTGGAACTTTGAAGGCACTGTGCTGTAGGCCAGAAGAATTTAAAAAAAAAAATCTCAGGAGAAAATGATCCTATCATAGTACTGTGCCAATCTTTGAGTAATTCCAGCTTGCTTAGACAGGAGAGATGCATCCTTTTTACTTGTGTTCTACCTCATAAAAAGTTTATGGTATTGGAATTCTAATGATATCTCTTTATTCAAGAACAATACGCAGCAGCAATGACAGCAGGCTTCCTACTCTGTCTTATTTATCTTGCTGAGCTTTGGAGCTTTCAGCAGGGTACTCTGCATGTCTTTGGTAAGTCCCATGTATATTTCTGTGTAAAGTCCTGCCAATAGACAATTGCTTTCACTAGAAATTGGACCAAACTAGCTGCTAAAGTGCTGGCAGAGGACATGTCTCTGTGAGCAGAGTTGTTAACCTCTCTGTACCCAGGCTGGAGGATGAACAAGTGTAGGTATGCGCATTTTGGTTTTGGAGTCCTTCTGCAGAGCACTCTCATTAGGCCTGAACTTTGATTAAAACCAGTAGGGAAAACTGCTGTGGAGCTAATTGACAAAGACATTAGCTTCCTCTCTATATTGAAGATGGACAAGGCCCAAAACCATCCCTTGCACTACCAGGAGTTTAGTTTGGACTGGGACTGAGGAAGAACTTTTGTGGTACTGAGTCTTTACAGATCCAAGGGCAAGAACTTCAAAGATGTTTGCTGAGCATGTTTACTTTCATCTCATGTGTCCAATAAAAGTGTGTTTTGAAGTTTTCAGAAAGTGCTGAGTCTGCTTTGCTCCTTGCAGACACTCAAACTGGTTTCTCAAAATAGATGTGTCTGATATCTTTTTATGCTAAATGAACTCCCCATTGATACAGAGGGAATCTGGGCTGAATTTAGAGTGGTAGGCTGAGACAGACGGTTTTCAGCAGCTCATGTTTTACACCTATAGCTTTTGAAAACACACTGTTTTCTCTCGATGTTCATGATAATCTGTGTTCATTTAAAGAACAGTCTGTGCATCTAACATTTCAAAATGAAAGATGATCAGTAGTGTTGAAAGCTAGTTTTGCTGTGAGCATTTTTCTTCAAATGCTAGACAGAAAAATCATAAACCTGTCATGAAGTTTGTTTAATATTCTAGTATCTCATGGTTTTGTTAGTCAAATGATCTAAAACATTAGATCAATGAGATACTGGGATATTTTAATAAGAGGAGCCTACAGCCCTTTTTGGGGGTGTTCAGACACGTTCGTAGCAGTAGGAAAGATACCTGGGATGATTGCAAATGCTGGTTGCCTGCAGCCGATCTCCGTGCACTGCTGAGCTTCTGGTGTGAAAACGGGTAAAACAGTAAAATGTTGGCTGATTAACAGCAAGAAGGATTTGTGTTGGTATATTGAACTTAAATCATCTTACATCTTGGCACTCTTTTACTAATTGAAATATCAGTGTTTGTTGCTAAGGAGTTACCCTAATGTAAAGAATAGCCTGCATATTAAGGAGAAGTCATTAAGCATCCAGATTTCTCTATGTTCGTTGCATTATCTCTTCTACAGTGCAAATCTTAACCTAGACTAACATGATAATGGAGAAATTGAGCCCAAGAATGTAGGCAAAAGAAAATAATTACGCAGTAAAACACCTTCTCATCAGTAGACCAGGACTGTGATCACTTAGGAAGCAGAAAAGAATTGGATTAATGAAGTCAGACATGGAGTAATAGCGGTTTGCTTTTCCTTTTGATTTTGCAAGGAAGAAGTCAGACATCATCTAGTGGAGGGTTTTCCCTCCTGCCTGTAAGAATACTACAAATTTTCAAAGGAATTTTATGAAAAAAATTTTAGAGGGGATTTTGTTGCTGGCTGAAACATGTTGAAACAGAACCACTGTGTTGATAGGAAACAAGATTGTTTTTTCATCAGTATAATCTCTGTTCTCTACGTGCAGTTCTCTGATAAATTTTTTAGTAGGGGAATGAGTTAATTATGTTTCAGAAATCAAAATCAGATTTATAATATTCGCACACTGTCATCTTTAATAAAACTTCTACATAGATGCACCAGCAATAGCTCTTGGAGCTGTGTGCTATATAGGAGTTAATAAAAAGCTTATCAATTTTAATTCAAAATGACAGAATAGATCCTGACTTATTATGAAGTAAAAACATGATCTCCTCTGTGATATGATATTCCAGCCCTGAAGAATGTCCTAATTTAATCATGTTTCCCTTATATTTCTCGTAATTAAATAACATCCTTTCAGTTACAAATAGAACATTTTATGTACCAGATTGTCATTGCTTTACGTCTCTTTCTAAGGCAGTTACACACAGCTATAGTGCAATAGGATGAGGGCTGGTAGTTCACTAAAGCTGGAATATCGTAACAAGGAGCAAACATATTTTCAAGAATACAGCGTGTTAAATAGTATAGTGTGTATACCATAAATCAAATTACTTGTATTAGGCAGAGAAATATGTTTTTCTGTTATGTTTGAAGATCCTGGGATGTCTTAATTTGAAAAATTGGAATTCTACCTCAAAGGTGATGCAATTCTTATTATTAGCATTGAAAAGGGCCTATGACAACAGGCCTAAGAGCTTCTGACACTGTTGGTATACAAAACTTTTTAAGATTTATTATTTCCTCTGAGCACTATATTGTTCAACTCGGAGAAATACAGCACTTCTATCTCAGGAGAAAGAACAAAAAAAAATATTCCACTGCTTTTTAAAATAATCTTTTAAATATTTTTAAATTTCTTTCTGTGAAATATGCAGTACAAACTGAATGCTGGTTGTCAACATGAAGTGCTGTCAAGGTTCTACTGGTGCTTCTCTGAGGAAACCTGAGTAACTCACCTTACCCTTCATCACCTGAATAATACAACCCTGTTGAGCACATACCGATAAAGCCTCAATAATATATGTTTCTGTAGTCTATGCATGGAAGATATTAAATATAGGCCAATTAGTCTGTAGTACAAGTGCAATGTTGTTTTTGTATCCTTTTAATCTAAGTGTGGAAAAAATATATTTTCAATTATTATTTCCTCCATGAAATGCAGAAATGAATGTATTTACATGTAAGGATCCAGTAAAATAGTATGCAGCTAAACTGAGAGGACAAAAAAAAGACTCTTAGGGATTTAGACTTCTTTCTGTGTAAGTCACATCTTATGTTCTGAGACTTACTGTAGAGAAAAGATGGGAAAAGGTCTGCGGAGTTCAACTTTTGATACCACTGAAAATTGTTGTGTGTCCCATGGCATTTAAAAATAAAAGGCTGGGGCATGGAGCAGCAGCAACGAATGGGTACTTTGGCAGCCATATAACTGCAGAAGCCTCACTCTTATAATGACAATAGGATTTTTATGGTTTGCCATAAATACTTCTCAGAAAAGGCTTTTCTCTATGGACTGATGAAAGATGGAAGATTTTTGTTATTATTAGGTGCAAACATTGAGGTAGAAAACATGCACCTTGGAAACAGGAGAATCATTCTTAAGACCTGTGAAGTCAGCTGGTGCAATTGTCCTCTCAGTCTGTTATTATATACCCTAACAGTCATTAAAAATAAATATTTGACTGTCAGCTCTGCATAAATAGACCTTGAGTAAGGTGAACTAGAGTGGCCTTGGTGATCATAATTTGCCAGCTCAGCTGCTAATAATGTTTCAATACAAAGTCTGCTTGATAGAACTGTAATGGTTTCAAATTATACGCTTAGTAATGCTGTGGCAGTTTACTGCCAGCAAAATAGAGGGAACAGCAAGGTACACAGTAAGGGCAGCTCTGTTGGAGAGCTAAAACTTGGAATTTGTTTTTCGGAAGCTTTACACCTGCTGTTGATACCGAAGGAAGTGAGAATCCAGTTTGGCTTTCTGCTTGAAAATTGAGCTGGTATTTGCAGAAAGAAAAATACACGTATATGTATGCACGTGTCTCTGTCTTCTGTACTAGGGAGATCAGAAATACAGAATAAATACAAAACTGCATGAAGCTAGGATGATTTTATTTCTGGAGCACTAACAGCATTTTAAACTATATTAAATTCCATTCACTAGTTCATAGTTATCTGATTAAGCTAGAATATGCTGTCTTCTCTTCCTCTCTAGCTAATGCAATTCTCAAAGAAATACTCTGTTCTGTTTGGAGCTTTCCTTCAGGGCATACAGTCAGATCCCCCCGCCCATGATAAAATCCATTGTCCCTGGAACTTCTGGGGTGAGAAGAGTTGATGCATCATCTATTTTGATTGTTAGATCTTGCTGTCTGTCTAAATAGTACAATATGCCTGAAATTCAATCAGTAGCTGATACGGAAATCAAGACATTACTGTGGCTTCCAACTGGTATTTGAATATTTTAACTTTAAATAATCATCTGTGGATTGGTGTGATTTAATGGAGTGGAGAACATATTCTATTCTTGTCTAATCCATTCATCCTGACTTGCCAACTTTTTAAGCCTGTCCAAGTCTACATTTTATCTTTCTCCCCTGCTTCACTGTACCAGGAATTAATTTGGCGGCTTAGTATTTACTTGCGTGACGCTACTGCCAGGTCAGTACTGTCACGGGGAAATGCGAAATGCTTCAGCAATAGTGCACTGCCACGTCTGACGAACACGGGTGGAAGAGATGGAAAGGGCCATCTTGCACAACACATTTTGAATTGAGCCCCTACACAAGAGACTCTTCCAGTGCTGCCTGCGTTCCCATGCTCAGGGTAACTCACCCAGGGCCTGATTTTGAAAATGGGGTCCTTTTACATTTTTCCCTGGTTGGTTTTTTCCTATTTATATTTTCAGGCTTTCACTGGACCCGAGTTCCACCACTGCGTCACATTCTATCAACTTAGTCCATTCATCTAGATGCTCACGAGTCCTTCCGTGCCTGTCTGGTTTGCACTTCTTTCTTGTTGCCTAATATATAGCTTACCAGAAAAAAGTGAGATTTTGGAAGCTATTGGTCTTTTTATTGACAATAAATTAAGTGTGTAATATTTGTTTTAGTGGAGGATTTGCCAGTCTTGCGACATCTCGGTTATTATTTTTTTTCTTCCCCGTCTCCTCTCTCCAACAGTTTTGTTCCATTTGCCTAGGAATAAAGTGGATGACCAGCCTTAAAAAATTGTTTGTGACCAGACAGTATGCTGAAAAAGCCTCACACAGGTGTCAATATACAGCTTGAGAATATTTTTAAACTATGAAATTTTAGGATTTTTTTTTTTTTCTAATTGCTTCTTCGACCATTTTGGCTTTGCTCTGGTCACTATCTCTAGTTTTCCTCTGGAACATGCTTCTCCTTCCCCCAACCCCCACTTTTAAATGAAGTTGAGATTGCCTTGCTGTTCCTTTTATCTGGGATGCACGACTTCAATTAAAGCCACACATATCAGAAAATATTACAATTATGATAGTTAACTGTATTTCTGAAGTTAGCTAGTGACATGTCTGTATCTCATCAGTTAGTATTTCAAGAGCAGGAATAGCAACCTGATATTAGTTGTACTGGGTTGGTACCAGTGGAATAAAGAAGTAATAGTGCTGTTTAATACAACATATTAGAGGGTGTGTATGACGGGAAAAGCCCACCTGGTGCGAGCTGATTGTATTGATAACCACAATCGTCCTGCGCCGTTGCAAAGTCTGTTACTGATTATTCATAAACTGGAAAGATCACTCTTTTCAGGTTAGGTGATTTGCAGCTAATAATTGCACTGTCTTTGCCATACGGCAACATCATCTGTCAGTGGAAGTAAAGACGACCTACACAGAGTGTGTGTAAAAGACCAGGGACCTTATTAATGAATTCAGAGACCAATCTGTTCGAATCTACCTTTATTTGACTCTTTTCTGTCCCCTTACCAGGATATATTGGAACAAAGCAAATCTCCTCCAAGTATACATTCAATTACCAGGCTTGCAGTGCGCTGCAAGTCGGTGATGCATTCGGTGCTTGCTGGATTCTTAGGGTAATAAGCTGGTGCATACTGATGAACCTCAGTTGGAGACGGAGGTGTTTGTAGCGTGTTGTTTGTGTTAAGACAGCCAATACTTGGGATAGATATGGAGGGGAAAGCAGACTTGTTTTTGTTGTGCTAAATGTTGCAGTAAAGATTGTGCCCATTTTCTTTCTGCCATCCTGCTGCGCATCTTTTTAAGCACTTCGTAGTTCCAATCAGTCATGTTGCAGCAAATTGGATTTTATTTAAAAGTTTAATTGGATTTGTCTTATGTGAAGAAGTATCAGCAAAAGTCCTTTATCTGGTAAGTGTTCCAAATTTTAAGAATGTTAAAATCTAATGTTTTTTCAAACTGCTTAACTGGTGAAAATGTAAATTTTGCCCACTGAAGATTATAAACCTTTTTTCAATTCTGTTTGAATAAATGGAATTTCTGCAAATGAGTGACTATAATGCAGTCATTTCTGTACATTTTACTTTCTGCCTATTATTACATTAATAACATTTCTAGCTTTGCTGAATATACAGATGGATTAAGTTCTGTTGCTCTGATTCCTCATTTGAGATCCATGACTGGCCGATCTGAGGGATGGGGAATTTTATTACCCAGTGCAAGCCAGGGATGCAACAGATTAAAATGCAGTCAATTATTGATTACAAAATAGCTGCCTGTGAGTAAATAGCTACGCATAGTGACAAAAGAGTGGAGATTGTCTCTTGCATTAACATTACAGGAATACAGCCCTTATGAATTTAAAGTTCTTGCTTATGTAATTAAATAATTATCTCAGTGACTCTCTTGAAGTAAATTACAAAAGAAAAAGTGCTGTATATGAAAAGAACAATGCAGATTGTAATAGTTACACTAATACTAAAAGGAACACTCAGGGGTTGTTCCCTTGGTGGGTAGTTGACAGTAATACAGGTTTCAATTTGTGTCTTGCCATTCCTTTTTCCTGTTTCAAACCTGAGCTTTCTGTCCTTTTTTTCTTCAGGTTTCTTTATAGCCGGTAGAGAAACTGGTATTTTTCTGAATAAAAAGACTCAGCTATGTGTGCTTTTCCTCATGTTTTCCTCATGTGAGCAAATTTGTGTGAGTAGCGTGGTCCCTGCACGCTCTGTTTCTGCAGATCCATGTCGATTAGCCTTTTTTCTCACTGTTTTTTGTGACAAGTTGCTGTGGCCCTGCCTGTGGCTACTCGCTGGCTTTCGCCATAATGTCAGATAACTGTGCAACAGCATTTGTTTTGAATGGTGGTGGATTTATGCAATGACTGACAGCTTCTATGGATTTTTGAATGTCTGTGGTTAGAGGTCCTTTCTAGATCATTTTTCTTCATGTGGCACGTGAAAAGATGAGAGTCTGTGAAACACAGCAAATCAGTCTCAGGACTTGCCTCTAGAGCTGAACGAGCCCAGAAGAAAACTTGATCTCCTAGAAAAGCATATGCTTGCTACTCTCAGGCAGGCTAATACATACAGTCGCTTGTACAGGTACTTGTACACATGCACGCTGTTGTGGGTCTGGTGAGGAAAGCGCCTGCTCTCGAAGACACTGCTTTCCTCTATGGCTTTCATAGTTTTGCCAGCTACTGTGGTAATTCACAGGTATGTGCCAGACAAAATGTTAATCTCAGGTTCTAGTAAAGGCAGGTTGTTGCAATTTTCCGTTAAAATATCTGATGCAGGAGCAGTTCAGGATGTCCTAAAAGCTGAGTGATGTACTACACGAGTCGGTGGGGTTTTTGGTTGATTTTGAAAGCCAGGGAGAGAGCATGAACTGTCTTTTCCATCACTCAGGCTGCTAATGTTCTCGATTACACTGAGAAGCAAACTCTGGGAAACTTGCATTACATGTAGGACCAGAACAAACAAAGCCACATGTGTGGAATGGAAAGCAAAGGAAACCAGAGGGTGTGTGTTCCAGATGAAAAAATATTTCAAATCTCTGTTTACCTCATAAAAGTCCTTCTCATGAGAATGTGTAGTAAGTTAAGTCTGGATTCTGTGTCTTGAGCTGAGATTCTCTTAAAGCATCTTCAGGTCCAACAGTACTTTTTATGCCAATGCAGAAGTATAGAACTGTTTGATAAACAAAACTGACCTTCCCCAGATTGGAAAGGATCTTCAGGGTCTGGTTTTGCAAATCTCTTTAGCAGGGAGCAGGGTAAATCACATCTGTTTAGCCACAGTCATTAAGCAAGCTCTTTGGTAGGTACTTATTTCTGGATGGAGTATCTCATAACTTTTTCAGCCAGGCTTTTCACAGTTGTAGCTCTTTTGATGGTGTTCTTCATTTCTTGGTGTTGCGAAACATGAAATAAATGTTTAGAATTGCTCTTACAGATTTGTTTCGCAATTCCTCTGTAGCACTTGTGTTAAGCGTGTCAGATCTTGAAGAGCTTATGTGGGTTTTTTCATTTCAATATAATTTCATATAAGGGATTTTAAGGCCAATGAGGATTTTTGTATTTCTGATTTTAAACTGTGATTAGCCTTACTGAACTAACAGGTTCTATCGTAGAAATAAAACTATTCCAATAGTAGGAGAGCTCACAGAAAGAAAATGTTTTCTCAAAATATTCTGATGTACTGTAAGTGGAACAACAGGTCAGAGTCAAAAGAAGGTTTTGTAATTCTAGAGGCCTTCAGAGTATCAGACAAATCTGCTGCTTTCCCAGGATAAAGCCTGCAAGTTTCTTAGTGAAGTCTAGGAGTTCCAGTAGAGAAATAGTTGGAACATAAAAGCAGCTCAGCAAACCGCAGCGCAAGCTTGCAGGAGCTGGGGCCTGAGAAGTTTCTCCCAGGAACATTTTTTTGTCCAAATTGATGATTTCTCATAAAAACTTTGATTTCAACAAACTGACTCTTTTTTTTGAAAAAACAAAACCAGAAAATTCAGCTGAAAACCTCCAAGTTAGGTATTATGTTGGTGTATTTTTCATGTTTCTGGGATGAGCAGATGTCACTCTCTGGCTCTTATTTTACAGTTGCTGAAGGAATTGCAAGGCAATGAAGTTACTTGATTTGATATGAAGTTACTTGATTTGATATGAACCCCAAGCTTTTCTTCTAATGTGTAGGACATTTTAACAGACTTATTTCACTGGAAATAGTTACACTTCTAGGACATAACTTAGGCCAAGGAAGCTGCTTGTTGAGAGCAAAGCTATGCGAGTTGACAGAGAGCCATGATGTATTCCACATGCTCTGCACAGTGGGGCTGCTAAGGGCTCGTCCAGAACGTGGTGACTGAAGCGCAGTCAATCCAGCTCGAAACTCGTTTGGCTGGGGAGCGACAATAGTTCAGGCGTGCTGCTGGTGATAAAACCCACTTGAGAAACTGAACAAACTTTCAGAAAATTACTGTGAGCTTCAGGCTCCCGTGAGTAAACAAGATGAATAGGATTACAAGGGTTTGTCAGTGTAACAGCAGTGCTGTAGCAAAGCATTACTTTACTTAAATGAAGAAAACATCCTCTTTGCTCATGCTCAGCTGGCATTGGCATGGCCCTTGCCCCTTCACCACTCTCAGATGTTCTTCAGCCCCTAGACTTCTTGGGTGCTCCCGGGACAGCCTTGCTCTGTCTTCACCTGCATTCATCTCTCGCTTCAAATATCTGTTGAAAGAAAACATTTTTCCTCCTATATCTGGTTTTCCTTTCAGTTCTCTCGCCTGATATTCTGATGCATGACCAGAAGACTTGGAAACAACATCTTGGAAAGCCACCAAAAAATACAGTACTGTTGAAGCAGAAAGCCTAATAGTTTTAAATGAGTCTGTAGAAATCTTCTACAAATCGAATCAAATATATAAAAAAAATTAGAGGCAGAATAAAAGGGAACGGGGCAATGAGAGCATCTGTAGAGGGTGGTAGGGAATGGAGAGGAGCTCATGGTACAGCTTAGTAGGATTCCAGAATTTCACACCTGGAATCTAAATTTTATTGTGTACTTTTTTTTACTTCTAATCACATCTGCAATGTAGCTCTGGTGATTTGTAGCATACAATATTTCCTTGACAACATATTTCTTGCACCTATGTTGCTTAGTCATTACAAAAAGGGTTTTGCTTGTCCTCTACATGACTGTACATTTACACAAAGCATTCTCGCTTCTGTGAAATCCAGATGTTTTCTTTATGCCCTTATCTCGTACAAAGTGGTCTGAGAGGCTCAGAAGCCTGCCACAAGGGAGCATCCCGGAGGTGGTACAGCATCAGCAGAAAACCAGCTTTAACGCAGTCTCTCCATAAAACTGGTCATGGTTTCTTCGGCAACCTTCTCCAAAAGTGGCAAGCCTTGGCTCTGCCTCAAGCTGCTGAACTTCCTGCTTTGCCAGTTCGTTGCATAAAAACCTCCCAAATTTAGTAAAATCCTCAGACACCTGTTTGCGATTCCAGCTGCTCTTCAAGAAAATGTTCTCTTGTGAGACTGGAGTCTTGCAAGCACAAGTGGATTGTTCTTCTAAGAATTTAGAGGGTATCTGACAGAGCATTACATGTCCCACATTGTAAAGAATATATAGCACTTTGAGAACTTAAAGAGTGCCATATGTGACCCATAGATGTTATGGTAAAGTAGTAGCCAAAGTTCATCTGGCAGATTTAGTAAGCAAATATCCCCAGTGGTGAAACAGGATCATTTTTCATACCACATTTCTTTCCCCTCTGGGGCCTACTTAGACCTCACGTTGTCTTTAAATTATTAAATTAGGTCTTCCTTGATCATCCAAAGGTCATGGTGCCTAATGTGTGCTAATGTGATGGAAGTGTCAGACACAATTAGTTTCAGTAGTAAAACATGGGTTTATAGCCCTGAATGCAATAAATTAAAGTGTGCTGTGGACTGCTGTAGTCAGGGAAATTTCTGCGCCATTAAAGTTTGATGAGGAAGTTCTTGTCCTCTTTAGGTAGAAATGGGGATCACTGGGTAGAAGGTGGTATGACATATTTCACCTCTGTGATTGCTGTTACCCCGCGTTTGAGAGATTATCTATCAAGTAGACATATAACCTCAAAATTCCACTTTCCCTCTCAGGGAAAGCCAGGCAGTAGACGTTTAGACTGCTTGCATATTCACTTTGCTGGTATCTTTATGCTGAGAAAGGCACAGCACATTTTAGGCATCAAAACATCTGTAATCTTGATGCTGAGAAGGATGCATGCTGCCATGAACCGATCTGTTTCTGTACAGCTTGCTACTGAAATTTCAAACTTCGGCCATGAAAAGGTCAGCTATAAATAGCTCTGGATTATACAAGTGGGTAACCTGGGAGGGAGTAATAAAACTGACTGAACTGATGTGTTCTATAATCTGTCTGATGGAGCAAGATTTTACAATTAATTGTGGCTGTATCTGTTTCCTGTTCTTCAGCAAGAGAAAAAAACTCACAGCCAAATAGTAGCAGATAAGCAGGAGAGAGATGAATCAATCTTAATTGAAACTTCTGGTAGCTTTGCTAATGAAAGACAAAAAGCAGTGCCCAGATGTGATAAACATCACTGATAAACCTAAGACCCACCTGTACAAGCCCCTTTTCATTTGCAGTGTATCCTGAATTGTTGCAAACTTAGACAACGTGTACAGAAACTAGTGCTTTCAGTAGCAAGGAAGTTAACAGTTTTCCTCTATTAAAAGTGACCCTTCTGGGAAAAATATTTCCCTCTTAAGTGGCAACTCGGTGCTTGTAATAGTCCTGTGTTATTCGTGGGGATTCATCTCTCATGGGCTGCAGTTTCAGAATGGAAAAAGGCTTCCTTTTCTCTGAGGAGAAGGAAGGGACCGTACAAATCAGTTTGCACATAAGGAAAGTTGGCCAAATTTGGATGTCTGGCTGCTTCTGACAGAGGAGTCATCAACTGGTGGAGTGCAAAAATGAAAACTTGAATGAAAGCCCTCAGATCTGGCAGAGTTAGTGAGAAGTGAGCAAAGTTCTCACTGCTGTTCAATGGTTCTTCTCTCAGTGTCATGCAGTTTTCAAGGTAAATCTGCTGAAATATACTGATGACATAAATAATGGGAGGCATATTTAATTCTAAGGCAAAGACATCTAGAAAAAGTAGAGAGCAGTAGACAAATCAGAAGAGTGAGACAGAAACAAAGTAAATGCCATAGTGGTCCCTTCGGGAGCAGATAATCAAATGTATATATATAAGCTCAGAGAGTGCTAATTAGGAGATGGAAGTGAAGAACTGATGGAAGGGAAGATATAATTTGAGAGTGAGCATCAAATTGAACTTGACTGTACAATTCAATACTGCCGTGAACTGCAATGCTCTAGTGTATGAACAGATGAACTTGGTGTAGGAGAGCTGATCCACAGCGGTCAGAGTACACCTGGAAAACATCTGCTTTGGTCTCTGCACTACTAAAAATAAGGCATGTGAGTGCTGCAGCGAGGTGGAAAATCGAACCAGAAAGATGTAATCAATGTAATAAAAGCTCTTTTCCTCTCACTTGTGTAACGATTGCCTCGCATGCTGCCACCACCATGTAAAGTTAGAAAACAAGACATCTAAAGTCAACCAGTAGTCTGGGTTCACGCTGTTTAAGACAGACATTGTTATTTTACTTTTCAACCAAAAAGGAATGAAGTTCCAGAAAAGGCAGAGAAATCCAGTGCTTTTCTTGAAGCTGTTAGAATGTTAAGTTCTAGCTTCCAGCTTTTAGTTACAGTAAAAAAGCGATATGAATGTAGACCAAAAGAAAAGGTCCTGCTACACTGACGACAAAAATGTTAACCAAGCACTTCAAAAGCGATCAGTAAAAGCGGAGGTCAGTGGCAAATCTCACATAATTTCAACAATGATCCATTTTTTAACAAAACCAGAATTTGAAAATATTTAATTTATTTTCAAGACTTCTGAAACTTTTTATACATTGAATACTTACTGTGGAAAACCTTGACCTCTTGTATTGACTGAGAAATACAGAAAGCTAGTTCTGTATTTCTTTATTCTGTATTTCTTTATATTTATCTCCAAACTGGGTGGTAGATGTTACCAGGTTTCTCCTGATTTGTGGATTTAATTTTTTTTGTTTGAAGGGGGACATGAAGCACAAATGCTACATATGGAATGGTTATATTTTTTTTAACATTGGTAATAAATGTGTTTTCCAAAAATAAAAAAGAAGAGGCCAATCCAAATCACCATAAAGCCCTTAATCTGCTGAAGTACTTCAGCAAGTAAATATCTCATTGAGGAAAGGCTGAGGGAGCTGGGCTTGTTCAGCATGAAGAAGAGAAGGCTGCGAGGGGACCTAATAAATGCTTATAAATATCTCAAGGGTGGGTGTCAGGAGGATGGGGCCAAACTCTTTTCAGTGATGCCCAGTGACAGGACAAGGGGCAATGGGCACAAACTGAAGCATAGGAAGTTCTGTCTGAGCATGAGGAAGAACTTCTTCCCTCTGAGGGTGACGGAGCCCTGGCCCAGGCTGCCCAGGGAGGTTGTGGAGTCTCCTTCTCTGGAGATATTCAAGACCCGCCTGGACAAG
>Ga0065711_1028983_pt1 | contig 38171 bp, 14 predicted proteins | sample Hoacrofraction12_FD_59098 | JGI IMG/M metagenome (GOLD analysis project Ga0065711, IMG submission 59098) | Hoatzin crop microbial communities from Cojedes, Venezuela - Epithelial fraction 12 v2 (version 2) | ecosystem: Host-associated > Birds > Digestive system > Esophagus > Crop | place...
CCCCCCCCCTCCATAATACAAGCATAGTTTGGTATACACCTGAGCTTTCTATACTGTTGGGATGGCAATCCAAAAACCCTCCATGATGTTAGAACACTTCTTCAGTGTGTATTTCCAATATATTTTTCAGTGTATCCAAAATCCTGACTGACTCATAAGACAGCTGGCTTTGTTTGATAACATAATAAATTCCCATTAGTTATGTTTTTTCACATGCCTTATTCCTAATGTGTGAATTTAAAAGGCACCCTAGTTTAGAAGAACAGAGACATCAGATGTAGTTCTTCCACATGTGAATGTAGAAAGATACTGCGTCCTGAAATGGAGACTGATAGAATTTTTCTGGTTGCTGTTATTTGGTAGTTAGGTCCTTACTGTTTAGAGAGCAAGAAAACAAAAGGTTGATTTGAAATTTTACTCCTGAAATGCTATAGCACTCATTGCTCCTGCTGGCTAATGAGTGAATCTCTCCTATAATGTTCACTTACTAAAGCTATCTAGTTTGGAAGTTGGTAACAGAAGAACTTGTAAAACATCTGACAAACTTTACCAAAGAAAATTGTGTGGCATGAAATGAGCAGACAGGAAGTGGTCTTGAATGCCAAAAGCCCTACAAGATTTGACAGGATGAGTAACAAAGAAAAATCAAAACAGTTAAATAGTACAGCAGGCAAGCTCACATATGAAATAAAAAAAATACTAAATACCTGTCTTTGAAAAGTATTACAAGGTGAATAGCAAATACGGAATTAACTGTCCTGAATGTATTACTATTTGTTTCATGTATACACAGGTCAAAAAAGTGGGAGAAACTAGTAACTTAGACTAGAATATGCAGACACATGAAAAAATACATACCAGGAATAAATACAGTTCTTACAAAGGAAAGTCATGCCTTCTAAAGTTGATAGCTTTGGGGCTGGGGTGGTTGGTTGCTGGTTTGGGGGGTGGGGTGGGGTGTTGTTTCATAAATGATACCAAAAGGTTGCTGTTCAGTCTGACCTACTACTGATATTTTCCGTGGAATTTTTACCGATATTTATTCTTCTATATTATGCTTTAACAGGAAATTTCCCTTTTTCTCATGCTGAAAATCTTTGGATAAACTTATCTTATATATCACTATTGTCCGTGGATGTGGTGCCTTGCATAAGGAATTGGGGTTTTTTCGCATCCATTTCTCTGCTTTTTATAGTTCTTTTTAATTCTGTTAATATGGAAGCATGAACATCCACTGTCTACCATGATTCTCGTGTGTACACTTTTGGAATTTTAGGTAGAAATCTCTTTCGTATTTTAGAGCAATAACTAACTTGATTTCATTTTATGGGTAGAAGAACAACAGAAATATGATTTATGACAAAAATAATTGGAAGAGATCTAAATATTACTAATAGGTAATCTTTGTTTTTAGGGAAATGTAATTAAATGAGGCTTTATGGGGACACTAACCTTAACACTAGGTCAAAACTTGTCAAAAGATATGTTCCTGGATACTTGATCAACTCTACTTAAGAAATAGAATTTTTCTAAACATTATTCTTGTGGTAGGATTAATAAGAGAATTATATCTATTCTTATAAAAATATACATATTTCCAATCTTTTCCTTTTTTATTATTTCTCTTCTATAGAATCGATATTCACGTTCTTGAAAATCTTTTAGATAAATATTTTCATCATTACTTAAATACTTGTGACTTTCTCAACGTTGCCTAATGTCTTCTGTTGACATTGCTATCGCCTTTAATAAAAGGTTAACATATTCTGCAGTATTGTAAAGTTGTTTTATTTTTTCAGTAGCACAGAAGCTTCTCACTTGCATAAAGCAAAGAGACTTCCTTGCAGTTAATTCATTCTCCTTTCTTTCGTGGCTCTCAGTGCAGCCTATAGTTATGTCTCAAGCCACACTGCCATCTTTTACTACTGTGTAAAGGTTCTATTGCATGTATAGTGCATTCTGGTCATGCCAGCTTTTCTTTTTCTTTTTTTTTTTTCTTTCCCCCTCCTGGTGGCAGCAGCCAGTCAGCATCCTTCCTCTCTTCTTACAGATGATAATTCTGGACTTACGCTGAAGGCCTTTACTGTGTATTTGTAGTAAGCCTTGTGTGTTCCCAGGATTGACTGGCTTTGCTGGACATCTGCAGCATAGGCATTCTCTTTGTGCACAGGGCCATGTCTGGACAGATGAGGTGAGACTAGAGGGTAAAGGAGAGTTCGAGGTAGTTGGCTGCTGCCACCTCCAGAAGGACTTAGGGCTGAGGGGCTGCAGGTCACAGAAATTATCTTGTCAGGTCAATACTGTCCGTGGACTGATCACTGAGTATTCTTACTCTGTGGAATGCTACAGGATTGTTTTGGGGCCTTCATTTCTGTTGATCATGTTCTCTTTTTTTTTTAATTTACTATTAACTCTGTCTACTGCCTTTTATACTAATATCCTAATATTATTGAGTGCTCCCTCAGTAAGTTTGCAGATGACACCAAGTTGGGTGGGAGTGTCGATCTGCTTGAGGGTAGGAGGGCTCTGCAGAGGGATCTGGACAGACTGGATCGATGGGCCGAGGCCAAATGGATGAGGTTCAACAAGGCCAAAGGCTGGGTTCTGCATTTCGGTCACAACAACCCCATGCAATGCTACAGGCTTGGGGAGGAGTGGCTGGAAAGCTGCCTGGTGGAAAAGGACCTTGGAGTGTTGGTTGACAGCCGGCTGAACATGAGCCAGCAGTGTGCCCAGGTGGCCAAGAAGGCCAACAGCATCCTGGCTTGTATCAGGAATAGTGTGGCCAGCAGGAGTAGGGAGGTGATGGTGCCCCCGTTACTTGGCACTGGTGAGGCCGCACCTGGAGTACTGTGTTCAGTTTTGGGCCCCTCGCTACAAGAAGGACATTGAGGGGCTGGAGCGTGTCCAGAGAAGGGCACCGTGGCTGGTGAGGGGTCTGGAGAACAAGTCTGATGAGGAGTGGCTGAGGGAGCTGGGGCTGTTTAGTCTGGAGGAGTCTGAGGGGGGGACCTTATCGCTCTCTACAACTGCCTGACAGAAGGTTGTAGTGAGGCAGGTGTTGGTCTCTTCTCCCAGGTAACTAGCGGTAGGACGAGAGGCAATGGCCTCAGGTTGCATCAGGGGTGGTTTAGGTTGGATATTAGGAAAAATTTCTTTACTGAAAGAGCGGTCAGGCATTGGAACAGGCTGCCCAGGGAAGTGGTGGAGTCACCATCCCTGGAGGTGTTTAAAAAACATGTAGATATGACACTTTGGGGTATGGTTTAGTAGGCATGGTGGTGTGTTGGGTTGATGGTTGGACTTGATGATCTTAGAGGTCTTTTCCAACCTATGACTCTATGATCCTTAAAGGATATTCATACTGATAATCTTTTATACTAAACACTTCAAATTCAACAACATGAATACAGTTAACATATTCATTGCTGTCTCTGGCTTTCAAAACCATTTGGTGGTTATACTATTAGAATATTCTAGCTGAATGGGATAGCATTAGTAAAAGGAGGCCATTCTAGTCCCCTGACAGAAACCTTACAACTGAAGAAAAACTATTTGTAATACATGCTTGAAAGGTGGTGGATTTTTTTAAGCTATAAAGTTTTGCTAGTGTAAATATTTGACCACTGAGACATACCTAGTAATATTCTCATAGGGGAAGTTTGAAGTGGCACTCAGTCTAGACTAAAACCTTTTCAAGTACAATTTTTCTGTATTCTTTTTTGCATTGAAAATGTTCTGTGGATGCAAAAGTCTTATCCCAAATTGAACATAATTTTCTTAAGTCTCCTTTGCAAGTATCATAAGTGGATCCCATCTCTGTCAATTCTGCAAAATCCCTGAATTGAATTACTTATATGAATAAAAAAATTTCAGCGACTTGGCATACAGTTGTAATCAATTCTAATTCTACTATATTGTTGTTTTTGTTGTGTCTGGTGTTTTATGGCATGTTTTAATGGAGTGTTGTCTGTGAGTATAGTTACTTTTTCTGTCATTAAGATATTAAATAAGCTTGGACATGAAACAGATCCCTGTAGAATCTGCCTATACATTGCATATATTTAGTAACTTGCATTTGTTGTTGCTGTTTTACTGCTCTTTCAGCCATTTTCAACAGGCAGAATAATCTTCACAGCCAGGAACTTATTTCTTTATGCCGGGTCTCCACATAACAAGGGAGGAAAAACAGCATAAAAACTGAAGAATTTGGAAGATAGGCATAAGGGTAAATATAATACCTGTAACACTTTAAAATGACTTGCCCAAAATAATGTAACACACTGGACACAGAAAGAAGGAAACACAGTTCACCAGATTCAAAGGTGTATGGGTAAAGCCAGCGTATACAGAATTCCTGCAAAGTCATCCCTAATAACAAATCAGTATATTATAGATGGTGTTACAAACTCCATCAGAGTCCAGGCACTAGTATTTGGCTGCCAGCAGGTGAGCTTCAGCATGCTGCCTCATCAGAAAACAATTCTGCCACATTATCCTACCCTGTTCAGCTAGCTCCTGTAGCTTACCGAACAGACGTACTCCTTGGTCACCCAGGGGAATGTTCTGGGGATCCTGGGCACTGGCAGATTGTTCTGCTGTCCCTACTTTAAGTATTATCATATCTATAGAAATTATATACTACTGTATTGTTAGGAACTTTAAGACTATGTTTACACAAACCAGAGCTAAGATAAAAACAAATAGTTATTTGTAAAACTGGAAAATAGACAACACTGTTTGGAACATGCCTCAAACAGCGGTCAGCAACTAGGGCTAGCATTAACTAAGTTGGTTTCTTTCCTAATTTCAAGTTCTTCTGTCACCTAATCTTTATTATATACAATACAAAGTTTTGACTCTTCAAGAGAGATGACAGGTGGTTTATCAAAGATTACAATGTCATCACTTTTTTGTATATTCAGATGATGCCACAAAATAAGAAGAACTTGCTCAAGCAAACAAGCTATCAAAACACAATGAGACAATATTATGAGCTCATATCTCAAATTTAAGAAACTGCTTAAGCTTTGGGCTCCGTGAAATTAAAAAAGGCTTTTCATTTTAGTGTCATGAATTCAAAGTAATATGCTAGGTTTTGATATAACAATGCACGGTAAGAAGAGCAACATTCTGGCAGTTCAATGCAAAGAATAGTAAGGAGTACTGCGAGCCAAGTAACCCAGAATATTGCAGCATATTTTTCAGAAGGTGTTTTTACTAAGACCTGCTTCACCTTGCAGTTGTTGACATGCATATAAGCCACTTGCATACTCATCCCCATTGTAGGCAGTACTGCAATTAAGCCAAGTAATAGGATGACTAGTGTTAGTCCTTTTGTTTGTGGTGTTAGTCCTTTTGTTTGTGTAACCTCAAAATTCCTTACATTTCTTATAGTATCATCACTTTTTTTGTTTGTTAGTGGTATTTCTACTTAGACGTTTCAAGAGTAGTTTCTCTTCAGCAGAAGTCAGGTGCTAGGAAGAGAAATCACGTGCAAGTAAAAATAATTTGATGCTTGCATTACATTCTGGCAGGTTTTTTAACTAAAAATAATGGCATCTAATACTGAGAACACTTAGGTAGCTGCCATTTTTCAGGCAGTGTGACAAGGCTTTTATGGAAAATTTAATTTCTTTAAAGATACTGTTAGATGTTTCAGTATCTTGTTGACTCATTATCATACAGTGTACACACCAGAAAGGGGTTTTGGAGTTGTAACAGATTGATCTACAAAAGTATCAACTCGATGTTCAGCAGTGGTCAAAAAAGCAAGCAACATTAGGAAAGGACTAAGGAAAAACTCAGAAAAAATGCAAAGCATGTCTGCTTTCAGAAGGCTATCTAAATTCTTGTTCTCCCATTTTGAAGAAAATATACTAGAATTAGAGCAAGCATGACCTAAAGCACAGAATATTTTCAATAAAAATAACAAATAATAGATGGGGCTTACAAAGTGACAACTGGCATACAGAAAATTGATTTCTAATCATTATCTATTGTCTCTTAAGAACCAAAGATATTGAATGATATTATTAGCTAAGATGCTCAGAACAAGGTAAAAGTAAAGACAGTGCAGGTCCACACAATATGTAGTGAAATTATGGATCGTGTTGACTGAGTATGTTGTGGTACCAAAACTCTGCACAATTTTAGAAGGAATAGTAAAATGTGTAAAAGAAAAATATATCAAGACCTATTAAATGTCAAGATAGTGCTTGTGACTTGGAAATTCTGAGTTCAGATCTTGAGAAGCAGGGATAAAATACCAACGAAGTACTTGTGTTTCCCCAGATCTTAATTTTCTTCCCCTCACCAAATTATCTAATATTAGCTAGTGTAAGACCTAGCATTTTGGGTTACGTGGATCTTTGTCTTGGATGGCTGTTCTTTTTGTTCTTTGTTTTTTTTTTTTCTTATGAAAACTAATGGATGAGGCCGTATATGCATGTGCCACGGATTTTCTTTTTTTTGTTGTTTTTGATTGTGTGCTGCCAAGAATGAATACTTAAGCCTGCTTCTTGGGATAGATTTCTGAGTATCAAAATGCATTTTTTAAAGCTATTAATAGGCTTAGTTAAATTTTGAACCTGTCAACCAATGACAGTGTCCCCTGATTATACTTCAAAATTAGCAGACGATTAATAACTCCTGTACTCCAATTAATTCTTTTCTCTAGTGCCTGTCACTTATTTTTTAGATATTTAATCTTGATAATGTCCCTTTTTTCTATTATTAAACTGACTGAAACAACTTGCTTTCAAAATACAGATACAGTCATTCTCCACGTACTTTTCCTCATTATTTACTGATCAGTCGTATTTTACTCCACAAATAGGAACCAGCCCCCAACCACTTATTATAAGTAGAAATAAATTATTGATAATGGTTTAACACAATTTAGCATAAAATCCATGTAACAGAAGTAGTATTTTTGAAAGCAAGAATCCTTCAGCCTTGTCAGTTCTGGGGGGAAAGTTCATGACTAAACTAATTTTGTAGAATAACATGATGGTATGTCATACATACGCTACATTTACCTCAGGACAGCCTGCCCTGAGCGTGGTGTTTTGTTTTTTTTTTTCTTTGAGTATCCCTCCAGTTTAACAACCTTATGTTCTCTTCTGCTGCTGTTTCCCTGGCAACTTGGCATGGTAGAGTGTCATATCAGTCGACAATGAGCTTTGCTTCAGCTGTGTCCTGCCAAAGCTAGCAGAGTTTCTAGCAATCTGAGCTTTCTCACTGCAACTGTGACATAGCAGTGAGAGTTTCTTTCCATTAATATTTGCCAAAAATCAGCTGGAATTCTACTGGTGTAAATGTTTATGCAGTAGTGGCCTGATAATACCAGCTAGGGATGTCATTGGACTTCCCAAGAGTAGACTAATTTTTACAATGCCTTTTAGTATTAGGTATAGTCCAACAGTGTGAATTCTCCTGGCAGTGATACAGAAAGGGATGGTTCTAATAACAGCTTGCATTGTGCCTTTGTTCTTCATAGATCAAATGCAAGCAATAATTGAAAATAAGTAAATAAAAACCCAATAACCCATACATGGAAAAAGCAAAACAACCAAAATGAATTGGAAATGTGAGAGGTTAACAAAGGAGGTTAAAGATATGTTAAAAAAAAATAAAATGGAAAAAACCTAAATGCAGTGTGTCTGTGCCTAAAATGTCCTGGAGGCAGTGTTCTGCAGAGCATCTGGCTGTCATTGCTATCCAGAAATCCAGACTGAGACTTACAGCATTTAAAAAGATTTCGAAAGATTAATTTGTTTTGTTTAGCTAAAAAGATTGGTAAGTACCTGCTTAGTGTATAAGTACCTGAAGGAGCAAAACATACTCAATATTTGAAGAAATACATAAGCTAATGGAGAAAGGCAAAATGAGAACAAATGGCTAGAAGATACGTCAGATAAATACCAACTTGAAGTAGCGCGCTTTTTAAAAAACTTTATTTTTTTTAGGAAGGGGGCGGAATCAGTTGAACTAGCTTTTCTGGAAGATAGAATTTAGTCAAACAGCCATTGTCAGCTACAAATGACTAGGCTTAGGATGGGGAAAACCCAATAGATGGAAATGACCACAGTTATGATAAATAGAAGTTAGACCAAAAGACCCAGTGATCATGATACTCTCAGTTTAATATTTATTTATACAGAGCTAAAGTAAAAGTCCAAATTACAGCTCTTATAAATTAAATAATTCATTCCTGCTAAATCCTTCCATTTTAAGATATCCCATCTTGATAAAGCAATTCTGTGTGGGTTTTTTTCTTTTTTCTTTGAAGCAGCATAGAATATGGAAGGCAGAATCACATGCATTTGGTAAAATGTATATTCAATGCATATATTAAATTATATAAACCTGCTGAGATTATCTGTAAGCCCAACACTTCGAAAGAAAAGGAGGTCTCATTCTCTCTGTCCTGCTTGTTCAACTCTTCAGTCAACCACTGCTACCTCTGCTGCACGCTTCTACCTCATTACTTGTGCTAGCTCTACTGTTCTTTGGGTCCTTTGCTAAACAGATAGAACTCGCAAACCTAGCAGAAAATTATCCAGTATTTCACTGTGGCTGATTTTCTGCTGGAATTGTGAGTATCTCACTCATAGAGAAGTCTAGTGAGTTCCAGATCCGTGTAAGGCAAACTTATTGCATTCTTACTCCTATTCTCACCTCCTCCCTTATCCCACTATTTATCAGCAGCTGCTTTTTGACACTCTTTTTTATAATGTTTATCACAGTGAATTATTCACTGTCTTAAAAGATGTGAGAACAACAGTTCAAAGACAAGGACTGAAAAGCTTGTGCTTGATAGAATGATAAGAGAAATTGTGAGAAATACCGAACTTCATAGCCTCCCAAAGGAGATGATAGAATAATCATCTATAATTTTTCTTACAATTAGATTAGAAAAAATATTAACAAAGAATGGTGTGGTAAGCATTCCTGCAAAATATACAATTAGATGATGAAAATCATTATATTTATATCGTCATATATGTGGCTCAGTATTTGAAGTCTTTGATTTACTGGGGAATATGTACTGGGAAATTCTATAGAATTCCAGCAGATTGTATTGTAGATGCTGATTTCATTTTAATAACAATATTTTTCAAATGAGAATGAGAATATTATTCCCACTGATTTTAATAGGAGCAAAGCCAGGCTCCAGATTTTAATTCTTTGTACTTTGCTTTCCTGATTAATACTTCTATACTTCTGTGCTCTTTGCATTCATTATTAGTTGTAAGGAAATTGCTAATTTTTATTAGTACTAATTTTCCTTATTAATCCTGCACATTCTCAATTGTTTCCTTCATTGGTAAATAGATCCTGGATGATATCTTGCTTTCTGATTCATAAAGTTGCGTTTCCTATTTAGGAACCAGTTTTATGTGTTTTGTTGTATTGCTCACTGTAAAGGTACAATACCGGTAAGTAAGCTCTTGTACAACATAAGAGGGTGCAGACTTGTAGGATAGTGGTTTAAGCTGAAACAGGGTGTAAGATAAATGGAAGGGGTGTAAGATAAATGGAAGGGGTGTAAGATAAATGGAAGGAGAAACTGAACTGTAATGTAATTCCAGAGGAAACAGCAGAGCCCTCAGCTATAAGCATATTTACAAAGAGAACAGATAACCCAAATGCAAGTTTCCTCCACTTTGAAAGTAGAGAAAACACCTTCACAGAAAAGTACATTGAAACAAGCCTGACAATTCACAATCTTACAATTTATAATTTCTATGTAGAGAATTCTTTACTTTCGGTGACCTGCATATTATTTCCTTAGTGCCCTCCTTTTCACTTCCTATATTCTTCTGAAAATCCTTTTCCATTGAACATTTTCATTATGGCTTTATGAATAGTTTTCTTGTATGCAGCAAACATCTACAACCAAATTCTGTACCGGCCATTAAACAAAGCTTATATAAATCTGTAATTGATATTCCACTCTTCCAGTTACAGAATCACTTCAGATAACACAAGTATCATCTAAAACATTATCTTCTAATAAGGCATGCCTGACATGAACCACTTAATTTTTTATTTAAAGAAATCCGGGGGGATGGTAGTGATGGTTATTTCATTGTATGCAAATGTAAATGTGCCAAAAAAACCCAAACAAAAAACAACACAAAACCCTGAAAATGTTTGATTTTAAATCAAACTGGAATTTCTAAGTATATGGCCAATTTAAATTGCTGGTATTTCTGTATCTTTTGCTTTTCTTTGGGATGACAGACACTGTTTCGTAGTAACTGAGCTCCTTTAAAATAATTTAATGCTTTTAAAGTGCACTTAGAAAAAGCATTAGCCTGTGAAGAAATTTAGAACAGGCCTAATATAGCATATTGGTTTGGTTGTTCATTGATTAAGTGAGATAGGATGATGCCTTCAGTTAGAATGGTGTGAATTGTCAATCTGTTCTGCTGCCCATCTATTAATAAGAAACAATGTAAAATAATGTTAGAAAATAATGTTTTGGGAGATTTTCCTACTCAAGATCCTATAACAGGCTTGGCTGATTTTTAGATAAAATAATGCTCATAGCAAAAAGGAATTAATTTAGTTTTCTAAAACAGATTACGAAAGGACGATAATAACTCACTGTAAGGGACTCATTAGAGTTCTATACAATATTTTTGCTGGAAAAGTCACCCTATCCTTAAGAAAATCCTTTGAAAGTGTTTTAATCTAGCTAGTGGTAAAAATCCAGTATCATGTGCCACTTTTTTCTAACTTTCATTTGCTAGTAATTGTGTGTTTATCCAGCATAGTGGTTCAAGATACATTTCATGTGCATCTTAGCAATTCTTAGTTCATTGTCACTTGTTCAACAAGTGGCTAAGTGAATGGAAATGCTGCCTTGTTTATATTATGGTATTGAATCCTTACAATAAAGAAATTAACATCATGAGTGTGTTAGAAGTTATTTAAGAATGTATCAAAGGTAAAGACATTTCAGGAGAAATGAGGCATCTACAGCTAAGAAATGAAGAAGAAAAAAATTGATTTATCAATCAAACTGGGAAAAGCCAATCTTCCTTATCAATATGAATATTTTCATGACTGCAGTGCACTGAATTAATCCCTAATCTGTAATATCACCATTATGTCACTTTTTTAGCTGACATGGATAGATAATAGTTCCTGCTAAAAGTGCATCAGTTACACAGCAGAGCAATGTCAAGTAAGGTGAAGCTATCCAGTAAAGAGAAAATGGGATATAACATCAAGTATTGGCTTACCAAAATGATTATGTATTGAACTTGCAGGTCATGCATATGGTAAATTGCTAATATTTTTCCACTGTTTATTGCCTGGTATCTGAACTCTTTGCCCACGCATAAAACCTTTAAAAGAATTTTGTTTTTTTCTTCACTTTTCTCACATTTTAACAATTATTGTTTATTAGTTTAAAGTTAGGTCACATAAATTAGTTTTCGATTTTGCACTGGGAAGCAGAAAAATCCATTATCAATCCGAGTTTAATATTTATGCAGTTGTATTTTTGCTGAAAGCATTCTGTTCCATGTTTTAGGGTTTTTTGCTCCAAAGCTGACAGCATTTAACTTCACTAGAAGATAACTGTGAGTGATTAGTGGGAGATTTAGTTGAAAACTATTCTGTATCTGGATTTTGCAAATGGTATCATTTCAATCAGTTTCACGTTCAACTTAATCTGAAGATTTTACAGAAATTATAATCCTTTCTCCACTGAGGGCTTTTGCAACGTGCCTTTTCAGTTTACCTTACACAAACTATTCTAGGGCATGGTCATTAAGAAATGGTTGGTGATTTTGGAACAGCTTGACAAATGCTTTTTTTTATTCTACTATTTCCCTGTTATGGAGATGATTGCCTTCTGAACAATAGGGAAATTACACGATTATCCAAAAGTGCAACCTGGAAACTGAAGGGTTTTCTAAGGCACTAAATCCTGGACATAAAATATGTCCATTATTCTTAAAATATCTGTGTCATCTTCCCCATACACATACAATTAGGGGACGTGGCATTTCTGGTCACACAAAGAAGATAAAGTTAAAAAAAAAAAGTCAGCCTTTGCAAACAGCTGTGGAATATGACTGACACCTACACATGTACCTTCCAGAAAGAATGATCTAGCTGTTGCTGTCTAAATCCTCTAACATGCTTACTCAAAGTATCTTATCTCCAGCAGTGATTTCGTGTCCTGCTGTTCTCTTTGTTCATCAGACCTATACACATACAACACACTTCCTCTAAATCCTTGATGTTTTTATTGATGTGATCCTCTTGATTCAGTGCTGGTATTTGTGTCATACATTTCTATTACAGAGCCCACTTGCTAAAGCTGAGGCCTGAAATGCAACATTACAATACAGAATTGTATATGAAAGGATATGCATTATTTAAAAAACATTAATTATTGAACTTCGTAGAAAGATGCTGTCAAAATAGCTTATCTGTACTGACTGTACAACAACTATTCTTAAATTTCTCTGTGTTATGATGTTCATTCTCTGTGTTATAAAACCTTCAACTGCTCACTCTTTCTCGTTCTATCATCTTGCATCAATGGCTTAATCGTCCTTGTTCTGTCTTGATTTTCTCAGTTCCAGATGTGTATGGCTTATAAAAAAACATCTTCTTGAAAGAGATATTTACTTAAACACTTTTTGTAGTGTAACAATGTCTCAGGGTATATTTTGCATGCAGAGCTAAGATAATTGGTTTAACAGACTGGTATATTACCCTTTTGTTTAATGTCTTTCAAAAAAGGATTTATTGATAAACATGCCAAAACCCATGCTGATTTCATAGATAAAGACTAATAAACATTCTGACAGGTTTTCACTCATATGCACTGGTCATCTGCCTTACAATTTGCAAATTTTTTTTGAGAATAACTTCATGCAGATAAGTCAATACAACGTTCTTGACTGCTACCGCTGAAACTGACAATGCTGGTATTCTGACATATTGAAGTGTTTACTTTTATATATATATATATTTATTTATTCTAAAAATACTTTTGTTCTTGGAAAATGAAAAACACACCAAGTCTCTACATAGTAAATAGAATAATAGTGAGGTTTAAAATGTATTACATGTAAAATGTGTTACATGTATTTACTTTTTGTTTTTCATAGATTTTTAAAAATTTTTTTTATATTACATGCTGTGCTCCCTTCTGCTCAAAGGTCAAAGTACTATTAGTGGAGTCTGCCCATGCAACAGTCTTTTAAGGACTGGAGCTTATATATTTAATCAGAAAAACTGACCTTCTAGGATGTAAATAATTGTTTATACTATTAGAATAACTTCAGTAATGCTCAGGATTCAAATCTCTGTAATAAGGAAAACAACCAAAACAGTTACTCTGAGTAAGAGTTGTGAATAAAAATATAGATAAGCAAGTATATTTCCTGCTTCCAGTTAGATTTTATATGATTAAAAGAACATCAAAGTTTTAAAGCTATTTCAGAACGTTAACTGTACTCAGTATTCAAATGTATGAAAATCTTTTTGAAGGGTGAAATTTTAATTGCATTTTGTATCAGATGTTCTATTTGCACTAAGTGAAAGGAATTGGTAGCTTTATACAGTTGACACTTTAAAATTTAATTAAATAGTTTGGAGTTGTGAAAGACTTTTTCAGTTACAAAAGATAATTCTATAAGTACTTTTAGTCTTGTATTTTTTCATCTTGTCCTAATTTGGTTTCTTTTGCCTATGCACTGAGGGATACAGTTATTCCATAGCTGCTGCCGAATATTGTAACAGGATTATCAAAAGGAGTTTGGATACTAAAGAAGGAGACAAAATCTGGCTGATTGTAGTAGGACTTATTATACAGACTTGAGATATATTGAAGGCAGGAGGTAGGGGGAAGGGTTAGCATGTTGCTGCCAGTTAACATACATAACCACTGCTAAGTGATCTCAGGAAACCACCTCTTAGTTCTTAAATAGATACTTTCTGCTAGTGCAAGGGAGAGTGGGAATACAGGCTGTTCCTTCCCCAGAGATAATTTTCAGACGTGTGAAGAAATCCTGTTGGTTGTGTGGGTGGAAGAGGAAAAAGGTGAGGTGACTTTTTTTTTCCTGTGGTCTTTGCTGACTATTTACATAATACCGTTACCACTGCACTGTAGAAACACAACAGAGACCTGATTTTAATCTTGTGTTAATTTTACTATGTATCGATCCGTTTCATGCATTGCGTAGCAGCAGCCTGATGTTACTATAGCCTGGTAACAAGTCTAATTTAGCGTTCCAAACCTTCTTTGTTCCTGTGTTGCTCACTCACGTTCTCCAAAATGAGCTATTTTTTGCTGGATCAGTTTTACGGATAGCATTTACAGTGAGACCTCACAAACAGATGTGATGCCATAACAGGGGGACATTCCACTGCACTGTAGGAGTAGGGTAATTCCTTTTCCAGCTTCACTGGCAAGGTCAACTTATCAGGGAGCTATAGCCTAATACTAAGGCATTATAATTTGTCATTGGTCAGCAGCTAGCCTCATATGAAACATACATCCACAGAATTTTTCCAGTACACTTGCAGTACAAGATTAATTATTATCATACTATGAAAACAAGGATGTTGAATCAAAGCCGTGTGTACTTGATATGGAGCAGCTCTGATTGTAGCTACAAGGCAACTGCATTGTGCATTTGAAATGTTATGTATCAGTATTTCCCCATGTTATGGTGATAGATTTAATCTCCAAGGATATAAAATGAAGTACATTATCACAGAATGAAAACTTTAAAAAAATTGAGGAAAATACAGAATATATCTAACAAAATTTAATTAAATAGCAAATTTAAATACTGGTTTATGAATGAGGCATGGAAATAAAAGAGGTATGTTTGTTTCTGGAGATGTTTAGATGTAGATTGGGTTAATATATTTCTATGCATTTCTAAGGGAGAAAATAGGGTAGTAATTTTTAATAGCAAAATGAAATGTACAATACAAAGGAAAATAATTATTCAGTCTTTTCTCAGTCAAGTTGAAAGATTCTATTTTATAAAAATACTAGAGGCTTAAATTATATTTTTCACCTTCATCCTGTTATCTTGGTTAAACAGCTCTTACTGTTTTAATCTGCAGTCAAGACTGGAGCAATTACTACCCTGAGCATAATTATACCTTCTGTCTACTAGTAGAGGAAGGAGAGCAACTGTAGGTTACTGAGTGTTCACATTTTCCAAACTACATCGTCACAAAATGAGCTGTATACTTCAGTAACTATTGTGTACCAGCCCCTTACCTCCTCTCAATGTTAATGCAAACGTTACGGCATCTAGTTAAAAAAACCCAACAACAACAAAAAAACCTGACAAATATACACCATAGTATTAGCACACTAGAACACAGACATTACTAGAATTTCCTCTTGATACGATCTGCTAAATGGGCTAATCCACAGGATTCAGTGTCCAAAGTGGGTCTTTCCCATTCAGACATTAAATTCCACAAAATATGCAGTGATCCAGGATGTAACAAGATGTTAGCCGCACAGTGATCCAGGATAGTTGCAGAGAAGTCGTTTAATAAATTGTCTTGGAGGTGACAGTTAAACAGAAGTTTGGTGAAGGTGTCCGGAGTAAAGAGGAGTGATGCAGCTTTACAACGTTACCACTGCTGTTCTGCTCAAGCAGAAATCTAAAGCAAAAAGGTCACAGGGAGTCAAAGAAATGTCACCTTGTGCTGAGAGTACAAAAGCCATTCTGTACTCAAATAATTAATTCCTTCTTCAAAATGTGAACATTTAAAATAGAAAAATGCATTGATGAAAAATGCATTTTTGTAAGAAGTGAAGAGAGCACTCAAGGAAATAATTTTTTTGAGACGTACCCTTCTTACTTTAAAACCAAGCAAACAAAAAAACTGCTACAAAAATCTCAGTCTTCAGAGCCTGGCAGGTGGCACTGGAGCTTAGTTCTAACTAAAGAAAGATTGAAAAATTGCTATCCTACAGCGTATTTCAAATCTAGATTTAAATCTAGGTGCAAATCGGTGCTCATCCCATGACTGGTGAAATGACTGGTCTTCCCTAAGACAGAAAATGAAAAAAACCAGGAGGCTTTTTTTTTTCTGGTAATGAAATATGCAGGGATGTTCTTGTACCACTGCCATCTCTGGAGACAGACTGATTATAAGCCTTCCTGTAACCACTTTTCTGGAATCAAGGATCACAAGTAGTGTCAGTGCTTTTCTAGAAGCTTTTAAAGCTGAGTAGCATAGAATGGACACATATTATAAACATTTACTGTGGAGTCCACCCTGATAGCTAGATAAATTATGGTATGTGCCCAAGGCACTTCCTTTACTTTCTCAACAGGAAGAATTCATTCTACTCTAACAAATTTTTTAAACATCTAGTGTTTTTACTTTGAAATAGATGAGATAAACCTTGACTTATTGAAAAAATGGTCATAACAATCTTTTGTTCTGCATGTACTTATTTACTTGTTTAAAAATTCACAAATGTCATCTGTCATAAACTAATACGTCTTTTGATAATTCTACCATGCAACTGAAATGGTAAAAATATCTCCTATATCTAGGAAGCCAAAGATAATGGACAATCTATGGCCCTAGAGCTAGCAGAGGTTTTCTTCAATCCACAGCAAAAAAAATTTCATCAGTTTTATATTTTTTAAGTAATGTACATGGTAAAAAGTAGTGACATAAATTTTAGTTTCTGATTATTGCTAGTTTAAACTGGATTTTCAAAACTGCTTGTTTGTCTTAAAAAAATTGAAAAAAATATTCTTGGAAAACCCTGTGCGAGATTTCAGGCTTAATACTTAGAAGACATATGATAAATGCACCATACCAATTCATAACAACATTCTTGAGAGGAATAAAAGTAAATTATTCTGCTGCTGCAGATATATGTATTTATGTTTATCTACATATAGTCACAACTGCAAAGTATAAGAAGCAAGAGATCAAAGGTATATTTGCCAACTGTAGGTGTCATTTGAGGTTGCCTAACACTATCATATCAAATACAAATATAAAAAAATGCCATATTTCAAACTGTCATGAGACAACATTAAAAAGGAAGGTGTGGTGACAGACTCGGGATTCAATGTAGTTTCCTTGTCAATAGTTTTTGGCTGTTGCACAAAACATTATTGTATCAGCACTGCAGTTCTGGAAGGCCAGAATATACACTGCTTCTCTACTGTATTTTATGTTGAACAGTATTATATTGATGCTATAGTATAGATAAAATGTTGGTGCACTGTGATCAGGTTTAGGTTTTTAGGAGATATAATTACAAGGGACTGAAGTGGGAAGCAAGTACTGGTATCTGTTTCCTCCTTATGATGAGCAGACAGGCTAGCATGCAAATCAAAATTGGTTTGAAAAAAACCTAGGTCAGAAACAAGAAGACTTGGTCATTTGTACACTGGATCAGGTGACTGTCATATTGTTTCCTAATAGCAAATGTCTGCGAAAGACAAAGTAATCAAGAATGTCTTTTCAAATCAGGATGGACACTTTCAAGTATTTTCTTTGGGTGGAAAAAGAGATGTAATTGTATGCTCTGCCATGTTCTGCTTGCATTATTCTAAAGTGGGCTAATTTCAATAGGTTTATACTTTTTTTTTTAAATCCAAATTGGTCTGCATAATAATAGATCTGACCCATTATGTGCTGGTGACAGTGCTTGATTTCCAGCTCAGGTGCTTACTTGTTGATGTTATCTCCTTTGTTAGGATTTTTGAAAGTTATTTACATTTGAAGATTTTAGTCTGCAGAACTGGGCTGGGAAAGTTAGTGGTGCAGCTTAGAAGGCAAAAACCTTGCCAAAACTATAAATATGCTCATTGCTGGTTTGAATGGAATAGACTTATGTTAGTCAAAGACAGAAACAAAGACAGAGCTCTAGTTGCTGTGCTCCAGAATGTGTGCATGATGTGTTGTGTAATTATTTTACGACCTGTATTTCTGACAATGGCATCTGAAATGAATATAAATATTTATTAAATCCATGGGCAGAAGCAGAAAGAATAGCATCTGAATGTGAAAATGAGTATGGAAACTTGTCATATAGTGAGTAAATAGACATCTAAATTCATATATATGTGTATGCACCTATATATACATTCCTTGTTCACTGCCTCTTTGGAAAATGGTGAATGAGCTCAGATACAGACTAAGGGCTGTGGTTGCTCAGCTGCTTCCTGAGTCACGTTAGGGTTGCATCTGTGCCAGTGTAGAACGGTGTATTAACTGATGCTAATAAACTAAGAAAGCCAGAAATACGTGTGTCATGGGAAGAGGACAATATAAGGGTGTTTGTTAGAAAACGAGCAGTTTTGACTTTATATTTGTTCTTTCAGCATTGTGTAAAGCAAACCAAACTTTATATATAAACTTTAACAGACCCTTATAACTAATGCAGAAATAAGAAAGAAAAGTGAATTTCTATCTTCATATTATGGCTCAATTCAACTGGGTAAATAACTACATTATTGGAAAAAAAAATCAGTCAAAAATAAATCATTGAAACACAACTGAAGAAAAAAAAATAATCTGAACTATCCTTAGCACCACTACAAATCTAATAATTTTTATCATCTTCTACTTAGTTGTATCAGCACCTTCAAAAATTTATGCTGTTTTATGTCTAAATGATATTTCATATACTATTCCCTGAACATTACAGCCAAAGAAAATGACTTCTTTTAATTTTTATCGAAGTTCTTATCTTCTATTTCTCTTATCCACTGTCAAACTAGTTACTGTTGAAGTTCCATTTCAATACGTAACTAAATTTTTATTCATGTGTGTATCTGTGTATATATATAAAAACCTGCTAGATATAGAAGCAATTTGAATTTCAAAACATAATTCTGAACGCATGGAATTCTAAAGTAGGTATGCTGACATGATTGACATTGCATGGATTTATGTGCTAAACTTTATTTACTGTTAATTTTGTATCCATTAAGGATTTTTAACTACATTTGGTGATATAGGTTACTGTACTTACTAAAATTATCCGAGATTTTTTTATAAGTGTCATACAGTTATATTTGCCATATCTGCACATTTCAACAATTATTTACATACAGCATTACAGCGAGACTGGAAGATGAAAATTGTACTTTATTTTTTTCCATTTCTAAGAGAATAAATTATGTCTTGGAATATTTCTCAAGATTCCATTAGGTTCTAGAGAGGCAGGACTGCCGAAGGGCGATGATAATGACAGTCTACACCGTATTTAAGAGCCCTTGCCAGTAAGCAGACTGAAGTGTCTTTTGTCCAGCAGTATGCGCTCAGACTCCTGCCATAAATCTCATGTGGCCTTGTGGCAGACAATGCTGGAAATCACCCAGAAAACGCTTAAGGAAGACTTTTCATGTTAGCTGTGTATGCCACTGCAAGGGCACACAGGATGAATGGCAGACTCATCCAACCTACTACATCCATAATGAAGAAAGGCGAGTGCCTGATTCTGCATTCAGAGATAGTAAAGACATCCTTCTGGCATCGCCCACAGTTTACCTTTGCTCCTGATGTGTAAATGTGAGCTTGCATCTATAATGAGTAGTTAATGTGTTTAGATTTCAGACAGGAATATATTCAGTATATAGTTCACTGCCTTTCTAGCATGTATAGTACAACTGCTAGGACAACTAGATGTACATTTTTCATCAAAGTCTGTGCCTGTCTATTTTTACATAAATGCAATTAACTGTTACTTGCCCATTTTAAATTGGAAAATCCAAAATGCTGTTAATGTGATTTTCATGGGTCCGCTCAAACATCACATTTATAAAGTGATTATCTCTATGAAGAAGATAGATTTTTACTTTGGGTTTAAAGATTTTAATATATTGGCTGTTGACAGCAACCCAAGAATTTCTATTTCAAGAAACATACCATTTTTTATAGAGAAGACATTTTTGTTAAAATATGTGATCATTAGTATAATGTGTGCCTCTGTAGTAAGTTTAAATCATCTTCTGTTCCCTTGAGAAATATTTCAACATCGAATGGTAAAATCTTAACAGCATTTTATTTTGCATTGTTCTGGGAAGTCTTGCATTGCAGATAGAAATTCCTGCTTTCTCTGCAGGTCAGATTTATACTACCTATTCCTCCTTCTCTCCCTGTGAAAAATACATTCTGGGCCTGTTCTCCCCAGAATACAGTCACTTACACGTACGATCATTTACATGCAAGGAGCTTAGTTTTTGACTGCCTGCTTCAGCAATACAGCATCTGCCATATAAACAATCTCCTTATCTCTTTTAATGAATATTTTAATGCCAAGAATATAAGCACACTTCTCTGCTATTTCCATGGAAACCTGAAAGGAACTTAAAATGAATGCAATGGAAAACAGAGGTTGGAGGAGAAGGCATCGTAAGCTCTCACTCTGCTTAGGGTAAGTTCAGAACTCACTGGACCAAAATTATTCTCTGTTATAACCAAGTACAAAATTAATTACAGTATTTCTGACTTAATGTATAAACATGAAGTTGAAAATAGAGAAGCAATACACAAACCACAATCAAAATATAACCTTCTCCCTTTTAATGTATTGAATAGAAAATCATTCTACATTTCTTTAAGAAATCAAAGAAAGGGACGAGTGATAAGCAGCCATGCAGACATGAAGTCTCTTCAAGACTGCAAAAGCTAGTAACTTTGTTAGTTTTCCCCTTCTTTCCTTGCTCATTCTCAGAATGTCTCTTTCTTGATTCAGTCCAAGATCCATTAATTAAGAGCTCACCAACCAGACAGCAGTTATTTTACAGAGACAACACTAAAAGTTGATTTGTTGGAAAAGACATCAGGCAGGCTGCTAGGACTACTGCATTGTTATTAGCATTGAGTAAGCCTTAAAAAAAAAAAAAAAAAGCCTGATTTGTAATTCTGTAATGACAGAAAAGATTAGATGTTTGCCGAGTTTCAGCATCCATGCAGGGACAGGAACGACTCTCACACATTGATACAATGCACAGCCGATTCCCATTTATTGGTCTGCTTGCGTGGTTATATACATTTTTCGTATCTGCACACACGATCATGCTTATTCGGATAGGCTACAGACATAAATCACGCGCTGTTCACGCACCCCACATTCCCTTATGATTGGTAACTATGCACTAACGCCAATAGCAACAGACCGCCTGCACGTCCTTGAACACATCTTGTTTTTGCTAACCCACATCATGTTTATTCTTAGCTGTCCTTTCCAGCAGCCTGTTCAGTTATGCTAACTGTTTCGCTTAAGCGGCCTAGTCATGCTAACTCTCAAACTACATCGACTCCAACAGATGTTCAAACAGCTTCCTTTTTCCTCGCCTCTTCCTCTGCTGTGTTTGTTACCCAAATTGTCATTACTCCACCAGCACTTCCTGTGATGTGACCTTAATTCCTCCTGTGAGCCCACAAGTAACAATCCAAGCATCAGGATAATTTTTTTGAAATAAGCTAACAGCGCTGGTTTTATTGTCTGCTGAGAGCAGGAAAGACCCATGAAGACGGTTCCCTGTGAACAGGCCGTCACTGTGTGTAAGTCAGTTAATCTCGGGGCATCTGACATCCCTCTTGATCTCAGTTATGAATTTCAGTTGGAATTATTAGATAGCAAAGAAAAATAAGTAATGCAGTATATTCAGACATATATGGAATCCCACAGTTTAGAAAAAAAAATCAAACTACAGAAAACACATATATAACAAATGATAAAATTTGGGAGTGGATGTACAAAAGGAACAGCCTTATCTTCTAGAACTGCAAATGCTAGGTTTAGTGCAAAGCACCACATGAACTTTTCTCCAGTGTAGGACAGAAGGAATTTTAGAATAGTACAAGCAGTATCAATTTAGAAGTAGCTATAGGCAAGATCCTTTAGCGGATGCCAATATACATACGCACACCGAAACTATTAAGGAGTCTTATTGTACCTGTTTAGAGGGGAGAGAAAACACTAATTCTCCCCTTCCCCTTCTGCAAATGGTATAACGTATGCTGAATTTATTTTTTAAAGTTATCCATTTGCAAGGGAAAAAATATTTTAACCCATTATTAAAAAAGTAAAAGAACAAAAATCTGACAATTTTAACAAGATCTCCCCAATATTTGGCATGGCCCTTGCATCACATATATGTTTTTTTTTTCATTCCTTTGCAAGTTTGAAGTAATTTGAACTGTGCAAACTCCTGTGCTAATATGAATGGTGTAGACCATCACTAGGGAGATCTGATCAGCCTCTAACGGTACAAAATTATACGAGCAGTGTTTCTCATCTGGAATATACAAGTCTGAGGAGGAAACAGAACTGGAAAAGTGAGAAGGTTGGAAGTAAGTTTAGATTGTGAAGCAGTGTGGGTGGAGGATTGGACTGGGGTTTAAGCGATCTGGCGAAATCAGATAATCAAGAGTTAGTAAATGGGAGAATATTGTTGGTGTAACTTTATTTCAAATGTCTTGTTTCTGTGTATTTTGATTCAGGCTTTATAGTGATGATGGTTTTTTCCATGGATGTTCTGCCTTATTTAATGAATATAATGGTTTTTCTGTGATTAATGAGGGCTTATTGAGAAATAAGACTGTCAACTGTAGGAACACTGCCATCATCTGTTGCAGAGGGAGGAAAACGTGAAATGAATGGAACGTAGAATTATAGGAAATCAGAGAAAGTTCATATGACTAAAGCAGCTGAATGCTACTTGAATAACTGTACTAGATCCTGGAACAGGTCCGTGTTCCTTTTCAGTTTCAAATCAGTTTCTTAAGTGAAAACTTTCATAGGTAATCCCACATTCTTCCTTACTTTTCTCAAAAAGACCTCATTTGAGATCCTGTGATTTGACTTTTAAAAGGTCTGATTACTCAGAGCTACACCAGATATCAATGATAGCTTGAAAAAACCTATTAAACTTTGTTAAATAAATACATACACTGGAAAATTAGGTTGGGTGTCTAGATTAATGGGTTTCTTCTAACTATAATTTTTCATTGTATAGATTGTATTATTCCCTATTTATAAGTTGCTTTTAACAGTACCTCTTGATCTGACAACATGTTGTGGAAACAAACGTAGCCAATGAAATACTCAGATACAATAATTCTAAGCTTGAGAGAAACTAGTAATTCTGTCTTTTGAGCAGTTCACAAACAGTAAGTTTATAGTAGAGCATGAGTCTATAAATTGAGTTGTGACAATAAAGAAAAATATTGAATAGCACATGACATTGTCCATCTTGCAAGATGAATTAGACAGGGTTCAATGAAGAAAAAACTGTGCTCATGTTACATGAGATTCACCTGAGTAACACTATCATAAGCAACTATGATTTCAGCATTTGACACTTGAGCATTTAAGTTTGCAATTTTGATATTCTTCCACTTTAGATCCTTTTTGTGTTACATTCTAAAGTAAGTTATTGTAAAAAGGTTCTTACTGAAATTGTAATTATTTTTAGAAATATCTGAAGAGATATCAGTGATATGCCACATATAATTAATTTTGTTTCATTCTCTTCATGGCATATTGTGTATTTCTGAATATTTATATTTCGTGGTGGTCACTAGCTGCTGGGAAGTTTATTTCATACTCTGTGTTAAAAAAATTCTGACAACACTGAAGATGAATCTTGACCTTGATTCAGGTTTAATGTTAAGTCAGTGTTAAAAGCAGAAATCAACTGCAGATTTTTGTGCTAACTGGGACTGAAAGATGAAAGTTGTTGAACAGCTAGTAGATACTGGACTTCTAACATGACTGTAAACTTATATTCTGTTACGAGGACTTGTCACCAGAAATTTTCTATGGAAAATGGGGTATGTGTGTAATGTTTTAAATTGTCTATAAAAAGTTAATATGAAAAGATATTTGCATTTCTTACAGATACTGTTACTATGATATAACTCTTTACTATTAATATTCTATAAATTTTATTTTTCTTCTAATATGCTTTCATCATATATTATGGTGACCATAAATGAAAAAAGTTCTTTTCTCACCTGGAGAAAACAATGTGATTCTTAAGATTCTTAGTGCAGTTTGGTGTAATACAGAGCCACGTTCTGACGGTTTCAATTTTGCCGTGCTCCAGTAACATCACTAGAAATATTACAAATTTACAGCAGTGTAATTGTAAACCAAAATAGACTTATTTGACTTTCCTTTTAATTGACTGAGTCTTGCCACCTATTTTACAGACTCAAAATCTGTTTGGACAGATGACAGTAGTGAATCTCTCCCTTATGCCAGGTGAAAGAATTTGAAGATGTGTAGACATGATTACTTAGCTGCTCATTTCAGTTGAATTTGGTAAAGCATATAATGAAATAGTGTTCAAAGAAGGGACATGGTCTGATAACCCAGATGGTGGCGTAGCGAACCCTCTGCTGAGTGAGCACCCATCAACCCATATGTGGTAGTTGCTTAAAATAAGGGCTGACACACCAGGAGAGCCTAGCAATGGAGCAGTAGAGATGAGAAAAAAGACAAAAATGGTCGGACAAAAAAGTGTGTGGATCATTCTCAGTGTCAACACAAAGTGGAAGAAATGATCACCCAAAAGGCTGAACAAATTCCACGTAGTGCTTTATACCAACAAGGAGATTTACATCATATGACCACAGTGTGTTTTGGTTTTTTCTAAATTCTGTCTTGGTCAACCAAAATAATTTTTACTTCTTTGTCTGCAGCCCAACAGACTAGAACTTCCATTACAAATATGGGAGAAGTGGGTTTATTTTAGAATACATCACCATTTATTTCCTTTCATTCTTCTCCGATTACTCTAGAATAACTTAATGGAAATTCTCTCTTGAAACTGATTTGATCTAAATTCCAGTAATGATGCTTAAAACTAGAAGAATTTATTGAAAATGAACACAAGATTCTTTCTTTCTCCATGCTGCTAAATATGCTGCTTTTGCACTCCTGAGTACTCCTCTCAGCAAAAAAGGCCAAGATTTAGACCCAATTTGGACCCTCTATTTGATGTTGCTTTGCATTTTTTCATTTAGCTTGCTTTCTCTGTTCCTTTTTCATCCTTGACTCTGAACGCTGACCTATGTGCACTACAGCCTGTATGTTTCTTCCAGGTTAGTAGGAGGCAACCTTAAGACCACGGTGATGGCAAGAACTGTTAGAATTATAGGCAAGGCTGCTGAAGATCTGAAATAACCACTTGCTCCTACAGTATGCTACGTTAATCTAGCAACATAGATAGGATAAAAAGGGAAGATAGCAATTGTTCCCACAAGAGCTCTAGCTGCACTAAACTCTGTAAGCATCCTACCTAAAATATCTGCAAAGATACTATAAAACAAAAAGGCAGTACACCTGCAAGAATTTCAGCTGCTTAAGCTGAGGGCAAACTGTGTCCTTCTCCAGATGTCATGCAATCTGAGAAATAGTCTCAGGTTTTACAAGTATTCCTTTTTTTTTTGTTTTCCCCTGCACTGAATTTCTCAGTATGAAGTGGTATTTATATCACTGTCCAGGTCAGTACTTCTAGTTCCAACACCCATTGCCTACCTTTTTCATGAGAAACACTAACTGCTTCAAAGTATAATGAAGTTTTATAAAACTCTCTTATTTTTAAACTGCACAAGACTAATGGGAAAGGCAAAATTGCCTAGGAACTGTAGCAATTTTACATGGGTTATGTAAAGGAGAGGTTTTCACCAACAGGGAATGAAACAGCTGATTTCACAGTAAGGATGAGCTGTTCTGACAGCCATAACATGCAAGACAGCTGTATTAGGCCACAGCAATTATCTGCAGTAGTCTGTGTCCAACTGTGGGCAACAGCGGATATTCAGGAAAGAATATGGGAACAGATCAAGCATACGCTGATACTGCCTGCAATATACCCTACCAGATAACTGACCCAAGGATTGCATCAACATCTCTCTGTTTAAGTGCCCTTTTAATTCAAGTGCTTTTTGAATACAATTACACTTTTATGACTTTTAGTATTATTGTTATTATCTAACACCTCATGACAAGAGTTTTACATTTAACTATGCACTGCATGGAAGGAATACTTGTTGGCTGTCAGATAACTGAATTTGATGTTTCTTACTTCTTGCATTGTAAGAAATGGTGCAAAAATCATTCACTATTCACCATTTCTATACAATTCATGATTTTATGAGTTCTACTGTGTTCTCTCTCAGATATTTCTTTTGCCAGGCTGAAGAGAACTACTTTATTTAAATTTTTTCATATGATCATCATTCCATACTTGTGATATTTCTTGCTGGTTTTCTCTGTTTTCTAATTCTGCTAAGTGTTACAAATGATCCTTCATCTTACTTGTATCTATTAGCTTTCAAAAATATCCAGAGAGTCCTGTTTGAAAGCTGGGCTTGATTGTGTTGAAATGAAAACCTATTTACCTGAGAAGTCCTCTTTTCTTTATATATTTTATCAGCTTGGACTCTTGTCGCTGACGTTTCAGATTTCAAATGTTTTTTATCCAGAGAAAGGGCATTCACAGACACCAGATTTTGCAATCTGTCCCCCTGCCATTATTAAGCTTACTGTGCATTCTAGTGGCAAAAAGTAATGGACTTCTTTCATTTAAAATTTTTTTTTTTCTTATGCATGCAGTATATTGGCAAACAATTGTCTGGGTGACAGGAACCAATATTCACCCTGTTAATACCCTTCCCCACCCATGCCCCCCAATGTATTAGAAAAATGCACGTTTCAAAGAAGGTGTAATGAAAAGCATTGTTTCTTTACACATAATCTATCAGCCAGAGCTTGGGTTATGTGTTAACTATACAAAAGCTAGGTTAGTCAATAGTCTGCAACAGTGAATAAACAATTTTCTTTTTACTTGCATATTCTCGTGTAGTTCTCATGCAGATTTCTGCAGTATTTTAATAGCTTAGGGACTACTCTAAGGTCCAGAGAGCTTGAAAGAACAGAAACAATAAAAAAAGGGTATTCCACAAAAGCCAAAACTCCATTTTTTGACCGTTTCCTTTCCATTGTGCCTCACCAACAGGACAGTGACAGTGTAGTATAACTCTTTCCATCAAAAGGATAGCCCTTATGCTTGAATTCACTTCTTCAGGATGAAAGTTTGAGATCTGCTCAGAACTGCATGCATAAAATTGACTTCTCATTTATGGATTCAACTATGAATATGTTTTTGCAATTCATGGAATTACAGAAATGTAGGCTGGATGTGATCTCTGAAGATCACTTATCCTATTGTCCCAGCTGAAGCTGGACCATTGCCAACAGTAAATCAGGCCAGCTATGGCTTTATCTGGTTGAGTGAGGGAAACCTCTATGAATGGATATTTCACAAAAATTCTAGGCAAATTGTTCCAGTGCTGTGCTAGTCTTCTAGAGAAATCTTTTTTCCTGACATCTAATCTGAACCTCCCAAGCTGTAATTAGTGTTCATTGCCACTTACTCTTTCATCTGATACTGCTGTGAAGAGTTTAGCGTCATCGCCTTTGTAACTATGCTTCAGGTAATTGTAGGCTGTTATTAGATCCCCCTTTAGCCTCCTCTTCGCCAGCCCAAACAAGCGCAGTTCCCTCAGCCTCTGCTTGAAGGTCAATGCAGCGCTAAGTTACTTATTGCCTAGACATAGAAGGCTGATATTAAGCTTAAAGGTCTCAAATGAGGACAGGTAAAGTCCTGGACCACTTTATGTGTATGACTATGCAACATTTCAGCTATGTTGAATAGGTATTTGAAATGCTCCTTTTGCTCTTGAGCTAAGCGAATAATCTAAAGTCCTGAAAGAAAACAAAAAACCCCACCCACCTCACTTGAAAACAATGAGTAAGCATTGAAGTCAATTGAAGTATGTTACCAGGAATGAAAAAGCTGGCCTCTTATTACCATGTATATATAACTCAATCTAAGGATAAAACACCCAGATATTTAAAATTAAAGTACAGATGTTCATGCTACTTTGGATAGATTTTCAAGAACTGTGAGATTTTCAATTAATATTATTTTAACAAGAAAATGTTTTTAAACTAGATTTTTTTTCTAAACTCCAGAAATAAGCAGTTTGTTTGGAATACTGTACAATGCTTTAAAAACCTCCACCCCCCAAAGGAAGCATATGTATTATATGCTGCTAATATCCTTCTTAGAGATAAATTAAGAATTATCTTAATTTATATTTATGAAATCTTAATTTTCTGGCACTGTCAAAAGACACTGAAGATTTATTCTTATATTCCTTTTATGGCACGTTTGCCCTCTTAAAACTGCTTACCTCCAAAATAATACACAGAGAAGCACAGTGCAAGCTCTCATAACTCTTCTGCCAAGAGGCCTATGTAGTGTAAAGCTTTGTTGACCTTTGAGGTGGTAAAAGGAAAGTGTTAACAGTTGTTTGCTGAGCAACTGAAACATAGCAATCTTTCCTTTAGGGAGAAAAAACAAGCTATGTGCTCACTTTAATGCTCAAATGGAGGCCTGTGGAAAGAGGTATATTCCATGATACCGTTTATCTTGCTTACTTGTACTACAGCCCTGGCAGAGCTGCCCTGGCTGGACACTGTCTATGTAATGTGTAGGTTTTAATATGTTGGCCCATTGTGAATTTAAGTTTCTTCTGGCCTGCGTCAGCTGCGGTAGCATTTCTTTTGCCAATCTATCCTTGTTACTCCTTCCCAGAGATGTTAACTTGTGTGGCTGTTCTATCAGGCATAGGACCAATATTGACTGGCCCATATTTCCGCTCCCCTGAACATACCTTTTTCTAGAACTTTCCTCTGGACTTGTAGTAAGATATAATAATAATATTTATCACTTGAGAAGTGATAAATACAGCACCTATCATTTGCACATTGTATGACTTCTAAATATAATTTTCTTACAAGCAGTAACTCAATCTACATGCATTTCTCCACTTTTATTCTGCCCCCTTCCATGCTGTGGAACAGCCTTTAATACCTTGGCCAGACATACTGGAGTAGCCTTTACCCGGATCTTCCAGAATTTCTGTTAAATGGTGAATTCCCCATCCTTTCTGATCCTTGAACTCAGTACCCTTTTCCTCTGTTCTTCCAAGAGTTTTCTATATATCCTTTCTTTAGGTTCCCTTCAGTTTATGAGTCCTAGCAGAAGCACCTGTTGTCCTGTTCCTTTGCTTGGAAATCCTCTGGCGCAAAATATAATCCTTCTGTCAGGAAATTTAATCAAACTTCTTTCGCAGCTCAGGCAGTGCCCTCAGTATAATCATAGCTTGGTGTCAGATTGTACTTACTAGGATTAACAAATCTGTATTGTTCCTGATCTACGAATGTAAAACAATTTTGATAGTGTTAGAGTGATTTACCCCAGTCTGTCATTGGCATCCATATGTAACTACTACATAACAATGCTTAACTTAGCATGTACTCCTACAGACATGATTTGCTGTTTCAATGCACACCTAAAAAGTTGCAGGGATAAATTTTCAAAGACAAATGTTCAGGACTGTTAAAGTAATACTCCAAATTAAATCTGCTTTTTCTACTCTAGTCCACAGTAAGACTTAGTAACACTACAATTCTTTTCCAGTCATAGAGATCACATGTGATAAAATATTCATAATGTTTTCATTGTCATCCTATACAATAGCCAAGATGAAGGTCCTCATGTAATTCTCGTTCATACTGCTAGATTCAGTTATCTGCAGAAATTTCTGTAAAGACAGTAGTAATACTCCACAGGAAATCATCAAGGGCGACAGAATGCTGCAGTACTGCTTTGTCAGGTTTATTTTCCCTTTCTTCTCTGAAAAAGAGGTATCAAGTATTGACTACTGTCTCCTCTACCTGTTTACGTTTTCATGTATAAACTGTAAGTACAAACAATTAGAGGACATTATCTTTAAAATAACAAGGAATTAATTTGGTAGTTTACAATTTTTTTTTTTGCTAGTGTAATTTTTCCTCCTGGTTTGAGGATGAATCTGTTTAAAACAACTGGAAGCAAACTTCTTTCACACTTAATACATTTTTTTGTATTCACCATGTAAATACTTTTCCTATCCAAAATCACACAAGATTTCTTCGGGGCTCCACTTCATAACATCCATGTTTCACAGCCTTCTATATGCTCATTTCATAGTAGAGATTCAAGGTTCTTTTAACAGAAAACCTTCTTTTATCATCCTTTTTAATTTCCCTTTGTTGCAGTGGCATAAAGTATATGTATATATGTAACATGCTATGTTAGTTTTCCACCTTTCTGCACTTCATATTCCGCTTATGGGAGCAGCAGGGCACTTAAAGGAATTTTGGTAGGAAGGACAGAAATAGACGGCACCTGCATGTATGTATCCATATGACAGGTGCTATATTGACATAGCTGCTTCTAGTTATCCTGACCTCCTCGTTTTGTTTGTCGCGTAACTGGTCAGGAATTCCTGCAGTGGTATTAGACTAATGTAGCATATTACTTTGGTGATGGGATAATGAGTTTGTCTGCTTGGAGAATAAGTTAAGCTAAGTGACTTAAGAACACTTCTTAATGAATTCACAATGGGACTTACCCTTCTATGTCACCCTTTCTAATTGTGACATTTTAGAATTCCGAACATTTTCCAGGAAAACTTTGGGATCCTAGGATTAGAAAGAAAGGCTTTGGAAAAGCAAAACAGTTCTATCTAGTCAAACCCCTATTGTTTACCCTGTCCCTTCTGGGAGATGCCAAGGCTAGAAACAGGTATATACAGGACAACACAGGTAGAGTGTTTTATCCCAGTTTAATCCTACCTCGGTGACGTTCTTTATTTCTTTGTTTGAGAGAGATACAGAGTGAATTGGATTAAGTCTATTTACTTCTCTCTAACAGACAGTTAGTTAGTTTCTTCTTTTTGATTTTTAGATTAAAGCAATTATTTTTTGTCACTCATGAAACTAGCATCATCTTTCCCCATTTAGACCCACAGCCACCTGATCTTATGCATTCTTGTAGGAGTCTTCTTTCTTTAAATAAAAGACGAATCATACAATAGTTTTTTTCTTTTAAAATTAGGTCTCTCTCATCCAGCACTCAAACAGGACTGCCTAACTGCCAGACAGGAAAGACCTTTCAACTAGCACTCAGTTTAGTCTTTTTTACAAGAAAAAATATCTCTATATTTATCCAGGCTGTCTCTTGCTTTCTGTATCACTTGTATCTTTTTCCGCAAAATTATTCTTCTTTCCCTCTGCCTTCCATTATACATTTATTTAAACATAGTTTGAATTCCTGAATTGCTTTGACTATGACTGTCTTGAGCAATGGTATTTCCTTCGATTTATTTTGTAGACTGTCATTATTGCAGAACAGATTCAATTTTTTTGTACAGTAACCTTAAGGGAAAAACAATATTTACACCCAGCGGATTAAATTATCTTTTTACCCCACCACCTCGTTTTCAAATACTTTAGCTTCACCTGCTTTCTTTAGAAGGTCTTAAGTTGTGGATCTCTAAACAACACATTTGAAATGGGAAGAAAAGATTCATGCCATTTTGTGAAATAGCTCATAGCTACCAGCATATGCTAAATGCCAACCACTATTACAAGGAAAAGCCTCAACAGGAAAATAGCAACAGCGTCCACTGGTGCTTCCAAGATTTGCTGGCATTTAAGGATTTTCCAGCTTTTCTGCAAAGCAAACATTACCATTCCTGCACCAATTTTATTCATCATTGTTTGTGGTTTGTGGTTAACCTTATTTAGTTAAGGTTTTCACAATCCCCAAATGCCTACCAGTTTTAAAATAATGATGAAAGATAAAGAATGATTGAAATATAAAGTTCTTGGGTATTTAGTACAAATGGCAGGTAATTCCCTTATTTGTGATATTTTGTCTCTTCATAATTTTTCATTTTTAAGTTCAAAGCTCTCCCAACTGCAACCAGAAATCTTTAATGTGAACGCTGTGAGGAGATACTACATTCCAATTTGGCCCCATTTACCAAGCGATTTTTCTAATTACTTGCTGTCTTGATAACAGGGTCTTCCCTTTTGAAAACTCTTAGTTGTTCTGGAACCCTTTGCTGCTAAGCACACCTCTGTTGTTCCAGAGGATGACCAGGGATATTTGTATGTTTGAAAATTATTGGAAGAACAGAAGCAGCCATCTGTTCCTTAGCATGTTCTTCCCCTCAAGCAACCAATTCCTTGTTCTTGTGCTCAGAGAAGAATTTGCAATTAGCCTCCAACAAGGCCATCTGGATAAGGCATTGGTGTTATCTGGCTTACACCCCAGCTTGTGTATAATTATGAAATTATAGCAGCACATTTTTTCTAACCACCTAGCTAGCTACCCCTCTCAAGATTCCTGAACTGGAAAAGACACTGCAGAGAAGAATGCCTTTTCCTACCTTTATTTTTCCTCCATACCAACAGAAAATTTTTATAACTCCTTTGGGAGTTGTACAATCATTTATTTTATTTTTTTATTATAATAAGCGATAACCTTTTCAAGTTCACTTCCCCTATAATATGTACAGTAGTTTTACAATATTGACGAAACCAGAACTGAGCCTGTTATGTTAGGATAGGAGTATACGAGCGGATACATCATGTACCTTTAGGCTCAGTTTCAGTGTCAGCCTTCATCTTAGAACTGTGGACGTATCACTTCTTATCTAAGATTTTCAGATACATCAAGTTATCATCTGGCTATAAAAAACTGAGCACCATGTCATGCATTGCCGTTTCAAATGTGATTGATGAACTGCATAAATCAAAAGCAACCACTTATAATTGATAAAGGCCTTGTCTTGCCATGTATACTATTTTCTGTTAGGTATGGATTTACTTGTTTGTCATTTAATTCCACGTGGAAAGTGGGATTGAACACTATGTGTTTCATGTCTCCATGTTAACAGGTTAAAAAAATTTTTAGAATAACTTGAACTCATTTTCTGTTCTTCACGTGGAAGTAGGTGCTGCCTGTTTCTTTCTACCTGAAGTTTTCATAATTATATGGATGGCATCTTACTGTTATTTGAAGACTTGGTTTTAACTTTCTGGCACATTTCCTCATTGTCCAGTGATACATTTTTCTACTTTTACTATTATAGTTAAATTGTGAAATGGATTTTAGGGGTTCATTTCCCAAGGTATATCATACATTTATGCCATGCAACCATAGTCTTGCACTGGTGTAATATAGCCTACATCTTTGTTGGAAATTATTTCTGATTAACTTATTTGCATTTTAACTAAAAGAAATTCTGTTCAGTTTAGTTAAGGTTTTTATGACTTTCAAATACCTGCCAATATTATAATAATGATATTACACTGAAGAAGAAATTTCTTAGGTCTCAGCTACAACAGTTTACTCATTCTTTCTTTACATCATGTAAGAGATCACCAAGTTTACATTAATTTAAAACTGTCAGTCCTCTTATATGTGTTCATTACATTTCACAATTTATGGAAAGGTTTTAACTCTCTGATTTTTGTCCTTGGACTACAGACTCCAGCTGAGGATTTGGTAGTAGATGGACAGTATTACGATTCACTACAAAATACAGTAATAAACACAAACCTCTTAAAATGCAATATTCTGTTGGCATGAATGTTTGAAGATTTGGCCAAAAACCTATATTAGCTCTCCAACACTTTTTTCCAGACAATTAGTAGCAATAGCATTTCAACGGACCTAAAAATTTCTTGCATGGTTTTATTATAAGCTACAAATTCAGGGAAGGAAAGAGCAGCATGATCATTTGGAAACAGACCTATGATATTTTTAGGGGATTATCTGTTGTGTCAGGATTTGTGTTGTGAAAACAAAAAATAAACCATCAAACAGATTTTTAAAGCCACACTTTTACACCTATAAATCTGTCTGCATATAAAGTAGGCTCAAAAGTCAGATGACCCCACCTTTACAGAGCAAGAACTAAACAAAAACCCCCAAATATAGGAACCATATAATTTTGCTTATATTTCAGTATGCCTGAAGGGGCTTATGAGTTAGATTTCAACATGGCTACATACTGCTCCTGTGGCAGTGCCAGCCATCATGGTGCACCCCAGTGCTCCTGGGGCTTTGGAAATGACCAGTAACTGCCAAAGGTCCGTGGCTTTAGTCTTTAAACACAAAACTACTCACTAAAATACCTAAATCAATGCCTTCATGGAACTCTGAGAACAGAGAATGCGATTCTGACCAAGTCAATCCATAGCAAATGAAATGGCAACACAAATAAAATGAGGAAAGTATAACAGATAATTTGAAAAGCTTAGGTAAAAGTCTGGTCATATTTCAGCAACTATATGTTTTCAAGGGGTAATTTTTTCAGGATACTGTTTTAGTGTAGCAATAATGATCAATACTGTTGCAGATTTCTTTTGAGGTAATAAAAGTAAAACATATTTTCTTTCTCTAATAAAACTAAATAAAGAGTAAATTTTAAATAAATTCTATTTTCACATTACTTTTCATGTAATAAACAATGAATGATTCTTCTCTCCAGCTTACCAGCTGAAATATGGAGTGACTCTAGTGAAGTCAAGGGAGATGCACTAGACACAACTGATACAAATTTCAGGAGAATTAGGCCCAAAATACTGTTACTTCTATTAAAAGCCAAAAGTGTCCTCTTACCTCCACTTTCCAAACTGGAAAACTAGCTAGAATACTTCACAGTCCAACAACAACAAAAATAGCCAGAGTCTAGATTATTTTCATCCCCTTTGAACACAAGCCAGACAAATGGAACACATACATATTTGCAAATAATCTCGTAAACAAAATATAGTATTTTAAAAAATATCCTATATCCCTTCTGTTCACTTATACTTTGGGCCACTGAGGTGACTGATGATGTACGCATAAGGTTTTTAGAAAACTAAAATATTGCATATACAAAGGAGTGCAATACCTGCAGAATAATCTATATAGAAAATGCAGCTAATACTGTTTGAAACAGTAAATTATTTGCAGACGAAGATTAGAAGGAAACAAAGGAATCAATTATTGCAGAAGAATAGGTGGGAATGTTAGAAATTAGTGACATGTCATGGTGTTCATAGAATCACTATCCAAAGTAAGCAAACATCCAAAGTACTGTACTTGTTGACACTGCGAGAACACTACCACTGTGTGCTATGGCACATGTCTTTGGTAGAAGGAATATATTACTTGATACACATTGTAATTCCACAAAGAATTCTGTGTATCATCTCCGATGCCTTATTTTTCACTGCTTTCTGCTATTAAATTATAAAAAAGAAAACATGGATTCTCTAAATGTGCTTGACCAATATATCTGACATAATACGTTTATTCAGAAATATAAAATACATAGCTATTTTCCAGTCTGCCCTGTTCAGTCTCTGGACTTGCAGGAAATAAATCAAAACAGATACAAAGATAGATTTAATATACTCTGTAAACAGTATTGTGAACTTTTGCAAAATTTATATTCTTTGTATCCAAATAATATGATAAAAGGATACGGCGCATAAAAGTCTATCCAAAAGCAATTTTTTTTTGGGTTTTTTTTTTGGTTGGGAAGAATGCTAGTATTTTATACCAGGTATACATGCAAGAAGTCAATTGAACTTTTCTTTTGTATTTTGTTACAAGTAGTATTTCTGAAAACAAGTTACATCACTGTGGAATCAGATAGGTCTAACAGCAGCTTCCAGAACTAATGCCAGAATCTGGGCATGTATAACAAGACATAGGCAGATGCATGATAAAGGTTTTGAAACTGGCCACACCAAAACATCCTATGGGCTGAAATGTGTCCTTCAGTCACCAGTTGAATGGTCTTCTGTGAAAAAAAGTTAAGCCTGTTTCTGGGCTCTGAGGAATCATTTAAAAGATTTTGAAAAAAGTTATCTTGGTCAGTGTCTACTAATAAGTAGATTTTGATTACTGTATTTTTGTTTGTTGAAGGATCAATTAACAGGTGGGAAAATATATGTTATGAATGACATATGGTATATATGATCCCTTGAAGAGCTTTACAGTCTTCTGTATCTGCCAAATCCAAAATATTTTTGACCATACTAAAACTGTTAGGCTTGAGTTGATTCCAGGCTTTCTTCAAGAAACTATGCTTCTTTGAAAAAATGTAAGTTCTATATAAATGGATACATTATATGTTTCAGAAGCACTGAGAAATCAGAAATCAGTAATCTCCAGGAGTTTTACCATACATTTTCAGTATTATTTTTCTCTTATTTAAATAAAAAATATCAAATCAGCTGCTCTTACTTTCAGATGGCAAGGCATGCCACTATCTAAAAAGTTTACAAATAGAAAGTTGCTCTTCCTCTGGTGACTCCTCTGAAGTCACTAAATTCATGATCTGTAGTTATTATGAAACTATCCTCTATGTGACTGATACAGAGTGAAACCAAAGACAACAGACTGGGAGGATTTGGAACTATATCCTGATATATCATTAGTGATGCCCATCATTCATAATACCCCTCCCCTCTATCATGCCCTATGCTGATCCATAATGCCTAACCTTAATTAAATTTGCTATATGGACTAAGTTGAAGAAATTATATTAAATCTTATGCAATCTCATGATCTGAGAATACTGAAAGGAAGAGATACTCTAAACAGAACAGGATTTATTTTCTTAATTTAGCAGGACAGCATTGCAAATTCATTTTGTCTGAAGGGAAAAAAAATAATGAAAGATACATTGAGTTAAAAAAACTAGACTCCACAAATACATGAAACAGTGATCTGAACAGCTTTTATGCAGCTTTTGTAGAGATCAGTTTAAAGAATAATCATGTGAGTATATGCATCCCTTTATGGAAGCTTAACATGGGAAAAAATTCTATAGATATTTAGCTTGTTTATTGTTTTTAGGGAAGTTAAGATTATGATCTATATTGCTGTGTATGAAAAGCTTTCTTCATATTTTATCCACAATTTATCAGCAAGCAGACTTTACAAAGCTGACTGTGCAAGGGTTCTTTGAATCTTGTGACCAGGGCGCAATTAATCTTGGTGTTATCTCAAAACACAGTGAAGGACTGTTGAAGATAAAGCAGGAATAAAACATGATTCCTCACAACAATGTTTTCAGCAGTATAAAGCCTAAAGAAAAAACAAGTGAGAAGGAAAAATACGAAATATTTTAGCTGTAAGCTACAGAAATGTTTCTCATACAAAATCAGTTCATCTGGACATGTGAGTAGGAATACTGAATTTCATGCTGTGATTAACATCACCTTGGTTTACCTACTTGAAATGATTTTGAGAGCTATGCATTGGATCAGGTCTATAAGAAGGACGTATGCCTCATAGTGTTCTGAGATTTTAAAGATGCTGAAAAATTGCAAAAACTGATTTGGGGTGTCTGAATAGGTTTAGATGGGAATGATGAAAAAGCATAACTCAGGCTTTGGAATCTGATATGAAACTGGCCCAAGGAGGTCAATGTAGCAAACAGCAGTATCACCAAGTTAAAAAATTAGTTGATGTTAATTTTCAAGAAGAGAATAACTGGCACACAGCTAAAACACTCTTCTAGTTAAAATAATATTAAAGAAATTAAACAGGCATCACTGCAAGAATTCCAGTTTTCAGCCTATGTTACATCTGTCTCAGAGCCTATGGAATCTTCAGAATCTATATAATTTCCAGTTTTTTAAAATGTACTTTGGTTTGTGAATATTTGTTTCTACACTTTTTTCATAATACATTTGCTGTACAGAAAAACAATGATTCCAAATTTTCAGTCATTTATTGTTTTCCTCCTTTCAGCAGTACATGAACAGAGCTGAACTGGGACAGAATAAAGTTCCACTTATTAAAGAATTACAGATTTATTAATAAAAATTATTGCTGTGTATTGAAAATGATTGGAATGAAACCTTGTTGCTTAATTGTAAAATGCCATGCTTATCAACATTCTCTAAACAGGAATAAGACGATGAAGTTAAAACACAGGGGAGAGCTGTGGATGTTGTCTACCTAGACTTCAGCAAGGCTTTTGACACAGTTTCCCAAAACATCCTCCTAGGGAAGCTCAGGAATTGTGGGCTGGATGAGTGGTCAGTGAGATGGATTGAGAACTGGCTGAATGGCAGAACTCAGAGGGTTGTCATCAGTGGCACTGAGTCTAGTTGGAGGCTGGTAACAAGTGGTGTCCCCCAGGGGTCAGTACTGGGCCCAGTCTTGTTTAACTTCTTCATCAATGTC
>Ga0065711_1028984_pt1 | contig 38169 bp, 13 predicted proteins | sample Hoacrofraction12_FD_59098 | JGI IMG/M metagenome (GOLD analysis project Ga0065711, IMG submission 59098) | Hoatzin crop microbial communities from Cojedes, Venezuela - Epithelial fraction 12 v2 (version 2) | ecosystem: Host-associated > Birds > Digestive system > Esophagus > Crop | place...
AGGTCCAGCAGCACGCCTTTCCTTGTTGGTTCCTCCACCACTTGCATCAGAAAGTTATCATCGATGCTCTGTAGGAACCTCCTGGATTGCGCCTGCCTAGCTGTATGGTATGTTCACACTAGAAACAAAAAATAAGGATTAGCATACCTTGTCATCATCTACTTTTTAAGAACAGATAAGCTGAGTCACAAAGTGCCAAGAGTATTTTTACGTGACCAAAATGATACACATTGTTCCAATGTACCATGCTGGTACTTTACACCAAATCCTACACAAATGAGACTTACCACATAGATGAAGATGCATGAAGATATGACACTTTCTACAAAAGCTGTCCTCCATATCAGCTTGGTGTGTGCAGGCTGTGACTTCTTGTAAAGTAAAGCAACATTGTAAAGACAAAACTAATAAATAATTTTTAAAAAACATGTGAGCTATTAATAAGCAATACAACCTTGCCTCATGGCATCTTTGAAGTAGGCCAAACTCTAGTAAACAGGCCATACAGCGTAGTTATTAAAGACAAACATGGTTAGTTCAACATAGTACAGGCAGAAAGTGAACACTTCAACGAAATTTCACAAGACATAATTTACTGGTTTAGCTCCTCCCTTCAAAATATGCTGAAAGTAATTTTAAATACTTTGTTAGCTCTTTTAAGAAAGATTAATCTTTATAAAAGGCTTTGCAGGAATTTGAAATAGTATATGCTCTAGAAACTGAGAGCCTGTAGCACAAGCAAGAATAAAGAAAGAATAGATAAATTTGTTCACTTTGACCTGACATTCCCTGGACAATTTCTGAATAAAGTAAACTCAGCTTGAAGGAGAGAGACTGAAAAAACTCCTCAGCTGCCAGTCATAACACTAGCTGCAAATCTTTTCCCCTGCCCATGAGAAATATTTCCTATGAAGATGTTGAGTTACAAGGAACAATCACACAAAGGAACAAAACAATTCTAAAAACAGACAAACTGCTAGGACAGAAAGAAATTCTTAAGAAAGCAAGGAGGAGAATAACACGGGCTCAAATGTCTATTGCTTTGATTTGTGCAAAACTTGACATAAATGATCATGCTTTATCTGATAGTAATTATTTTTCTGTAATGTGATGAACAAGGTAATTTTGATGTGGCTTACAGAACACGAGAACTGTGGATTCTTACTGTATTTGACCAAACAAATTCAAAGGAAGAGGATGTTTCATGATACAGTATTTTGATAGGATATTTTAATGGTATTTGAGAAATTTTACTTTTTAATCCTTTCCAACTTTCTTGCTGAAATCTTAAAGTAATTTTAAATATACAGACTTTTACACAATAAATTTATACATTTCCATAAAATCTTATGGAAGAAGCTACAGAATATATCAGGGTTAATCTCAAACAGGAAAAAAAACAGCTTTTATAATAAAATATCCTGTTAAAATAACTTTGAAATCTATTTGCTCCTCTAATTTCAGGATAACGTTCCTTTAAATGCATAAAATACTCATCCATCATCTGTATTTTCTTCCTCAAACATGGTTCTTCCTCACAAAAGGACACAAGATTAAAATCTGTATTTCAATTAGCTCCTTTTGTTTGTTTGTTCAATGTTATACATATCTACTCCTAGTAATAAAATGGCTGAAACCCAGCACAGGCAGTGAATCCATTTTCACAGTGTCCAGAGATAATAATAAATCATCTTAAAGTCCAGGTTTATTGGAAATGACTGAAATACATTACAGGGCAGCAATAACTTCGATGGTTGGTTTGCCAACCAGTGGGGTGGAATTAAAAATGCATTAAAATTTATAGAAAGGAAAGTAAATAGTAGAGAGTTTAGATTGGTTTTGACATAGTTAAATGAAGCATTTTTTCTCTTTGTGTGGCTAATAAAATAAAACTCTACAGAACGGGAGAAACATTCTCTTTTAGAAGCTGAAAGGTGAAAAAAATCTGTTATTAATTAAATTTACTGCTTATTCCCTCCACTGCATGTCAGTGATGCATTTCAGAAAAAAAGTGCAATGAAAGATTCTTCTCTCTGCTTCCCCAGAGCATTAGCTACTCGTTTAGATTTTAACAAATGCATTTTGTCCAACTTTTACAGATACAAGTGTAAAACAAACACACATTTGCACAGGAAGATGAGTTCATTTACTGTAATAATAATGACATCTCACATTTATATAGCTACCTGACTCCCACAAGTTTCCCAAAGCTTGTCAGACCATTGGCCAAACTCTTCGCAGACAGAGGTGCATGAAATAATAAGAATGGAGATGTAGGAAGCACACTCTTCCTGTATAAGAAGAATTTTTAGGGAATTCTGGGGATGGTACTTAATTTTCTAAGGGCTCAGTTGTCCCACTGAGGCAGGGGCTGGCAGTGAATCTGTACAGCCATGCAGCTATGGAGCTGAGCACAGGATTGTTAGAGTTCACAGAACCACACTTCATTCAGCTTCTACAGAAAAAGGTAAAGATGGAACTGGAATTGCAACAGTTACAATATTTTATAGGGTTAAAAGAATTATGGATAGGCACCCATAACACAATGTTAAGAATAATCATCACAAACCAAGCAGGACGTATCCGTCCATAGTTTTTTAAAAGGCAAGGTGAAATACACATATTTCCTGCAACAATATTACAGTATCTCTAGGAAAGATCACATTCCCACCTACCTTTGCATTCTCTTAACTTCTTCAAAGTTTCCAATAAAAATGAACCTTTATTCTTTCATATTAAATGCAAGGTCAGACAGAATAAGTGATTCCAAATGGCCATTACTTTCCTGTCATCAGCCCAATTAAGGTTTCCAGCTGTCAGTGTCTGATGCTGCCGCACCATTAAAAATAAAGGGACATTCAGATGCATTGATATGTATCAAAAGTGCTTTATTGGGGGAAAAAAGGGCAAAAATTACAATCATCTTAAAGTGTCAAACTATTAGACGAAAATATTAGAAGGAAGAAATGGAGAGACAGCTCTCCCACAGTTGTCCAGACATCAGCTGATGCAAATGAGCTAATTGTTGTCACACTCACCACTGCTCTTCACCTTTTACCAGGCACCCTGTCTTTGATGAGAAAGGTAAGACTTTCCAGAATATCCGAGGAGCTTATATGGTCCACCAAACCTATTGACTACTGGGAGATTTAGAAGGTATCTAGCAGGGGTATATATATTTTTCCACAAAACTATGTTTTCATTTTTATTTGACGCTTTAAAAAAAAAGCCTGACAGGTGTAAATTGAGGAATAAAAATGTGTAAATGTACTGGAAGCGTGGAGCATATCACAGAATCAAGCAACACAATGGTAAAATATCTGCATATAATGACATTTGATTAACTTTTTATTTTCTTCTATTTTGGAAGTTATCCAATCAATTGCAACACAAATATCTTTTTTTTTTAATCACTTCTGAAAAAAATCTATTATTTAGCATGAACTAATATAATAAGTCTTAAACAAAAATGTAACCCCCTTACTAACAACATATTCTTGTCTTTTCTTTCTCAATTTTGCTGAGCTTTTTTGTTATGTTTCGGGTTTTTTTGGAGTTTTTTAGAGTTTCTTTTTACAATTTAACAGGGGGAAGCAATTAACTTTTTCTATATTAAGAAAACGTTCAACATAGAATTCTGACTTCAAAAAATAGATAGATTGTGTTTGAACTGTAGTAACCACCATAAAACAATCACTTCTTGCACCTGAAAAATAAGTACAAAAAGACAGAATAATGAACAATGTTCCAGGATCATATATTAGACACTATTGTAACAGCTAAAACACTATACATTATATGTTCCATATATTTTCTGTGTTCAATACATTCTTTGTAATCTGAATGTAAGAAAAATAAAAGCTGTTTCTTTCTTTGTTTCCTTAAGCTCATTCTAGTTCAGCTTCATGGCAGGGGATCAATAAAAAATCCAGATCTTCAGTACGTAAGGATCATACTATCAAACGTCAGCTAAAACCAGACAGTAAACCAGTGAAGCTTATAAATGATCCAAAACAGCTAACACCTCTAAGACCTTGATGAAATCAATGGGATTAGTGTTTACTAACATTGTTTTCATGGATGGCTGAATACCATTGTATATCTGCCCTGTTGCTTTTGAAAATTGGAAACCTTTAAAAATGGAAATATCAGTTAATTTGTCGTCTCCAAAGCAGCAGCTACACAAGAGGGAGAGTCTGATTGCATTACGTGGTGGAGGTGTGTACACCCTTCATTTCAAATTCACAGTAGAGACTTAATGCCTGCACTAAGTTGTTCAAACCTAGAGAACAGCCATGCTTTTTACCTTCTTGGGATTTCTCAACTGCTAGATCAGATATTCAGCCTGCTGACAAACAGTAAATATTTGACTTTCTTCTTAAATGACACATACAAAGGAAAGAGGTATCTTCTTTTACACCATCACTGAAAGTTTATGCTGGGCTTCTTTCAAGGTCAGAGGAAGGTAGCTGGGATAAAATCACTTTTAGATAACAGTCCAGAGTTTTTTAAATCATGTTGGTGTTGTGTGTGTATATAGCGATATATATATATATATGAAATCTTTTATCAAAATACTTCAAGCAATATTGAATTCACTGTGATAAACCCTACCTCCTGCATTAGCAGATATTCTTTCATCATGGCTGGTTTTTAAAGTGAATATAGTGCTTTCAAAAATAAAAGCCAGATGATTTTCAGTACAAATATCGTGTGAGTAGTACATACTTTTTATATATTTCATTTAGGCAGCTAGTCTAATGCTGAACAATTCACATCATCTTCATTAAAGCCTTGGAAACCATTCTGATACAACTGTAACACTTTATTAGTGATACCTCTGTAAAATGTATAAAGATAAGTAAAATACTAGCAATCAAATCAAGATTTGTAAAATGTTAAAGGAATTTGCAGAGTTAATGTCAAATTAGTTTTCCATTAGGCTCAGCTTTAATGTAGATGCATGGCTTTTAAAGAATAAAGATTTCTTAGATATTTGAACTCCACTTTCTGGTTTGGTTGTGTGGTAGATTTTTTTTTGGTGACACAGTGTGATAATACTCCTTCTGGTACGGGAGGCAGCCCTGCCAGAAGGAACATGAAAATAAGACTGATATTTGTTGATGTTCTGCATTGGACACTTGAATCCAGCCATCCTCTGTTATACAGATCAATAGTTTATATCCGTTTTTTACAGAAGAGACACACAAAACCAGCCAATATTTCACTTTCAGAAGGTTTCTGAAACACAGCTATGAAATGGAAGTATCAAACATCCACAGTGAGACTATTCCTGTATATCTTGAAGTGTTTTGCACCTTAAACTGCTACACTTTTACATGGCAGGTGATCTTATAGCATGAGCTGTAAAACTAAGTCCTGCAACCATTAATTTCTAAGAATTTCATGACGCCATTCATGAGCAGATAGACCTTGTTCTTGATGATCTGAGAAACTTCTGAGATTCCTAGTGAGGTTCGAATACCTCGTTTTCTCTTCCATTTTCAACTGGAGAATGTATTCAGTTTTTCACATCCCAATCCTTGTTGCACAGTAAAGTATGATGGCTGTTTAACTGTGTAGTAAGGATGAACACAGACCTTCATCTAGACACAGCCTGCAAAAACAGATTACACTTAAACCAAATTATCTGGCTTTTGAGCCACCACATCTCACCAGATATAGCCAGGGCTCTTCTCTATCTAGAAAGTCCACAACACCACAGGCAGTAGGCTTTTTAGAGGCTGCAATACTTGGGTGGCTTCCCGATGATACCTATAGCTCAGAAACATCACCTTGCATGGTCCTGATCTATTATGGTGGGTGTCGGTCTCTTTTCCCAAGTAACAAGTGATAGGACAAGAGGAAATGGCTTGAAGTTGCACTAGGGGAGGTTTAGAATGGATATTACGAAAAATTTCTTCACTGAAAGGGTTGTCAAGCACTGGAACAGGCAGCCCAGGGAAGTGGTTGAGTCACCATCCCTGGAGGTATTTAAAAGATGTGTATATGTGGCACTTAAGGACATAGTTTAGTGGTGCACTTGGCAGCATTAGGTTTACAGTTAGATTTGATGATCTTAAAGGTCTTTTACAAACTAAATGATCTTATGATGCTACAATTATGCTAATATGACAATATATTCTAGACCCTGGATGTATTTTTATTATCCATTTGGACCAGACAATACAGCTTCTTTACCCACCGCCCCAGAAAAGCACCAAACAAGCCAAAATGACCTGTCACAAACTACAAAGAGAACTTGTTGCAGAGACAGGAACTGAACTCTACCTATCCAAGTCCCACAGAGTTTCTGGTTCTCACTTCCACACTGTCCTACGGTTCTTGACCTCAGCCAGCATCTTTGGCCACAGGATGTACATTCACACCAATCACCTTAGACCATTAGTGCTGCATAAATGTAAATTGCCATACATACACAGCAACAGTAAGCACTCTGCTGTGTAATGAGCAAACCCAGTATAACTGCTATTTGTCTTCTGTACTATATCCACTCAGAAACAAAGTTGGCTCATTGTTCTCTGGCCTTGCCTATTGTCCGACATACTCAGCATGCCATTTCTGTTCTCTTGTTTTCCAAGGTGCTATGCAAACAACAGGCAACTGTACTGTTGTATTGCAATACATTGTATTCATTTTTCCCCTTCTGTTAAAGACAAATTGATATTTAAAACAGTTGAAATGACACTGGCTGTCTCAGTAGTAGTCTCTCCCCACAATTTCACTCTGAAATAAATGCAAAGAAACAATTGCATGAGGCAGACATCTCCCTTTTATCCAAGGTACTGAGTATAACAAAAGCTTTCTCATTACCAAATGAGAGTGTATTTTACCTGTAGGTAGTAGAAGAGTAGTGATACCTTTTCATTGGAAGGGAAAAAGTACTCTCATTTTAATTGTGAGCAAGTTTTTCCTCATTTTAACACTGCTTTAAAGGAGGAAAGAAAAGGATGTTTCTAAGGTTACCTTCATAGATCATTTCAAAATAGTAATGTTGTGGCATAACAATGTTTCCATTTGATGTATCTTGCATGGAGTACAAAATACATGCTGCTTTTACTCTCTGCAGAGAAATCTGTGGATACTCAGCAATTCTGAAAATAAAGCCAGAATTAGTTCAGTACAGATACATACAGCCAGTAAATACTTCTGAAACTTACAACTTTGGTCTCGCCAGGGAGAAATTCACCCCTATTTGAGAGTGGGCACAGAACTACTACCCACTTAAATCCTGATTGATATGTTAGTTGGTGCACTGATTATGTACTAATGCTTTGTTAAAGAATTACTTTCCATTTTTGTACCTCATTTTATCAACACAGTAGGTATAATAATTGCTTTTAGGGCTACTATGAGATGTACTTTGTTAAGTCTGAATGACCTTGAGATTCATACACAGTAGTATCTGTCTAAATGCCAAGTATAATTCTCTAAAATGAAGGCTTAGCTATGGCTGTCCCTCAAGCCTTGAGTTTAGTACACTGTCCCACCAGGAAAGAGACTGTGATCTGGAGTACAAAAAACTATCTTCCCTCTCCTCCTGGACTGGGAGTAAATCCCACTCTGTCTGAGCAGGAGAGCCTACGTCTCCAAACCTCTACTCTAAAACATACAGCTGCATGGTGAGGTAGCAAGGGGCATTCATAGCGATGAACATCATGCTCTCCACTACACAGTTACTAACAGTATAAGTGGGCAAAGCAAAGGAGCAAGTAAGTGTATGTGTATGCAGGGGGATGGCTGCGTAGAGAACAGAGTAAGCAGAGTTGAGACAAACTGTTGATGATTTCATTGTTTTATATTCTTTTCAATGAACATCCATCCTTCTATCATTGTGCAGTAATTGCATATTTTCTGTTTTGCAAAAGAATACCCTACATGCTGAAAATAATCACTTTGAACCCCTTAAACTTCGAAGTTAGCAGCAGAGTCCATTCTTTTTATGATAGGCTCACACTGGGTTTTTAGTTCATGTTGACATTGCTTGAGCAAGGGTCACTGAATTTTAGCATCACTGTGGCAAATTTTTGAATTTGTAAATTCAAAAATTTACAGTGAGATGAGCCCGAGAGCTCAGTGCAGCGTTATCAGAGTCTGATTCTGTTTTTCTCATAAAAAGGCAAAGGAAGCCCTGTTTGTGGTCATGATGAGAGAAGTTGATTAGTGTAGTTGCTTATTTGTCATGGCTAAGATTTTCTACCAGCCTTTTCTTCTTCCCCCCCCACACCAGCATGGGCTCAAGTACCAAGCCATAGATCTCTGCAGTATTTTGAAACAAATTCAGATTTTAGAAGCAAAATAAAGGGCTACGCTAACATATTCCCCACAACCAGTAAGAGAGAATGCAGACAGATCACACAGGCAATTAAAAGAGCTAAAGTAAAGGAATCTGGCTCCTAGCTATACCTTATGGATATCAGTTTGAAACTGTGAGCTTCCATAAAAATGATCCATATTCTATTAAAAGCACTAAGCATAGCTGGGCGGGCTAGTTTTGTCCCTACCAGAGACTGAAACACCAGTTTTCCAAATGATCATTCATTTAAAAGAAATGATCATTAAGAGTTTCTAATCAGCATAAACTCCAGGCAGTAGGGACAAATTTAGTTATAGCCAACACATGAATTTCTACTCATGCAGGTAACATTTTACAATTTAACTAAATGGTTGTTGTCACAGCTGACTGCATACTTGATCCTTGTGCTCCTTCTGTTCTACATTTTTTCTGCTTATTGTGCACTGCCCCCCCATGATTTATACAGTTCTGCAGGCTGGTGAAGAATAAGAGCTGAAAATCTAATTGCACTGTCACAGACAGAACCTGTCATGGTGCATATAGTGTCCTCCCTTTTCTGGGACCTCCACAATTTAAGTCTGCACTCAGAGTCAGCTAGAAAACTGAATGCTTCAAAATTAGACAGTGCTATCATTCAACAATTGTTCATGACAAAATGAAAGTTAACTGAATCTAAGTACATATAAAATGCTATTAAATTATATTATATTTCTTTCAATCACTGCGATCTTTTTTATAAATGTTTTCATTTCAACTTGCAAAGGACTTCACAAAGTGCAGAGCAAAACATAAAAATCGTTGTATTGATCTTGAAATAAAGGCAAAAGTTTAGTAAAAGACTCAGCAATATTGCAGAACAATTACAAGTCATAAATGAATAACAATCTCTCTCATTCAGAAAAATATAGGGAGAAGTACTTAGGAAATAAGAATACAGTTATTAGCCAAATTGGACTTTGCACAGAAATCATACCATAACTTATAACAACCAAAACACTACAAAAATTGTGTGGAAACATTAATGAACACAAGTGACTCCTACTCCTTACAAAGCCTTGGCTTTAAATCTCATTCAGCATTCATATATTTCCTATTATTTTTAAAAGCAATTTCAGAAAAACACCAGATAGCTATTTTCTCAGTCATATGGTATCTTAGTTATAAATACGGTTTAACTCTACCAAAGGTTATGAATCTTTCACAGCTTCTCCTATGGTAACAAGATGAATTGAATCAGAATTAGATTAATTTTCTCAACTGTCCACAAAAAAAAAAAAAAAAAAATCATCAAAATACCTGGAAATCCATAGCCATATATTGTAAGAAAACGTCCAGCCCATCAATCACCATGAAGCTTTATCTACACATGGCTTTAATAGGCAAATACACTGTAACCATGTAGCAGACTAGTAGCATATGCTACCCAACTGTTACCACCTTCATGCCATTATAGAAAGCAGCATGCATGCATACATGCAAGCTGTGTCTGATCTAATGATCAATGTAGGCATCAAACGATCCTCTGATTAAAGCCACAGGATATCCCAAAGAACAAGTTCATAAGTTTTCCAGAAAATGAACCTAAACATTTGTTGCTACCTTTCTCCACCTTCTATGAGGCAGAAGAGGAGAAAGGCATGGAAATCCTAACTCTTAATTTACTCTTTAACCCTCAGTGTATAACAGAGTGTATAAAATGAAATGGATTCAGTCTTGTGATAAGACAAAACATAGTTCTTAGGAATCTGGCTGTACAGTCAACTTACATCATTATTAGCTAAACTCAAATTTTCTGACCACCTTTTTATCTACAGATATGTATTTTCCTGGTCAGATAATCCAGTTTCTGTTTCTTTGGCAGTGTGAAAACATTTGATTAAAGGACAACAGAGAACCAATAAATTCAGCAGTAGTTTTGTCTTATATGTCACCTGATTACAATGGAAAGATATTATGGGAAGTCTGCATTTTCAGATTTTGAAGTATAGATTTTTAGTGGAAATGTGAGTGAATCACCCAATCAAAAAGGACTGAAAGTGCCATACTTGTTGAACAGCTCCTTCTTGACATCCCAAAACCATTGCAGTGGATTAATCCAATTCTAATTGACAAAACGTCTCCAGGTATGGAATAAGGATATCCAGTTGGGGATTTGATGCCAAACAGGCAGTTCAATTTTGCACTCACAGGCTAGCTGTATCAGAGGCATTTTCCTATACTACTCTACCAGAATGAGATGTTGACATACTGCATCCCCCAAGCAGGAGGACAGGTAAAGCTGAAGCTTTGTTCATAAAAACAACATCCCATAAACCTAACTCCAAACCTAGAAACAATCAATTTAATTCAATTATTAATTTAATCCACTCTCAGGAGCAGGAATGGAAAGGGAAGGGGAAAAGTGGAGTACCTTCTTAAAAAGCCACAGAATCTGGAGGCTCTGGGTTTGGACTTGCTAGACTTCAGAAAAGCCAAAGTTCATAACCATCATCTGATGAGGATCTCACTTCTTAGAGAATGTTCAAGATCTGATGATGACTCCAAAGCTTTACCAAGTAGCTGGGAAGCACTGGGAGCAGTTGATCAGCACAATATAGCAATGTTCCTCCTGCTGTGTTACAAGATGTCATTGGGCTGAACATGTATTGGGAAAACAAGGTGACAAGGTAGCGTTATCTACCAGCATCCTCCAGAGGTTTTGTTGTTTTTTTTCTCTGTAGCTGAAATTGTTCAAAAGCTGCTTCTCACTCATGAACCCATACGTTGATTATCCCCATGTAATAAGTGTCTTGGTCTTCAAAAGTTTCATAGGAAATCGTTTGCTCCTAGTTTGATGTCATCAGTAAATGGGAGAGTAAACTCTTGTCTAACCACTGTTCTCCCACCATTCACTCCTCAGGCAGTAAATGCCATGTTTAAAAATTCATCAAAAATATCCATTAGCTGCATGTACAACTTGCTTTCAAAAGCCATTCTCTATGCGATGTCAGTGCTTTCTGCAGATCTGTAATTGAAATAAGAAGTACACAACTGTATTTGGGGGCTGTTCTTGGTCTCTGCTGGCCAATTCATTTTATCTGTAAATTTAAAACAATGCGACGATGAATATTAATAGCACTGTTACTATGTAAAGGCAGCACTGATATTGATGGATGGCTAAAAGCACAAAATAAAAAGAAGGGATATTCCCTCTCTTCAGTTAATGTCATTTTCCCACTCCTCGATCCCCTTCCCCCACACTGCCTTTCATAATGTGCAACTATTTTTATAAATTTCTCAAGAGGAAGATACTTATTAAGTCTTTATAAAATTTTCCAGTAGTAGATCAGACATTTATACCCATATTCTGTCTTTCACACTTCATGTAGAACTTAAGCAGGAAAATGAGCAATTAGGAACATGTGTTGTTCTCTGTAGCAGATTTTATGCATTACGTATGAGTCTGTTATGAAGTAATGACTACAGATACATTACACTGTATTAGTTAATGAACTTCCTGACAGGACAGGTTAGATGCATTTTGGTTAGAAGCACTTTAAGTTCTGCTTCACAAGAAGCCATGATCTATATCTATCCTGATGATTGTGATTCTATATAATCATCAAAATGCCTGTGAGCAATATATTTAAATAAAAATGCACGATCGCCTGCTATCCCCCATCTCTTTGCGAAATTCCAGAATGTTTTATTCTGTAGTACTCTGCACCACAAGTCTTTCCTTCAGAAGCAGAGAAAAAGATAAACATGTCCAGTTCTTATGCTTCCAGATATTCCAAGGTCTTCTTTAATCCATATAACCCCTGAGGGTGTGCTCTGGAATAATTTCAAGCAGATGCAGATGATAGCTTCGTATTTCAATGTCTCCAAAGAATCACTAACTGAATCTGGTTTTTATTAGTCATAGGGTGAATGATCAAAATGAATGTGAGAAATGAACAGCAAGCACAGACAGACATCATCCTAAACTGTCACAGGTATCACGAGTCTTTCAGCTGCTATGTAACCTGGGAGACTTGCAAACAGATCTAAAATGCAAGACGCACAACAGACCCTGGTATCCCTCATCTGAGTATCTTAGCTACCCATCTGTACTTCAAAAGCTAATGGCTGGATTGCCTTCTTCCATGACCACACTTTGAAATGAAGGCAGCTATAGCTGATCCACTGTGCATTCCAATCCTATAGATTCACATATTCAGGAAGTTTTATTAATCTGGGTTTGGTTGACCGTACTAGTTACAAAGCTTCTTTTTACTGAGGCACAGGCAAAGCAAGTGCGACTCGTTTGCAATATATGAAAAAAATATAAAAAGACCCAAAGACAACAGTGAACTTCTATGGTCATCAATGTCCACATTTTACAGCTGCAGATCAAATCCATATCAATCTTAAAAGATGCTTATAATTTCTAATAACCAAGTCTTCCAATGCATGCACAATAGAGAATGCAAAATTTCATTTATGATGTGTTCAGTAAGTTCAAAGTGATATCCAGGATCTGAATATTAGAAACCCTTAGCCAGAAATGGCTACTCTGTATTTATCTTTAAAAGAAAACAACAATTTGACCATATTCTTTAACCTGCAATTTAACATATGTTTTTATTGCAAGCTAATCTTCCATCCAAAAATGAGATGTTTTTCAGATTAAAGAACTCGTAATGTCCCTTGGAAATTGATTAAATATATCTTGTTTTCACTGACACAAACTTGCAGCATAATCATTTTCATTTACACAAATCCCCACCACCAGTTCTCAAGGACCTGTCAGTCGTTCAACTTCCCATGCTCTATCACCATGTGCCAAAAAGAAAGCATTATGCCTTATTAAGTGACTTTACAAATAGAACCTTCACCTGAAAATGAAATGGAAAATAATTTTAAAATAACTGCCTAACAACCTCCTGTGGCTTTTAAAAATCCTTTCTTTTTTACAGAATCTAAAGTTAATTATTTTTACAGCCACTCAGGGAGAGAGTAACTACTTTTCTTAAATCTCAGGCACTGGAGTATGGTCTAACAGGCTGTTGGTGTAAAAGTGACTCCATATAGCATGACATCTCTGCTTATGTGCATCATAATTAAATTAGTCAGATTGCTGCCAGATACAACAGAGGACTGGAGTGTTTGCTTTGTAGTCGGGCCTTAAGTGAGCAAATATTTCAAGCAGCTGATAGCATACCAAGGCAAAAATTCATAAAAGGGAGCAGAAACTCATAAAAGTATCTCACAAAGCATATCTACGTTCCCATTACAAAACACACTATAATAATTGTCTCCCTGACAGCAATGACCTTGCTAGAAAATTCTGACACATTAATATGACAACGAAAGGAAAATATCTTCGTTTTGATACCCGTATTTCTTGCCATCTCCATAGCACAATTGGCTGCAGATACAGTTAATCACTCCACTCTTGCATCCACTTTTCATAAATCTGCCCTTCCCCTCATGCACAATATTTATGAAAGGGATTATATGATTTGACTGTTTACAATTGCAGGTGCTGGTTTTTATGACCCAAGTGCTCCAGTGGGGAGTTGTGCTTTTAAGGGCATAATCTAAGCGCAAAAACTTTTGAATAATGTTTAAACAGCTGGTAAAATAGGATTTACTAGTAAATCCTAAGGACCCTCCTTGCCTTGGGTCTCAAAAGTACGTAGACACTACTGTTGTGGCAATCAAGTGACTAAAGTCTCTGCTAGGAATGTCAATTTAGACACAGAACAATGCCCATGTAGCTACACATACTTAGGTTCCTGAATGAAGCCAACATTAACTCGGGTGTTTCTGGGGCACTTTTATGCTCTTTGAAGCTACGTTCTAAAGAACTAAGAAGTTCTAGCAAAAGGAACTTCCTTTCCATTTTGTTCTTGTCCATTTTGTATATATTTCCCTATACATTAAAAAGTAAACAAACAAATCACATTAGTCTCCTCTGAGAAGTGTAGGGACATCACAGGAGGAAACCAATAAATACAGCATTTCTTTTCTCTACCAGATGGCAACCTGTCACTTGTCTTTGCAAGCATAAATTGAGAAACCTACCTTTTGGAGTTGGTTGCTCCTTTTTGTTTGTTTGTTTGTTAAGCAAAGTAAAATTTTAAACTGATTACAGCAAGCAAATCTTACAGAGCAGACTAGACTGGCAATACAACTGGAGAAGCTGGCAAAACTCTTTAACACAAACCTATATGATTATTTTAAAAGAAGGGAAGAAGTTTATTTGCCCTGTCTCCAAGCTTTTTAATTTTTCCTCCTAGGCAAGGGTTATGGGTTGCTTTTGTTTTACTACATCCCAGAGACAAATCCCTGCAGAGTTTCTGAAACTGTTATTGCATTTACATTTTTGCTAATAGTGCTGTAGCCAACAATTTTCCCGCTTCCTGGCAACAGGCACTTATTGTGTAACAGTTCAGAAAACAAACTGTAGATCTGAAACCATAATGAGAGTTTTTCTAAACAAAAGTTTGAAGTAGTCTTAGCTTACTCTCCAGTTAGGCGGAGCACGATTTTAAAACTATTTATGTGTCTGAAGAGGCAGACAGGCTTCTAATGGAATTTTGGAAGTTACCTACCTTCTACACCATATGACAGGGTTAGTTATTTCTGCGTAGAGCATTTGTTGCTCTTCTCCTGCAAACTTTCTTTTATCTATCTCATTTGCATTATAGCACTTTCAAGTCACAGCCCTGAAGATGTCATGTTTAATTTGCTTAATGCATATATGATAATTTCTGTCTGTCCTGTTGCTTGATGGTGCATAAATGTTCAGCTAGATCCATCATCTTCACTTTGTTTTCAAGGAAAAGATACCCTAAACTTGTGTTGTTGGTTTGCGTGGCAAGGTTTTGGTAGTGGGGGGGCTATAGAGTTGGCTTCTGTGAGAAGCTGCGAGAAGCTTCCCCCATATCTGATAAAGCCAGTGCCAGCTGGCTCTAAGATGGACCCACTGCTGGCTAAGGCCAAGCCAATCAGCAATGGTGGTAGTGCATCTGTAATAACATAGGTAAGAAGGGAAAAAAAACCTGCTGTGAAACGGCAGTCAAGAGGGAGGAGTGAGACTACGCGAGAGAAAGAACTCTGCAGACACCAAGGTCAGTGAAGAAGGAGGGGGAGGAGGTGCTCAAGATGTCACAGCAGAGAGTTTTCCCCTGCAGCCCATGATGAAGACCATGGTGAGGCAGGCTGTTCCCCTGCAGTCCATGGAGGTCCATGGTGGAGCAGATCTCCACCTGCAACCCGTGGAAGGGACCCCTTGACGGAGCAGGTGGACTCCTGAAGGAGGCTGTGACCCTGTGGGGAGCCCGCACTGGAGCAGGCTCCTGCCAGGACCTGCAGACCCATGAAAAGAGAAGCCTGTGCTGGAGCAGGTTTGCTGGCAGGGCTTGTGACCCCGTGGCGGGCCCACACTGGAGCAGACTGTTCCTGAAGGACTGAACCCCATGGAAGGGAGCCACGCTGGAGCAGTTCATGAAGAGCTGCAGCCCGTGGGAAGGACTCCTGTTGGGAAAGTTTGTGGAGAACTGTCTCCCATGAGAGGGACCTCATGCTGGAGCAGGGGCAGAGTGTGAGGAGACCTCTCCCTGAGGAGGAAGGAGCAGCAGAGACAACATGTGATGAACTGACTGTAACCCCCATTCCCCGTCCCCCTGCGCCGCTCGGGGGGAGAAGGGAGAGAAACGGGAGTGAAGTTAAGTATGGGAAGAAGGGAGGGGTGGGGGGAAGGTGTTTTAAGATTTAGTTTTATTTCTCATTACCCTACTCTGATTTGATTGGTGATAAATTAAACTTCCTTTTCCCCACAAGTTCAGTCTGTTTTGTCTGTGACGATAATTGGTGAGAGATCTCTCCCTGTCCTTATCTCGACCCTTGAGCCTTTCATCATATTTCCTCTCCCCTGTCCATTTGAGGAGGGGGAGTGATAGAGCGGTTTTGGTGAGTACCTGGCATTTATCCAGTCCAAACAAAAACAACTTGCAAAAGTTGAGATAAATGATAGTGCTTGGAAGAGCAAAGTGTGTCCAAAGGATGGAGACATGACTTCTGCTTTGTGACCTAATTCTCTAGCTTAATTGAATGAATAGCTTCACAGTAACAACATACTCTCTCTTGTAACTACTAAATAATTTGTAGCCGTTTAATATTTCTGAAGGTGGGTTCTGTTTGTCGTATTTCACAGGACAATGATGGAACAAAATAACTCCTATTTAAGACAAGACTGATTTTTCTTATTTTTTTGTGCACTGCATCTTTCAATTTCTAAGAAATTCTGCAAATGTTAACCATTTTAAATTTCTGTACTTAGTGATAGGGAAGGCATACCCAGTGTGATCTGTATTATGGACATTTTACTTTATTTCTTTATATATATATATAGTACTTGCAGTCATTAATGTAATCATTTTGATTGACCATAGGCAGTTATTCCAGATAACTGTTTCTGGTTGGTAGTATCACATTTCTAAGACGAAAAGTAAAATGTTATGTTTCTTAAATGTTAGATTATAATGAAAGTAATTTATCTTCAACTGCTCATTATTTTTTATTAAAACAGCATCTAAGTTCAATATGAGGTACAACATATGTTGTGGGAGCACAGTCAGCCTTGTTCCAATCTCTTATTCAGAAAGTGCATTGAAGTAATGAGCTTTTGTAGAATGTCAGTAATCTAAGAACACCCCTGTAAATTCCCCAAGACTGTATGTTATTATACAGAATGTAGGCAGAATTATCACACCTAATTAAACATCACAGATACAAAGAGCTGTGTTTATACCTCATGATAGCCTTTGAGTTTTGACACTAATCTTCAAACTAGCTATTTATATCAACGAATAAATAAGGTCTGATTCTTCACCATCATAGCAATTTTATGCCTTTTTTTTTTTTTAACCTGTTATAATCACCAGTGTCAGAATAAATGAAATGTATGTACAAGCCCAGTTACAAACACTAGGTAGTAAAGAATCTTATTTTGGAAGCACTATATACTCAATTCACATTCGTTTTGCTTCGTAGGCATTACAACACAAGACTCAGTGGGAAGCAAAGTTGTATTATGTGTGATCTAAAACATACTGCAGAGTGAAAAATCCAGAGTCCAGCTCCCAAAGATACCAGAGCTTCGGGGTTGCAAGATCAGAAAGTTTTCTTGTAGGCAAGAATTAAATGAGCAAAAATATATACTTTGCCTGAACATTACAAGGTTTTAGTAATCATTTTGAAACATTAAAAATACCAAGTGCGTACAAATGATTGCTGTTCTGTTCTCATCGTACCATGTAACTGGCACCCTAGACTTCTCTGTGTGACTTGTGATTTGCTGCTTGCTAGTTTCATCCTTGTGTAAGAGCTCAATACTACACTGACACATTTCTTTTTTTGATTCAACACAATTGTCACACACTCAAGTACATAAAGGGGAGAAGTTTAGTGTTTTAGCCATGTATATGTAACTGTTACAGGCAACACTTACAGGTCATTCACAAAGGAGGTGTTATCACTCACTGCCTACCTTGGGTTATTCCTGTGACTGGTTTTTGACGAAGTGACAAATAGTCAGACTACCTGTAGATACCTGACTGCATAGACACTGTTATCTATTAGTTTCAAAGAGCTGTATCTACTTTGGAAATAATTTCTGCAACACTCTTCCTGCTAGATCTTAATTTCTTGAGAACTTTCTATTAATAAGTACCACAGGTATTTTGTAAACATATATTTCTAGGACAGCTATACACTGATATTTATACACTCTTACTAGATACACCAGATGGTTTAATTATAAAATCAAAATATGCCAGATAAACATTACTGCTTGCTTTATACACGCATTTTCCTGTCAATAACTTGTCTTTCCAAGCTAAACACTTTTGTGTAATAGCTAATTATATTCTGTGAAAAACAAGTAATCCTTTAACCCTGCAGCACTTGGACCACCATTATCTATCAGCCACATATGCTAAAGCTGACACTACCAAATATGCTTTTGGACAGCCAAAAGAGAAAAACAGTTTTTTTGCTACAGAATAGTGCACATAGTATGTACATTATTTGTTATTTATGAAGATCCTCCATTTGCAAGTCACACACTGAAGCAACTGAAAATAGTAAGTGGTATGTGCTACAAAATGCAGGCTAACAACTAATACTACCACCGTGCACTCAGGCAAAAAAAGCAGTTAAATTCATATTAATCTAGTTACCTCCTACAGTGTGTGGCTGCAGAATTTACCAGTTCTGGTACTGAATAGCCTTTTAGTTCTCAATATCCTTCTCTAAGTATAACTTTCAAAGTAACATGGATACACAGCACAAGGTAAATGGGAAAAATACTGTTCAAAAGTACTTGAGCAAGGACTTTCACTTTGAAAAACAACCCTACCCTGGAATATCTGCTGTACACAAAGCATAGACATAGTGCTTACACACAAAACACAAAATCTCATGTGTTTTACCTGAAGGATTAAAAGCTGTCTCCAACTTGGCTGGGATTTCAGCCTATGGATAAATTTGTATCACATATTCATTGATACATCTCTTCACACACATCTGACCTCTAACATTCACACATTAAGTGGAATTTAGTTACTGGCTCTACAGGAATGAAAGTGAACAATTACAATTTTTTCAATTTTTTTTTTTTTTAATTCCCCACAAGCTGATAGTGCAGCTTGAGCAAAATATAAATGCAGCACCGCAAAAAATACAGGTATTTTGCAAATCACAAAGCTAGTCCAGAGCTGAAGAAGGAGGTTCTTGAAACTTGCCTTAGTACCTTCATTGCCTACAATCTTTAAGTCTTACTCCCACGGCATCACAGGCTTTCACCTGTGATTTTAAGTATCTACACAGCTATGTCTTTCCCTTTTTCTTTTCTTTTTTTTTTTTTAAAAAACACCAACCAACACAAGTGGAATACTAGATGCCACATTTTATCATTTAAAGTTAAAAAACAGATTAAAAAAGACACTAATTAAAAAAGACAATATATTTTTTCTGAATCTATTGCCAACAAAACTGAAGCTCAGAAGATTCAGACAGTGAGATATGATGCAGCTGGCTTCCAACATCACATTGCATATAGGACTTTCAAGAGGCAAGAAACAACATCACATTGCTATAGGACTTTTAATAGACAAGAAAGAAATATATGGAGAAGCAGCCAGCCCAGAAGAGATGTGCACTTTCAAAGCATTTGGGGGAACAGTGCATTCTCAGACACTCTCCCCATGCCGTACTTCTCATTGGAGTCCGAGAGCATGGAAGCTACCCAGAAGGTGTTTCTACATAGTACAGCTGCTTCTAAATCACCTTTGCATTCCTTTAAGTTTTCATCTGGCTATTACACAAACACAAGCCTTTTTGCTTCACCTGACATAAACATTTATTTCATCCCAGGCACAAAGCAATCTTTAGAACTCCCCTACCGAGGCTTAGCTTGTGCCAAACAAATACCACAACCAAAGGCGTGGTTCTCCGTCAGAATTATGATGTCTTTGTGTCTAAAAGCAACAAGTAGTGTGAGTTAATTACAGCTAGCTGAATTACCTTGGGTGCCAAATATAGAGAGATTACCTAGCAGCTTTGTTCTGCTTGTGGAAAAAAAACAAAACACAAACCAACAACAAACCCTGCTTAGATTTTACTCCTCCTTGACCCCTCCTTCCCCCCCTCTAAGTACTTTTAAGAGCCTGTTCCTCTCCCTGTCTCATACACACACTTTAAGTGGAATCGGGAACATGAATGAGAAAGGAACAGGAGACAATCATACAAGGTACAAAACAAATATAAGATGCAAATTACAAAAGGCAATGGAAATCACTGAACTCTAAGAGTAACATTTTTGCAATGTTATAACACATGTCTGAACATGGTCTAATCATGATTTGGACAGTTTTGCTCACGCATGCATCCCAGCAGGGCACACAGGTCTATTGCTGCAAGTCACTTGGCAGAAGTGAGGTTTCACCTGCTAAACCGAATCAAGGAGTAATATCCTTGTTATTGTGCCCACCACACCTCTTTTCCTCTCCGCATGCTCTATAGCAGAACATTTCAGATCGCTGTGCTTCCCAGAGTGCTGCCACCTGTCCTGGGTCTGGCTGGGATCAGGTTAATTTTCACCAGAAGCCAGGCGGGCTGACCCAATCCAGCCAACCACATGGAACATTCGATACCATGTGACATCATGGTCAGTATTTAAGCAGGACAACTGGCTGGAAGATGGTGATTTGCTACTTGGGAGTGAGCTGAGCATTGGGAAAATTGCACTCTGTATATTCTTTTTATCACTATTCAGTTATTTTCTTTTCCCGTTGCTATTCTGTTAAACTGTTTTTGTCCCAGCCCATGAGTTTTGCCTTTTCCTTCTGATTCTGCTCCCCATTCCACCGAGGTGGGACCAGGAGCCGACCGTTTGTTCTTTATCTCCAGCTGGGGCTAAACCACCACACACCAAACTGAAGCTCTGATCCAACATCATATTTAAACCTGTACTTCACTTTAAATAGCAGAGACATCACAGAATGCACGAATGCATCGTGTAGGAAGGCCCAGAGTGCAGCCAAAGGGCAAAGCAGCCACCTGCCTACATTGCTCGCTCAAGCAAAATCCATGAGGCTGATTTGGCATATACGTGCTCATATTTAAAAGAAAAAACAATGGGTATTCCCAATGCTCATCTCAGAGTTCACAAACTCAACACTGTGCATCCTCTGGCAAAGCCCTCTGCATTTGCAGCACTGAGTTCAGGGTGAAAAAATGACTGGCTCTTCTCATCAAAGGCCTTTCTTATACTGCTCTCTAAAGGAAGACCTATGTCCCCAAATACAAAGAATGATCAAGTTTGCAGTAATTTAATTTCAGTCTTGAGTGCAGACTGCCAGAAAGGACAAATTTTGGTGCTAGGAACTGTCTGGAGTTCAGATCATGCAGCCATGTTGATTTTAGTAGTGCTATTCCCATATACAACATTATTCATGTTCACAAAATGTATTGTATAACGTGTGCTTCAGTCATGCTGCTGAGGTACTGTAAGCTGCCTTTTTTTCTCCCCCTCCAGAACACACTGAACCGAGTAGAATTGGCACAGTGGTTCTTAGTCATGGAACTGTTTCTTGTGTGTGCTGGGAGCAAACATATTGTGTGAATGACATCAGCGCTGCAGAAAGGTTGACAAAATATTACCAAAGACAGACATTTCTTCAAACCTTTCAAAGATTCAGATAGACTTCCAATTAACTTTTCATATCTTTGATGAATTTGCACATTGGTAAAATATTCAGCCTACCCTAAATAATTCCTGCCATTTCAGCTGGAGATAGGATTCTTCTGCCTTTTTTTCTATAAGCTTTGTAGTAACTTTCCACTAAACAACCCTCAACTTCTGTCCCAACCTCATCTATCTTCAACATTTTTACACAGCTTTGCTTAAAACTGTGAGACTATTTCACTTGCATGTTTCTTAGCCAGTCTGTTTTCTTCTAAATGACCTCCTTCCAAACACATAAAATTTGCAGAACAAGGTTCTGTTGAAATGAGAGCAAAGAAACAAAGAAAAAACCCTCTAGACCATGAATTAAGAATCCCCTTCAGTCCACACAATTAGTTCATCAATCAATTTAGACATCAATAAGGGGAAAAATAAATTTAATTTTAAGTTTTAATTGAGATCTTGTGAGGCCTTCACTGACAAGATCTATTGCCAAAGATTAAACATGCAGATGTGAAAGTGATGACCACACGAGCAAAGACTTTAGGAAGAGATGTTACTGTTATCATTATGTATCATGGCATCTTAGACAAAATATCTTGACCGTATCTCACCCAGTGTTTTTGCACTACAGTTCTACTTCAACTGTAGTTTATATTTTAATAAAACATCACATTTAAAGAAGTCATTGAGAATCACCACATCTGCAGGTACCTCCCAGTGTTGTTTACCAATGCAGATAAAAATAATTGTCCCACCTTTAGCTGGAATTCAGACTTCAATTAAACATTCTGATACCTACATGTACGTAGTCTGATTTCCAGAGGTGTTAAGCCTTGTTATTTATTGGAATGATGACAGTTCAGCATAGAGAACTTAAAATCTAAATCAAGACATCTGGGGATTCTTGGTCTCACTGTAAAACATGATGTAAATGTAAGTGACTGGAGGCTTGCAAAGAAGTCATGGAATCTTAGATCATGCTGTTTAGTGACTCAGGTGGAGGCTGACATAGTGGTGGGTAAGCATCTCAGACTACATAAAACATGCTAAAAGAGTCAAGAGGATTTTCTTTTTCCAAGGCGTTACAGTTAAAAAACATTGCCAAGTCTTACAATCACCATTTTCGGAAGAACTGCAACTAAAGACAAAGGTTATACCATCAGATATGAATGATTCACAGACAAAGCTGTGGGATAAAGAGGTGGGTTTTTTCCTATCTATCCAGAATGTGAATTGGATCAGTGGGCAGCAATGGATCATAATTCCTTCATCTTAAAAAAAAAACAACGAAACAACCGAACAAAAAAAACCCCAAAAAACCCAAAAAAATTGCTGTTCTGATCATGTGAACTCACTAAATGGCAAGACGTTCCTTCTGTGTTCCTGAGGGAACTCTGGAGTAGGTTTGATCAGGTGCTGCTGTCTGACCTGGAGTATCTTGCCTTGTTCATACAGAGGCAATATCATCTATGAGACATCAGGCTCAAGAGCATAACACTGTGTTCACACTTCTGTCTTTCACCTCAACCCCCTTCCTCCCACTTACAGCCCCATCTCTAGGCATTGTTTTTCACACATGAACGTCAGCAGCATTACAAAACCCTTTCTAGAAACACCAATGGTTACAAAAAACGGTATCATTCTTCCCACTCAGGTGCTACGAAAATGCAATTAATGTGACACTGATTCTTAGACAGTAAGCCCTCCTGAGAGTCAACATACTTTGTGTCAGTTTAGGCTCAACATCACACTAAGGTCACATGGTTTCCAATTAATACAAAAGCATTAAGCTTATTTTTATCTGCCCACAGCATGCCACATACACATATTTGATTTTAAGTGTTGCAATGGATTCAGAAATTGGAAGTTTGTTGCAGCTACTTTCTGTCAAAATTGCCAAAGTGGTTTAGATTATTTTAGCTTTGATTCAAATCAGCAATAATAGTAATATTTTCATTCTCAGTACTAATTCAATACTTCATGTCAGAGGGCCCAGTTGTGTTTACATTAACGCTGATGTTCCCCTAATATAGATCCACCAATTATAATTTCCAAGTTGAGATGAAATGAAATGGAGAAACACAATCAAAATAAAACACTACTTAGAAGAAAACCTCAGATTTTATTAATGTATTTCTTATTCATGTAATTATGGCTTTATTCCTGTTACATTAGCTCACTGCAAACTATTTTCACAATCCTTGATTAGCATACCATTAATTATGCAATTTTGAAATGTTTTGTTGGAAGTGATTTCTCTTGTTTGTTTGCTTCTATTCTTGTGATATTCAGTTTTATTTAAAAGATCACAAGAGGGTTTTGTTTTCTTTCATCTCCTGGGAAATATGAAGTGTCAAAAAACCACTGTTGGCTAGAATATATATTTTTTTCAATGCAGAATCTTAAAAAATGCAGGGGTTTATAATTTTTATCATGCTTTCACTTGTCCACTTGTTCTCTTTTCTACGGATTCTGAAGCCATTAATATAGAATACAAAAATGATGTAATGAATTAAGAATACTAGAAACAAAAACTTTTATTTTTTACCTGTCTCCAGTTTAAACACAGTCAGAAGTGCAAAAGATTTTCATGTGGAAAAAAATTTTGTTTAAGGTCCTTCAGGCCTCTACATTTCAATAAAACACTGACGGTTATTAAATGTTCCACAGAAGATATTGGAGTCTACGTAAATTCTTTCTCCTTTCAATAACATCACTTTCAAATCAAGATAAACAAGTTCTATATTATAAAAATGTAGTTATATTTACTAGATGGTTTTCTTTCAAATTCTTAATAACTTACTTTGATTAGTGCAGGGGTTTTGCTTTTTAAAAAATCTGCTAATGCACCATATATTATGAAACTCTTACCTTCGATGGAAAATAGGAAGAACACGTACTGCTTTCAAAATACAAAATGCTAATTAAATGTAAGCAATTGACACTGCTGTGGAAACTGCTAGCCTCAAACAGAATCACTTCTTAATAATACAATGTGTTTGGTTATTTTTAATTTAAAGATTGGCTTAAGAAATTCAGTAAAAAAAGTACCTAGCTTTAAAGTGTGAGTATCTTTACATAAAGTTATTTGGTCTTCTGCAAGTTAGATACGGTATTTTGCCTTCTGACATAACTTAAATGCTCTAAATCAAGTTCTGGATGCACCTAACTGATTCCACTTTCTACATCAGGACTTAAATTTTGAAGCTTTGAGTTGCATTAGAGTCTATTAAACAGATGCCTGAGTAACCTAAAATTGATAGCAAGGATATGCCCCTTGTTATAGTTTGGCTGCAGCCGGCAACAAAAGCACCACGTGGCCGCCCCTCCCCCCGCCGGCGTGCGGAGGAGAATGGAAAGAAAACAGGCAGAAACTGGTGGGTTGGGATAAGGGTAGTTTAACAGAACAGCAAACAAAAGGAACAGGAACAACAACAATACAGATAAGGAGAAAACACAACACAAACCGCATGACTCAGAGAGCCGCTCTCCTGGACCAGATCGGCGCCCGCGCTCCAGAGCTGCGAGAGAGTTCCCGCCGCTCAGCTCCCCCCCACCAGAACCCAGCATGACGACACATGGTATGGAATACCCGGCTCTGTTTGGCCAGGTGGGGTCAGCCTGCCCGGCTGTGCCCCTTCCTGGAGTCCAGTGAAAATTAACTCTGTCCTGGCCAAACCCAGGACACCCCTGACTTTCAATTTCTCTTAATACTGAAGAGATGAAAACAGCTTTTTTTAAAAACTTTTTTTAAATTTTCTGAATAAAAGAAAAAAGCATTAAAACTTGAGAGTCTGAAAAACTACTGTCCCAGACATAAGGGTGATTAGCAGTGTATTACAAAGGTATTAAGCAAAAATGCATATTCATGAAGTGAGGACGTTACACCAACAAAAGAAAGCAATAACTTATTTACCCAAGTTTAAAACTAAATCTCTAGACTAAAAATTTTAGTAATTCTGCAGGTAAAGGTACTCAGCATTTAGTGACACAAAACATGCTTATCTAGCTCACATTTTTCCCCAATGAAATCAATAGTACTGTTTCTTTACCTCAGTGAGGCCAAAAAAATCACTCAAACTCCATTTCAGCAAAGCTTTCTGATATTCAATACAAATTCAATACCAGACAAAATCTCCTATGAGTACATATAAATCTTAATTAAATTCGCCGCTAGTTCATCTGCTATTGGTGGAATAGCACTAGGATGTGATTAGCGTAAATAAAAGGACATTAATATTTAATATAATATAGAATACAATTTGTCTGAAAACCCCACAAAAATTTTTGCATGTTATAGTTTTTTCTTTCTTGACTACATGACTTTAAAATACAGGACAAGTCATATCTGGGAATGGATTTTTGGTTTGTACACAAGTTCCTCATTACAAATTTTCCCTCTCTACTAAGAATTTCATAAGATAAAGTTAGTTGTCACTAATAACTTTATCATGAAGAATTTACAAAAGCATATAGTAATATTTGGCCTCTGACAGTTAAAATTATTAAACATTAAAGTTAATTTCTGCTGAGCTAAAGACATGTTAAACATGGAAGTCCCAGCAAGGAGAGATGGCATTTCACAGCTAAGGATTAGAAGAGAAAATACTTTTTTTAATAATTCTAGAAAGTCATCATGTTTTGTTGCTGATTTTGCCATTTTCCATTTTAACCAGCTGTATTATTCTGGTCCTTAAATCTCTTTTGTCCTCAAATCTTTTTTTACAGTTAAAAATTAATAATGATATTGGGCAGAAATATTTAGGGGATAGTAATGCTTAGGTTATAGTGACATTGTTTAATTTTAGGCCGGACTACTTTGTGTAAACCATGCATGCCTTTCTAACAATTATGCCCTTGAAGTGGAGCTAACAGAGTGATGAAAGGGGAACATCTAGCTCAGAAGACACCACAACCTGGACGACCGCTGAAGCAGCATGAAGTTAACAAAGATCTAGGGTAACCAGGAAAAAAAATGTAAAGGTAGCAGGGGTAGATTGTGACCACCGACTCAATTCAGAACCAAAAAGACTGCACCCCCCCCAGAGTGAGAGCATGCATAGTTAAGTAAGGAAAGAGTATAGCTTTGAGATAAGCATGTAACGCGATAAACCAATCAGAATGTAATGAGTAATTTGTTTTTGTAAGAGTATATAGCCCTTGCAACTCTGTTAGGCAGTGTGCTAGCTTTGTGGAATTATCACCTAGCACCCATATCTGTGCAAAAATGCAATAAAGACAATACCTCTGCTCTGTGTGTATATTGGCTTATCACACACCGGGTAAATGATCCCACTTTTGGGGCCACAACAATTTAAAACTGGAAACATCATTACTTAAGATTGGGTACCTGGCAGTGAAGGCTCAGAACAGAGACAGAAATTTTCAATATTTACAATAAGAATCCAAGAACTTGCTGGTGCAAGACTATAGTCTGTAGGAATATAGCCTGGGCCTCACAACTTGCGGCTTTCTGGGTAGGACTCAGGATTCTGTTTGTTTAATGACATCAAACACACTACTTGGTATTACAAGTGTGGTTGTAAGCATCCGATTTAATCAGATTCATTCTTTGCTCAAAGCTATGTCACAAAACTGGATCTTCTTTAATCAGGCCTTAGAAGTGAAATTCTAGATATTCTATTTATTGTAATTTGAGTTTACTGTTATTTTTCTTTCAACAGTTGTACCCAACCTCTAAAAAAGGGCCAGGAACCGCATCCTTTACATGAGACTAGTGTTCTTCTCGTGACAAAATGGTAAAGAATAAATCCCAGAGCTACATTATGGCAAGGAAACAAAGATTTTTGACTGATTGGTTTTGAAAAACTGAAGAATCATAGCACCTATTTCAGGCCTCCCCCACCTGGCTTAAATCATTACTGAATGTGAGCTATTCTTCTGAAGCCTTTGTTAAACCCTGATTAGATCTAGATGATAAAAAATTGTTTTCAGATCTGGACGAGAATAATGGTTTGAAGAAAAAGCTCTGTTTCCTGGGAAAACTTGTACAAAACCAGAACAACATCACAAAAAAAAGTTTTGCTCCCCAGTAGACACCATCACATACAGCACGAGCTCACCATTCTGTACAATATTGTGCTATTCTGCAAAATTATTTCAAGATCATCTTCACTTTGAAGACTCTTCATTGTTAAAGCGAGCTCTGCTAAACTGTTGTAGATGTGACAACCACACTTTCTGTTCCTATATCACAGAGTGAAGAGCTGTGTAACTAACAATATCCCATAAGTGCTTGCAAGAACTAATCTCTGAGAGACCTTCCAGAAATTCCACTGATGGATGTCACTTGCAGACATGTCGTGACCACAACTATGCACGTATGCATCTCCATACTTCTGTTTTATGTGTGTCTGTACAGGACTTATCAGAAGAAGAGGAAGACAGGGTCTTAGTCAGTGTTAGTTTTTCCATGCACTGTCCCTCACTTTCCAGTTACCAGTGGGGAATCACTCTTACCTCTAGTGCAACATGGCACATTGTCTTCTGTCCACTCCTTAGAAAGTCAGAGAAACTTGAGAGAAGTGATAGTGCATTACTGGAAAGGCAAACGGTAACCAGGTCCTAGCAGTTTAAGTAGGGAGCTATAATCTTTCCCTAGATGAAGTAATTTCTTTAATTCCATGTTCATTATGCAACTCTTAGTTGATGATGCATTTTCTACAGTGATCCAGTTCAAATCTAGTTTAATAAAATACATACTAATGAACTATTATTAGCCAGGACTAAAACTGAACCACAAAGGTTTCAATCAAAGCTAAACTTGAACTGGAACCGAAGAATTTTCTTGGTTTGATTCCCTAAAAGCGAGTTATTTCATTGTCTACCTCCAATATAGATCATGAAGCTCACACGGAGAATTTTGGGAGTGATCAGATGTGAATAAAGGATATAGGAAATTATCCATCATCTAAACTCATAATTTGGACGTTCTCTCTAACTCAGCCTTTATAGCAGCAAACTGTAGGATGTTCTAATGCATTTCTGAGGAATGCAAGAGCTTTAAAATGTTACCACAGAAATGAAGAAGGTAGGTTATCACGATTCTGGGGCCTCCAGATGAGAACACAAGCATGACATATCAGAAAACTATGATCAAGTCTTGATGCACCTGAATTGGGCCATAAATTTCCATCCCAGATCACATCAAATCAGGCAGGACAGCATGTTCATCTCATCCCTACCTGAAATCCTTAATTTTGTACTACATATTTATGCTTTCTTAACGGAAGTTTCATTGAAACCAATTCCGTTCCACTGTAGAGTTCAACTGCAGTGAGAGAGTATTTAGATACAAATTCTACTGGACAAAAATGAGCCGACCTACCAAAGCACTCTAACAGGAATCAGTCCACTTTTTCCTTTGCAGTTTACTGAAGATGTGGTCATTTGTACCTGTATAGAGCGGTAAAGCTCTTATCCAACCTTTTTCATTTTGTCTCTTGATCACTGAATTCTTCCATACTGATCCCTTGACCTTCTGGCAGTTAAATATGGACATTCTTTTAAATCTCATTTTCACAGCTTTTTGTCATGCTCACCTTTCCGTTTTACCTCTATTCCCATCATTTACACAGCTTGAAACAAGTTTCTCTTTCCCACATTAGAACACCTAAAAATTTTTCAGCATCTGAAGTTTTCTTGTTATACTCCTCTGATTTCTCTCCCACAATGATGCTTTGTACATTCATGTTTCCCATAAATAACTTTCAGAGGATTTTATGTTCATACATACATGCACACATATATAGTGTCATCTTCTCCATTTAAAAAAAAAACATTTATATTCTGCTTTATTCATAGTCCTGACAGACCACAAACATCTGGCACCTGTTGCCATTGAGACCACTGCTGTCAGTAATTACGGATTGCCCACATGTTACTACCATAACCTCAACCCTTTGCCTCTTTCTTGTTTGCCTGTTTAGTCTCTTCTCATGTTTTATCTAAACCTCTGACTGGAAGTTATTTTGGGGAGAGAACATCTTTATTCTCTGCCTATCCAGTACCAAGTATAATGAAGCCTTTTTCTGAATTTGACTCTCAGTCAACACTTTAGCAGAAGTAGTGATAACGGTGCTCCTAAATCCATGCAGATGATGGATGATTGCCTAATACCAAATCATACTCAGGCACTCATGAAGGTGCCTGCCAGTAATTATGATCATTATCACACAAGCCAATAACATGGTCTCAGGTGGGATGACATAACATGCAACAGCTCTACCTGACCACCAGCACCACAAACTTGAAAATGACCGCTCAAGGCTGATCTTTGAAGAAGTTTTAGAATCTGTTCACACCTTACACTGCCACTTATTCACTATTTCAGTGGGAACTGGAAAGAAATGATGAGTTACTTTACTTTAGCTTGTCATGAACGTAGCTGAGCCCTGGCAGAGTGATCAGTAACATAAAATCTGAAACCATATTGCAGACCTTCCTTTAGGGTTAGTGTACATGCCTTGTTTACAGAAATATTTTTCTATTTCTATTGCAAAATTTCTCCAAGTACATTTCAAAGATTTTTTTTTGTGTTTGGCCAAGATTTCCCTATGTCCAATTTTGTAGGAGAAACTTCTAATAGACTTCTGGACATGCTGGAGGCATCTGCTGTACATGTAGCTATCTAACACACAATTAATTCTTAAGGAATCCAATGTTAATTGGAAATATAGAGCACTATACTTATTTCTGTCTTGGACCTATTCAAGAAAAAAATACTTTTTTTTAGCAATCTGGAGTGGCTAAAAGCCATAAGCCAATGAACAAATATACTAGCTATCAAATGACATGTTAGTGCAGTGGTTTTGCAGTGTCCAGTTATGCAGACCACACCAATTTTATTGAAAGAGATACAGAAAGAATCTTTTGACTGAAAACAATAAATCAGAAGTTCCTTCCATACAAACATCAGAAACAGAAATGAATGATTATGCCATTCAATCCACTCCTTCCCCCACCAAGTACATTTCCTTACAGGCTATTTTCAAAAGTGTTTTGTTCAGTTGTAAACTTAAATATTTCTGTTATAATAAGATATAGGCAAAGAGAAAGAAACTAAGTTAAAGATTCATGTAGAAAAGCACAGCTTAAATACACAAAGTTGTAGATAGGTTTTTCTGTATTCCTTTCAGCAGTGTTTGGCCAAACTCCCATTGATCTCCCAGTTATTATTAGATAAAACATTCATCTGCCTTTTCATCTCTCACAGTCACAGGCATCACCTTAAATAAGATGCAATTGAACATGACATTTAATGTCAAGCTCAGCACTGCTAATGCAATTGCGATTGTCTCTAGAACAACCTGTAGCATGACCCCTTTCCGAGCCATGTGAGCTGTATATCCCTCTGTCCATCCTGTTTGATACTCCTGGCCCAGATATTCTACCTGGCTAACACTGAGTATCTTTTTTCCTCCATCTCACCTCCAATGCAAGCTGTTAGTGTCATTTCCTCAACACTACTTTCTCTTCCTCTAGTGCTTGACAGAAATAGACACACATCTGCAGTCTCACATGAGAAAGCAAGTCACTCAATTTTTCCTGTGGTCAATGAGTGTTGGAGTTTTTTTCACTTATGAGTAGAAACAAATATAATTCATGCCCTTCCCCATGAACATTTCAAAAATTACAAACACACATTTATCTGGCAATAGCAGAGAGGATCCAGACAGTAGATGAGTTATAATGCAGGGAAAGAGTTCACTGAATTGCAACAGCTCTATGATTTCTGTTTCACAAGGACACACAAATAAACCCTTCTGAAAATACATTTGGTGACAGAGTAAGATATATTTGTATCACATTATGATCTTCTAATCTATTGCACTGCAGATGGTAACAAAGGGAAAATGAAAAGCACACTGTTGAAAGACTGTCACAGAAGACCCACTTTTGGGTTACCTAGTTTACTCATAGTTCACCATCCTTGAATATCAGTGTCCTGGAAATTTTTTTTATTATTTATAGATCTGCAGTAATGATGGAGTTCAAAGCAACCCATTAGAGTTCATTAAAAATTAGGATGACTCTGAGGAGAAAGAGTAAGATACTATTATTCCCATTACCAAGAAAGAGCTGCAAGACAGAAAACAGCAGAGACAACTTGATTTTTACAAACCATCCACAGAATGATGAAGTAGAGTCCAGGCAGGCAAGATACCTGTCAGTAAGAAAGAAAATTGTCTTGTTGTGACAAGGACAGCGTTCATCTTAATTGTACCTGTAATGGGGATATGATAACAGCTGGGGTGTCTGGTTGCCATTTCTTCATGTAAGGAACACTTCAGATAGTTCTACTGAAACAAGTACAAAAACCTAAAGAAATTTGTGTAGTCATTGTAAATAGTCCTTTGTACGATTTTCTGTTATTCCAGGGATGGCAATCTTGGCAAACATAGTACACAGGTATGAGATACAGAAAATGAATTGCTAAAAATGTCCATGTGCTTTAGCCAATAGCAACATATGCTCAGAAACCTAATGAAACAATTCTCACTTACAGATGGCAGGAAACAGGTAGCCAGCACTTTCCATATTAACTTAGACCTTTACAGGGGGATGATTTTAAGCCTATTTAAATACTATTTGAGGACTAATCTCTAATTTAGCACTGTGTTTGCCTTTGGAATAAAACAGATTTCACCCTATTCTCTCAGTTTCTGATGTCCCATGGAACATCATAAAGAAATTTGGTCAATCACTATAATATATTAATTCCACCAAGGAGAAAACCTTACTCTTCTGCAACTATTTTGGCATTTTATCTTGTCACCATTTACCACCAAGGGCTTTAAACAGAAAAATCAATAGCTACAGCAAAATCCCAGCATGGCTATAATGTTGTTTATCCTGTTGTAGGTTAAAATACTGCTTGAAGGGATAATGCAATGAGGTTGAGAAAAAAATGGTGGAGTTTTTTTTCCCTTATCATTGTCAGCAATGCTGGATGGTTAACTTAGAATAGAAAGGAAGAGAAACAGCCTTTCCTAATTATAATGGCTTACTAAATTTGCCTGGACTCCACTGGAAGCCAGATCTCTAACTGAGAATGCCTCTTGCACAGTGGGTCACAGGGACACCACAGAGAAACCTAGAGGGATAAATTCGGTCTTTGATGCAATGACGATTAATTACTTTTAGAAATAATGGGTACGATAGCATAGCTTACTGGAGTCTGGATCTTATCCTGGAGGAAAGGTTAAAACTCCTTGAAAGTCTGAAATAAAGCATGAAAGTTATCATAATCGATGGTGCATCAAAGCTTACCAAGGAATCAAGCAGGAAGGTTAAACTTTCATGTCTTTGATTAATGGGGAGTCTGACTTCTGTGAAAGCTAGGGACAACAACTTGTCCTCTTATGTGTGTTTTCTGTTTTTCCCACCATCTTTCTTGTTTCTTCAATTTAAGCCAACGTATTCTTCAAGAAGCTCACTTCTTGTAAACATTTTGTTTTGCTCTTCGTCACGACATGTTATTGAATATATTCTTTGGGTAATTTGGTCCAGTTCAAAAAACTAAACCATATTCCTGAAGGCCACTGGTTTAAAGTAAATATTTTCTCACGTTTCCCAATTCTTTGTTTCTTCTGTGTCTCACAAACATTTTCTCAAGTCAGTTTGTTGTTAAAGAACTTCCCCTTTTCTTAAATCCCTTGTCTCCAGTCCTTCTAACATCATTGCTAAACATACTACCAGTAATTGCATGTGTCCTGGGTTCAGCTGGGATAGTGTTGATTTTCACAAGAAGCTGCTTGGGCTGATCCAAACCAGCCAATCAAATAAGATATTCAATACCATCGGACATCATGCTCGGTATTTAAGTGAGGAAGCTGGCCAGAGGAAGATAATTTGCTACTTCAGAGCAAGCTGAACATTGGGTGGTGAGAAAACTGCACTCTGTATATTCTTTTTATCAGTATTCTTGCTGTTATTTTCTTCTCCCTTTGCTGTTCTGTTATACTGCTTTTATCCCAACCCACGAGTTTTGCCTTTTGCTTCTGATTCTCCTCCCCATATCACCGGAGGAGTGAGATAGCGACCACATGGTTCTTTGTTTCCGGACAGGGCTAAACAACAACAGTCCTTTCTGGTGCACAATGTGGGGCACAAAGGGGTGTGTTAACGGCAGGTCTGACTACAGTATGTTAAAACAACTTTGTTCTAATTTGTTATACGCATTTATTATATTTGTATAAATAGTTGCTGGTCACAATGTTGTTTTCTTTGATCACATAGTTGTGTTATGTATTTTCTTATTTGCTGTATGTCTTCCCTATGGTGATGTTTATCACCTCTGGGAAAATGACCAGGATTATCATTTTGCTGTAGTGTTGTTCTGGTTTTCGGCTGCCGCTGGTAACAAAAGCGCCACGCGGCCGCCCCTCCCCCCACCAGGGTGCGGAGGAGAATGGAAAGAAACAGGCAGAAAACTGGTGGGTCGGGATAAGGGCAGTTTAACAGAACAACAAACAGAGGGAACAGTAACAACAACAATACAGATAAGGAGAAAACACAACAACGAACCGCACGTCCCAGAGAGCCGCTCTCCCGGACCAGACCGACGCCCGCGTTCCCGAGCCGCGAGTGAGTTCCCGCCGTGCCGCCCCCCCCACTGGAATCCACCATGACGGCACATGGTATGGAATACCCGGCTCTGTTTGGCCAGGTTGGAGTTGGGTCAGCCCACCCCGCTGTGCCCCTTCCTGGTTTCTGGTGAAAATTAACCCTGTCCTGGCTGAACCCAGGACAAGTGTATAATAACGATTTATGATATGATAACATCACTGGCCATGAAGTTAGGCTGGTATTTTCACGCGGCATTGCTGTCATGCCCGTACCTTGAGCGCTATCTGTCAGAATTTACTAATAATCTCACCCAATTTACGGGGATAAAGGTGGAGGGGTGTACTTTCCCTCGCTCTTTCACCTCCCCTTTCTCCTTCGGGCTAGATAAAACAGCTTTTGAGAATTTCTGAGAAGTTCAAGCTAGCACACTCCTATTGCTATGTATCCTGAATGTGTTTTAGGTCTTGTTTAGGGTTAAACAACTAGTTAAAAATATCACCCAGACATCTGCCCCGAGGCTGGATAGTTACAAGTAGCAGGGTGTGTGGGATAGTATGGGCAAGTATGTAGGACACTGGGCACCTCCGGTGTTTTTGAACCTCACTCCTGAACAAGTGAAGAATCCTTACAAGCTAGTAAAATATTTAGAAAAAGTATGTTGTCACCCCTGCAATTCCAGAGAGACACAAATCACTGCAACATGCTGGGGCCTCACCCATGCCTACTGAGCTGCCCTGTTCAACACTACTCAGTACTCTCAAGGGAAACAGAGGGAAAACAAACCGACAGGCACTGCAACTACTCCAAGCTCAGCAACAGGCACGGTGGCTAAAGCAGAAAACCAGCCTATGCCAGTATCCGTTCACCTAGCAAAGGATGATGATGAACCAGGGCTATCCTGAGAGCAGGAGGAAGAGGCAGAAGCAGAGATAATCACCTAATCCCTATCCCTGAGTGAGCTGCGAGAGGTGCAGAAAGATTTCAGCTGCCATCCAGGCAAGCATATCATTACCTGGCTGCTTTGATGCTGGGATACCAGGGCCAGTAGCTTGGAATTAGAGGGTGGGGAAGCCAAGCAGCTGGCATCCTCGGCCAGGGAAGAGGGTATTGACAATGCGATTGGAAAAAAGACACAAGCACTCAGCCTATGGAGGCAACTTCTGTTAGGCATGAAGGAAAGAAGCCCCACTATAGAATTCAGTGAAGATGCTGTATGTTATCCCAGCAAGCGGACCACCATGTAGAGAGGTATACAGTACCTGAGGGAATTAGCCATGCAGGAGATGGTTTATTTTGACACGGACAATGCAGAGTTACCCGCAGATCCAGATGAAGTCCAATATACATGACCCATGTGGTGGAAGTCTGTATGGAGCAAAGCATCATCGTATGCCAACTCATTGGCAATAATGGACTAGAAAGGTGAAGAGACACCAACGGTGGATGAAGTGGCTGGCCAACTCTGGCAATACAAAGAAAGTCTCTCTTCCTCCCTCATCTTGGTTGTGGAAAAACTGTACCGGTAAGTCCAGCAGCTCAAAAAAAAATATGTCCTACTCACTACCTGAACACACCAGTATATCAGGTGTTATTAGTCAGTGTCCCCTGCTCAAGAAAGAGCGTATAGATGGTACACACCATGAGGCACCCTGTGGTTTTACCTGCATGACCACAGAGAGGACATGAGCAAGTGGGATGGGAAACCTACGTCAACCCTAGAGGCACGAGTACGTGAGTTGCAAGGAAAAACACTTAAAGGGGGCTCTTCTAGGAAAAATGCCACTCCGGTTTCCAGCAGGCAGTTCCCCATACAGAGAAGAAAGCCTGATCTTACTTCTGATTGTCTTGAAGGGACTTCTAAGTCATTTTTACAAGAAGTGAGCAATGAATACTCTGACCAGGATTAGAGGAGCTCTGCCTCCAGACACAAGAAGGAAATGGACAATGGAGTTTATTGGACTGTGTGGATTTGATGGCCTGGTATGTCATATCCACAACAGTACAAGGCTCTAGTGCACAGAGTACTCTAATATCATCAGATTACAAAGGGGCAGAATCTATCTGTATTTCTGGAGTGACAAGAGGATTTCAACAGCTAACTGTATTGGAGGATGAAGTCCTCCTAACCGGGAACAAGTGGCAAAAGCACCCCATTGTTGATTGGCCTAGAGGCTCTGTGCATCCGTGGCATAAACTACCTCAGGAGAGAATATTTCACGGGCCCAAAAGGACACTGGTGTGCTTTTGGTATAGCTTCCTTAGGGACGGAGGATATTAAACAGCTGTCTACCTTGTCCAGTCTCTTGGAGGACCCTTCTGTTGTGGGGTTGTTGAAAGTCGAAGAACAGGTGCCAATTGCTACCACAACAGTGCACCGGTGGCAATATCACACCAACTGGGACTCCCTGATCCTCATCCATAAGCTGATTCATGAACTGGAGAGTCAAGGAAGGATCAGCAAGACCCACTCATCCTTTAACAGCTGCATATGGCCAGTGCAAAAATCTAATGGAGAGTGGAGACCAACAGTAGTCTATATCATGGCCTGAATGAAGTCACACTGCTGTTGAGTGTTGCCGTGCTGCACAGGCTAAAACTTCAATATGAACTAGAGTCCAAGTCAGCCAAGTGGTATGCCACTACTGATACTGCTAATGTGTTTTTCTCAATCCCTTTGGCAGCAGAGTGCAGGCTACTGTTTGCTTGCACTTGGAGAGGCGTCCAGTACACTTGGAATCAACTGCCCCAGGGGCAGAAGCAGAGCCCTACCATCTTCCAAGCCCTGATCCAGACTGCACTGGAACAGGGTGAAGCTCCAGAACACCTACTAATACATTGACAACATCATTGTGAGGAGCAACACAGCAGAAGTTGTTTTTGAGAAAGGGAAGAAAATGGTCTAAATCCTTCTGAAAGCTGGTTTTCCCATGAAATGAAATAAGGTCAAGGCACCTGCACAGGAGATCCAGTTTTTAGGAATAAAATGGCAAGATGGACATCAACTGATCACAATGGATGCGATCAACAAAACAGCAGGTATGCCTCCACGAACTAGCAAAAAGGAAACACAAGCATTCTTAGGTGTTGGGGGTTTTTGGAGGATGTATATTCCAAACTACTGTCTGATTGTAAGCCCTCAGTGACCCAGAAGAACAATTTTGAATGGGGCCCTAAGCAATGACTAGCCTTTGAACAAATTAAATGGGAGATTGTTCATGCAGTAGCCCTTGGGCCAGTCTGGGCAGGACAAGATGTTAAAAACATGCTCTACACCACAGCTAGGGAGAATGGACCTACCTGGAGACTGGGAGAAAGCACCAGGGGGGACTCGAGGATGCTCAAATCCAGGTGTCCACTTAATTGCAGCAAGGACAGATTATTTTTAACAGAGCTGTTTTATAGTACTACAAACATATTTCACTTTTTTAAAAAAATAAAGTTAATGTAGTGAAACAAACTATTAAAAAGTCTCCCTGCGTTAAGATATTGTACATCAGATTCTTGAAAATACAAACAATGAAAAAGAAAATAGGGAAAGACTATCAAAAATGGTAACTCTAGCAGGACACTGTACAGTTAGACTACAGTTTTTTCCCTCAGCCAGTTATAGTCTTCACTGCATTCAGTCAAAAAGTCAAAGCAAATGTACAAGTGATGCCACCACAACATTCATTTCTGCATATTTCCTGGTAAAGATCAGGAGTCACCACATACTTTAGTACCAGGGCAACTGGGGGAAGAGAGTAAGCAAATATTTAACCGTTCAACAAGCCACCACCTAGCATTATCTTTACTCGACAGCAGCCTTTAGCCACCGCTTGTGTACCCTACTCTGTCCAGCTGAGGGGGAGCACCTAACTTCCAAAGTATAGATTTCCTATGTATATACAAAAATATCACAGAATCACAGAATGTTCAGGGTTGGAAGGGACCTCTGTGGGTCATCTAGTCCAACCCTCCTGCCGAAGCAGGGTCACCTACAGCAGGCTGCACAGGACCGCGTCCAGGTGGGTCTTGAATATCTCCAGAGAAGGAGACTCCA
>Ga0065711_1001916_pt1 | contig 38167 bp, 17 predicted proteins | sample Hoacrofraction12_FD_59098 | JGI IMG/M metagenome (GOLD analysis project Ga0065711, IMG submission 59098) | Hoatzin crop microbial communities from Cojedes, Venezuela - Epithelial fraction 12 v2 (version 2) | ecosystem: Host-associated > Birds > Digestive system > Esophagus > Crop | place...
CTCCCCTCCCCTCCCCTCCCGCCGCCGGCCGAGGGGTGCCTGCGCGGAGGCGGACACGGGGGGTCCGGCCCCCGCACCAGGGCTGGGCTGTGCCGGAGCCTCCCGGCCCTGTCCCCCGCTCCCGGGGCGCCGTGTCCGCGCAGGGGTGCGGGACGCGTGTGGCGTCTGCGGGCTGTCGTGCGGTAAAGCTCCGGGCTGACTGATTACGGGTTGTTTTTAAGGGATGCTGTGGGCAGCTGCTGTGATAAACTGGAGTGCGTGCTTGACTTGCATGTCCTAGAGACGACTGGTAACTGTTAGATTTTATAGTGTTTAGAAAAAGTCAAGTTTAGTAAGCCTTTATTCTAACTGAGCTCTTGTTTTGTAAGAGTTAATGTCTTTTTTTTAACTTTTTGGACACCATAGGAATTCAGGCATGTTTTTTACCATGTGTCCGACACATTGCATGCTTGGTACGTGTCTTTAACACAGGTTTTTAGTAGTTGAGGCTTTCCCCTTCTTTGGAAAGGAGAGTTTGAAATCTAGACTGAAACGCTAGAGGTGGTGTCAGGCAGAGCGTTCACTACCACGGCGGTTTCGCCGTCAGACTAACCCTAGCTGGACCTCCCCAGTGAATGCCAGCACCCTTCTGGCTGGAGGAGGCTGTGGTGGGTCACTCGCTGCAAGAGTCTGGGAGCCGAGGGGCTTCTAAAGAGCAGTGTGTCCACTCGAGTGAGAGTGGCCTGTCACTGTGTTTGTCTCAGATTGTCGGGAACAAATCCATACAAAAGAGGGTGATCATGGAGGGGAAGGGGAGAGAGAGTCAAACTCTGCAACAGCCTCAAGACTGGATTTAAAAAGACGACAGAACTGGTAAAAATACTGTGGTTGTGGAAAATAGCTTCCCCAATACCAAATCCCGGTTCAAAACCTTCAAATGAGACCCAACGTAAATGAAAACATGAGGGAGAGAAACAGGACTATACAGACATATATCACTTGTGAAGGAGTTGCAGTTATTGAGAAACTGTGTAACTGCGTAAGAGCACACAGCGTTTTGTATCAGCTTCAGCAGGCAACCAAATCCAGTCAGTCCCACACGGGCTGGTACCGGGAATCGTGCTGATCAGCATTCCATCAGCTGAGAGCTAGAATATGTTCTTGAATAACAGCACCAGGTTGTAGCTGTATTTGTGAAGGGTCATGATAAATATTGGCAGAAAACTCCTGCAAGACAACCCCAAGTATTTCACGGAGACAGTGCTGCGATGAACCGAGTCTGGTGATCTTGGGCAATTCGACACGCGAAAACCTCTGCCGTGGTGCTCGCAGATAGTGTTGCTAGTGCTGAGCTCTCAGCAGAACTTGGGGGGTTGGTAGTTGGTACAGGTAAGTTAGCAGCCTTGGAAAGCCAAAATGTTTTTTGCCTGCCTCACACCTCTCAGAGGCTTGTAAGGAGGGGGATGGTGGGTTGGCAGACATCGGGAAAGAAAGCTTTCTCCTTCTCCTGGGCATTGGAGGCTTGGCAGTGCCCTCTGTGGCAGATAGCTAGAGAATAATTCCCTTCACAGTTATTTTTATTCTGACGATTTGTAGTAAATTGATAAGTTATGCCCTTGAGACCAGGGCTGTAAAATACCTGGGAGAGGTGTTTGTTTTCCTTTGCAGTTGGTGAAGGATTTGGCTGTACAGGAAGGTCGCCTTTTCAGTCTTCTCACCATCCTGGGCTCAGCAGGAGCTGGTTGCTTGTTCAAGGCCACTTGTTTTCCATTGCAAATGTCTATAACGTTCAGGTGGAAACTTCACCTCTTCCAGAAGGTGCTGGAAGCACAGGTTTCCTATTGACTTCGGTAGGATAATGAATAACACAATCAGTGCAGTAGCTTCTCTATTATTTATTTTGCTATTAAATTCACATTGCTTTATCATGCCCTCTCCCTGCCAGTTTTCAATATGCTGTAGGCAAGGAACTTACTGTCAGCTTCCAAGATTAAATAGTCATTAAGATGAATGAAGTAGTCTATAGCTCTCAAAGCTGTTATTCAAGGACTTGCGTAACCTCTGTCACATTGCTACATTGGTTCATGTGTACTTTTCCAAATTTCCCTTTGTAAGGAGGAGAATTAAAGCCAGCTTTTAAACAAATAGAATTTTAAAGGCAAGGGCTTTGAGTCAAGGCAAAAGATTAATTCAGAAAGAAGGCACACATTGAGCCTGACTAAGGACTTGTGGGGGTGTCACACAATGGGAGTTTCACAACATGAAAACTCGCTGGCAGACCACTTCTGACAGCTTCATGCAGCTGGTTTGGGTCACTAATACCATATCAATCTGAAAGAGACAGGATTCACCCAAGCATGTAGACAGGTTACTTTTTAGCATAAGCACGTGCCCTTCTTTTACAGTAGTTTTCCAAGCACACAAGTTAGGAGTATTTTGTATGTTTAATTCAAATAGTATTAACTGAGTCACCTACAGCTAGATAATGTATCTCATCTAGCAGTCGTCATATAGATACCTTTACCGTGCAGCCACCTGCAAGCAAATTATGGTTTTACCCCACAGATGTCTGGCCTCAGAAAGAAGAGCAAGACAGGACTTCAGGACAAAATTGGCTCAAAACACTTTAGAAGGTGGTTGGTCAGTATGTCAGGGACGTACCCAGGCTTCATTTGTAGACTTGTACAGTCTGTAGCTTCATGAATTTACCTTCTTATCTGTACTTGTTATATACTGTTACATACTTGTATATAACACACACTGAAAGAGCTTCTGCTTAGCAGAACTGAAGCATCTAATGAGTCCTTGTGTGCCTCGTGTGATGTTAAGCTGATAGTTTGACTGGGGAAAGGGGCAGGCGAGGAAGGAAAAACACACTGAAGAGTTTACCTAAGCTTATCTTGCAAGCTTGACACTGTATACATACTTTCTTTCAAAAGCATCTTGTTTCATGCATTTGTTTTAGGGGAAAATAAAAAAGAAGAAGCCAAAACCCTAATTTATACCAAGAGGTTTAAGTTTCATCTTAATGGAGTAGCCTTGCTTTTGTGCAGCTGACAGGAAAGTTCCTGTTCTTCAGAAGTTGTGAGCACTTTCTTTGCTGACTGTATAGAAGAAGGGGAAGGAATCGTAAGGCCCAGTGAGGTGGAGAGGACCCAAGGTCACAAGTCACAAAGCGCAAGAACAATTCTAGACATTGAGAGGTATGTTAATCTCGTCATTTAGCAGAAGGATGGCTTGCAGATTGGGAGGCCTTTTAACGGTCTTTATACATGCGACAGGTTTTGCATTTTCATTAGTGCAAAGCAAATAGTATAACAAATTTACAAGATAAAGCTGAGAACAAAGTGCTCTGGTTGCTGATCTCTGTGTGTTCAGGTACTGTGTTCTGCCAGAAGTGCATGTGGTAGTTGTATAAGAAACCAGAAAATAAAACATATAAGGTAAAAGCCTAAGATGTGTCTAGATTCAACATTTGTATATGATGTGCAAGGAGCCCTCCTTGCTGAAAATGATTAGGCTACAGCAAAGTCAGTGCTGCTGCGAGATTGTAGCATGGCTTAGAAAGTCTGCCAAGTTCCTTGAGAGACACCTGAATTATTCTGTATATGTAGAGCATTTAATGGACACAGCACGCTGTGCTGTGTTTGTGTCACTGGAAGGCGAAGGCCGTGCCTACGCAGCAGGGGAGACATTTCAGCCTGTATAACACCACCCTCTATTGAGGTCTGCATGCCATTAAACCAGCTGGGGATGGACTAACCTTCAGGACTCCTCTGGGCTTCTGGATGTTCACGTAACTACTGCTGCAGAAAAGGTCTTCTCCATTTGTAGCACACTGCAGGACTGGTCTCTCCTCATCAGAGCCAGCCTTGGTTCTGGTGAGGCTCACCTTAGCAACCTCCATCCTTGCTTACTGTAAGCATCCTTCTCCATGGGTGAAAATGCACAGCAGTGAAGGAGTTGTTAGTAAAATAACATTTCCACTTCGCAAGTAGTTCTGAGCCAGTAACTAAGAGGATGTCATGACTGAGTGCTTCATTAAGGGAAACATCAGGTGAAAATCGGACTGAAAAAGAACTTCAGACAGAAGCAGCAGTTTAGCTCGCACTGGCACAGGTCAGTGCCCACACCCGTATGGATGAGTCGGAACTGTAATACTGGCGTTATGCAATTACACTGGTAGCAAAAATCCTCAGGCGGGAGAGACCATAAATATTCTTAGACTTTAAGAACACAGAAGAAGAAATTGAAGGCAATAAATTCGTATAATGATCTCCAGGAGAGAAAACCAAACTGCAGCAGGCTTCAAGACTTCGGTCATTTATTTGCAGCAGCAGAGAACGACAGGTGGTGTCCAGGCGGGAGTGGTAGCAGGGCCCTTACCAGCGCTGGCAGGGGATGCCTGTGGGGTGACTGGATGCCAAGGAGATACACAGCCTCACTCACCACAACAGCAGCAGTTGGGTGTAACTCTAATGAGAGCCATATAGGGGATGAATGCGCACTTTTCATCACTCTAATTACTGTAACCTATCCAATCAAGTCACCTATTATGATGTAATTATGAGATCAAGCTGAAGACTAATCATCTGTCCCACTGCCACATATTCTGCAGTTTCTCACAGCTGCTTGATAGTCTTAGGTCAGAATTTTTCTTACTTTCAAGCGAAATGAAATAGAGTTGCTAATCATCCGGATTTTGAAGACAGACAACCAGACGTGCCATGCTGCCGCCTTAAATTCTGTCAAGAAATATGGGGCAGAATGTTCCTTTTCATTTAAACATATTGTTTTAGGGTTGCCTTGAAAAATATTATGATCTAGAGATTCATGACACTCTTTGTCAAAACAGAGCCTACTATTTCATAACTTACTAGTTGGCAGCATCCTTGATCAATTTGTCAGTGACAAAGCTCTCATTGCTTTTTGTAGGTGTTTTAAAGAGTTTTCCTGTTTCTGTAAGGTATTAGCCCTCAGACATTTTAAAAATAACAACTTTTTCCCCTTAATAGATAGGTAGAAAGTAATTTTTAACAGTAGCATGGTTTGGGTTTTTTTTTTGAGGGGGAGTTTGCAGCTGAATTTGCACTGTCTGCGGTTTTTTTCATGAGAAACAACTAGTGTTAATCATTTACTCATGTTTATGAGGCTCCATGCAAGCAGGAGCTAAGAAATTACTTGTGCAAAAGATGAGGCAATATGTGGTCACTTCCAGGAATAACCAATTATGTTTGAATCACATGCCTTTTTAGTAAAGACAGCAACCAGTCTAATTATATTCTTCCGAAAAAAGAGTAGAGTAATGGAAGATGAATGCAAGTAAGCAGAGTTTACCCATTTCTAATATAGTGAGTGTGGCACTTATTCTCATGAATACTGGAGAGGGCAGTTTACATGCCATTTTATTGATCAGTAAACCCCCGACTATACGGGTAAGAGCTTAGGGAGCTGAAAGCAAATACAAGCATGAGCTGAATGACTGCCCGATTTAACAGAAATCATCCAGTTTGCACCAGATCTAGTCCTTCTTCCTAATTTCAGGTGCTCATACCGCGTTGAAGTTTTCTTGCAGGGTGTGATGTGAACTCAGGCAGAAAGCCTCAGGAGTTGAAAAGTAAGTCCAGAGAAGGCCTTCTTTCCCTGCAATTGATTTCTTTGAAGAGAGAGGGATGGCAGTCATGCTTAGTAATTTAGTAATTAGCAATGTATGAGACTGTGCTCCCTTCCCCCCGCTGTGCTCACTTTGGGCCCTATGGAAGTCTGCAGTCTTCAGGAGCTTCACAGAAGTAAGCCAGTTATGCATAGTGGAGGCATGGCTCATAAATCTGCAATAATCATTATGTGCGGAGAAAAAGCTTCTTGTGCAACTTTTCCACATAGCATCGGGGCATTACACCAATGAATTACAAGGTCAAATTCTTGTAATTCATAACTGTCACAGCTGCGGATTTCAACTGTATATATAGTTTAAGGGTTCACTGTCAATTGCTTTTAAGGCCAGGCTATTTATTAAACCTAAAAAACTGATCAAAAGTCTTCTGTCTTTGTAAAGACCTTTGGGCCTTTTTAAAAATAATTTCACAAAAGTATGGGCTTGAGTTTGAATACTTTCTTATATTTTAATTAAAGTATTCAATGTATTATTGCACCTGTCTATGAAATAAAGAAATATAGAGCCTACCTTAGGTTCCTTGTCAAAGATAACTGGGTAATAGAAAGTAAACATAGCAGGCTGGTGAACACGCAAATCAGCTTTAAACATTTATTCCTCATAATAATAAATGATCAGTAATTGAGAATTTTTATCACTTAAAGTTAGGTTTGTGTGGACAATATAATTTCTCTAAGTAAGAACTTTTGGCGTCCTTCTGTCTGCTTCTTTTCATTAAAGATGTTGTATTCTTAGTCATGTATTCTTAGTCACACGTGCATACTGCTGGCTGTTCTTGGCCCCAGGGCTCACAAATGGCCCTAAAGACCTTTTTTGAAATGTAGTACAAGTAGCTGAGACCTAGTTAGGTCTACCCCCTAGATTTAAATTCAGCCTGTATTTTAATTGTTTGCTTTATATCCTGTATGACATTTGTCCACCAAAATTGGACGTGATCTGCCCTCCTTCCCTTGAGCATGGGGGTGTTTTTGGTGCAGGGTGGTGGGGTTGGGCTGACTGCCTGTGTGGACTTAGCCTGGGAATTCACCTCCCGCGGGGTGCTCGCCTGCACTGGACGTTAGGGCTGGGGCCAGGATTTCACTGGGTGAGCAGCTCTGCTTCCTGATCTTCATTTCTAACCCTTGCTGCCTGGACATGTTGAGTTTCCACTTTTAGGGCTCTGCAGTAGATGTGTTTTCTTACCTGTTTCGTACACGTTTGTGCACAGCAGCTTAAAAGGTTTGAGTGAACACAGCTGGCTTCATCTGAAGAGATTCCTCCAGTGGACAAACAGCGCTGAGCACCTAGGAACAAGGAAATCTTCCGCTGGCATGACCAGCCCTGGCCAAGAATACCTGTGTGTGTCCACGGTCCCTGCAACGATCCCCACTACCCAGTCACAGTTCCTCATGTGCCCAGAGAAACAGACAGCTTCACAGAGGAGATGCTGTGGGGCGGCTAGGCTTAGTGGGGCACAAAAGGGTGCAGGATGCACCCAAACAGTGAGCACAGTGCTGGCACAGTCAGCCACAGCTAAGGCTGTGCTGGTGACTGCTCAAACCAAGGCGAAACTAACCCTGGTAATAATTACCTGGTATAGTCCTCAGTGGAAACATATACCTCTTATCTCTCGAGAGGACCTGAGTCCCTGAAGCTTCTGACTTTCTCAGACAGCACCCTGTTCTTCTGGGAATTATGAGGACTCAGAACCTTTTCAAGGGTAGCCATAATCTTTTTGGCTCAGACTTCTGCTTTCTATATTTGAATACTGTTCTTTTTATGTATTTTTAGGTATTTGACCTTCTGTTTCAAAAAAGACAAGTATGTTATATTAATCATCAGGATTTATGTCAGCACTGTTGACTGCTTTTCTGACTCACTTCGTAGATTTTACTTGGAAAACAGAGAGATCAAATGGATTTTGATTAATTCTCACTGTGTTACCTGGTCCCTCTCCCACACTGCCACCATTATGCCATGATTACTAGGGATCTAGAGAGGCAAAGCCATTGAAAATTGATGGTCAAGTATTCTGTGTCACACTATCCACTCCTATCACTGGCAAGATGGTGAATCACGACTTCTCCATTTGCCAGTTCAGCCACTGCTAAACAAGCAGGAATGGGGAGCCCAGCTGCTCTTCAGCATCCTCTGAGTTACAGACAACTGTTGGAGCACGTGTAGGTCATCCCACATTGGTTTCTGCTGCTTGCAGAGGCTTGCTATGATGGACCATGAACCTTTACTTACTTCCTTGAATCTTAAAATCAGTATTTTTTCTTGATGTTCCTTGTTCTATGTTAGTGTCCCGGGGATTTTTTTGTTGTTGTTTTGATCTGTGGAATTACATTAATGTAATAAAAGAGCAAACATTGAACCAAAAGAAATAAAAACAGCTCGACAGAGATACCACAGTCAGAAAACAGTGATAACATTTGGAGCCAGCCATTCTACCGAGTGAAGGCTAACTTGTTGCTACACAAGAGAAATATTTATGGCTGTTTTGTTTTACTGGTCTTGTAGAAATACACATATAGCAAATTTCTCATAAGTACTGTCTTTATCTGAAAATCGTGTGCAAAAAAGCAGTAAACTCTTTTGATTGACATGCAGACATTAAAGTGTACGTGCCTGGGCACTCTTTCTGGACCTGGAAGCTCTGCCAAAGGAAGCATTACTACTTAGCAGTGCTGCTTGGGCAGAGTCTCTGCCTTCAGATTAGTTCTTGGGCCTGATCTAAAGCACCTTGAAGTTACTGGGGCAGCCTGTGCTGACAGCAGTGCAGAGTGCTCCTTAAGGCCCTTACTTTCCAGGTTCTGATGGATCTTGCCTTAGTGTTTGTAGATATTGCTGTACCCATAGCTCTCTGCTTTGCTCAATTTCTTCAGTTTGCAGAGCAGCAGAAGGGAGCATGTGCCTGCACCTTAGCTGTTCAGCCTTCACTTAAATTGCGGTATCCACCAGTGCACCAGTCCATGAACATGAATATCTGCAGAGGATATGGTCGCTTCTGCAGTCTCTGCTGTGGATTACTGCAAAAGGGCACATTAGCCTTTTTCACAGAATAGACTTTCTCTGGTGTGTAATTTAGTCCATGTCCCAAAAATTGCTGGAAAAGAAAAAAATGCAGAAGCATCTTCTCAAAAACAGTCATTACAGTATCAGTTTTTTTAAAGTGAGTAATTCTGTTACTTCTGTTTTGATCTAGAGGTTTTATCTTTCTAGTGACTTTCTTTCTTCTTTGAGCTCCGCTGACCCCCTTCAGCATTAGAAGAGGGTGTGTGTTCCTGTGCTAGTGTTTGTGCACGCAAGTAATACTGAAAAAAATTATATGCTTTTCATAGGGTAATTTGTATTTTTAATCTTGGGAGCATAAACATATGAACAAGTATGACATCCTTTGTTTAATGCTTCTCCTCTGTTATCCTGCTTTACCTTGAGGTAGTACTTGTCGTTACTGCTTAAGCATGTCATTGTTTTGCATATCTTTAGGGAGTCCAGATGTGCTCACAATTAGAGGCCAACTCTTATTATTTGTATTATCATAATGCAGAGAGAGGTCACTGCTCTATTGTGCAAGACCGCAATGAAACACATCATGAGGAGCAGACCCCCATCCCCAGGCTTCTCTCTATTAAGGGACAATGATCTATCCTCAGACCTAAATTTAGTGAACAATAGCAGCTGTTCGAGTGAAGTTTCAAATCAGTCCGGTCACAGGGTCCCTTTCTTGGCCTGGCTTCCCCTCCGCCAGGTGCTCACCTGATGTTGTGTCAAGCAGATTCAACTTGCTGAGCCAGCACGACATTTTCTTGACAACAACAGGAATGGCTTTCTGCTGTGTTGGGGACCTGAATTAGCTCAGCAGCAGATCGGAAAATCACCAGAGCTGGTGTAAGGGGGAAGGACTGCGCCGCTGGGGCAGGGGAAGCTGAGGTCTGGGAACTTGGCGAGAGGGAAAGGGGGGGTAAAATGTCGGGGCAGCTCTCTTCCACAGAGGGGTAAATCCTCCCAGCCTCGGTGCGCCCCCGCGCTGTAAGCTTTCGGGCGTAGCTCTGCACACCTGCCCCCCCCCCTTGCTCTGGCGTCTGCCAGGCTTCCCGGTGAAGAAAACTTCCTCAGGAAGGAAACTTCCCTCAGCCGTCAGGAAAATCCCTCAGCCAAGGAAAAGCTAAAGCTGGTTTGACGCCTGAGCGACGGCTTTGCTGTGGGGCTGGCAGCATGTCAGTGCCAGCATGAGGGGCAGGCCACGCAGCTGGGGACAGATTACACTCTGGCTGTTTAAAGCATTAGAATTAATTTAAAATCAATCCATCTAAATGCAGGTGACTGCTGTTGCGGTCGATGGAGATGTCAGGCTTGGCTCAGTGGCCTAAACAGAGGCACCTTCTGCCTTTTGAGATGCTTGGATGATCCTCCTGCCTCCCAGCTGCTGGTCCAGCAGGGCAGGGGTCTCCATTGCCCTGGGGTGACACCTGCCTGGCTGGGTCCTGAGGGCACCCCAGGCCTGGCTGTCCCTGCCCGGCCTCCTGGAGCTAACCCTCTGCCCATGGCCCAGGGCCCCAGGTCAGAACCCCAGGACCATCAGCCGCTGCCCCAGCGATGCGGCAGCAGGGCCGGTCTCCAGCTCCCACAGCCCTGCCCTGCCTGTCCTCCCTGTCCTAGCCACGGGCCCACATCCCAGCCTGGCCTTGGCCTGTCCCCGTCCCCAGGGAGGTGTCCGATGCCCGGGGATGGGGCTGTCCCCGCGTCCCGGCTGCCCTGCTCTTGCCTGGGACGGTGGGACAGACGCTGGCTTCCAGGCCCTGCCCTGGGTCCCCCTCATGGTGCATGATGCTCAGATGCTGCCAGCCCTGGGTGCACCTCGGGGATACCCTAAAACAGCATGGCTGTCGCCAGGGACCTGTGCTCAGGCAAAGGGACCAAGCTGCACGAGTCTCCAGAGTTGGGCAGCGGGCACACGGCTGCGGGGCTCAGCACCAGCCGCCTCTCAGCAGGGTTTGATCTGAATTTGAGGGCTGTGGAGGCACGCTCAGGCCTTCCCTGCCTCCTGGGGAAAGGCTGCCTCTCACGTCATGGCCGCTGCTGGTACTCCAAAGAGGCTTGAAACCCTCAGAGGATAAAATCTTGAGTCGACTGGGCTGCCTGTGGCGCTGGCACCCATTAGCGAGTCCAGAGAAAGCACTGGCTTTCCCACAGCATTTACCTTTTCACTGGTTTAATGCGGGTGGAAATGACGTGCTGGGTTACTAACCCCAGGATTTCTCATGTCAGTTATTCCAGTTCACCACGCTCTTCCCAGGGAATGTTTCCATGTCCCTGAAACAAGAACGGATCAGACATAGCTCCAGCTGTTTGCAACAACCCTGTGTTTGTCTTTTGGACGCTCAAAAACATTTTAGAGAACTTGTTTAAAGAAGTTTGGGGTTTTTTTTCATTACTGTGAGTGACTTTGCTTTTGCTTCTGAGGAGAAGGGGAACTACCTGTTCCTGTGGACCAGCAGCACTGCTCAGCCAAGGAGAGAGGACCAGGAGATTTTAGTGGGAGAGGGACTGCAACTCTAGAATTTGGAGAAAGGTTAGTGAGCGGTGCATCCAAACAGCTCTCCATCAACACACTTTCACAGACAGGTGATTGAAATGGTCAAGTACAGCCCCCGCTAACTCCTGCCTTCCATGACGAGCACTGTTGCTTCTCCAGCAGTAGCAAACTCCATGCAGATGGGCTCTCTTCTGGATTGCTGGATGAGCAATTTCTTTTTATGAGACTACTGGGAGATTAAATGTTCAGGTGTTTTGGAATACCATGGAAACCAGGAGGTGTTAGAGGTAAAGCCTTTTATGCGAGATGTTTATGCAGGCTGAACATTTGACTGTTCTGAGGATCTCTACAAAGATCATGTGGTCTGTACTACTGCTTCTGCTCCTTTTGTCTTTTTCTCTCAATCTTGGCTTTATATCTTCTTATACACTGATCTACATGCTCAGACCAGTAAGTCAGTCCTTCTGCAGTGTGAAATCTTTCCTTCTGTTCCTCTCTAAAAGCCTTTACACATCTTTCCCATGCGGTCCTTTTCAGATATGCTGCATCAGGCCATTTTACAGCTACACTGTTGCCCTGTCTGCTACTTGTGTATGCTGAACTCTCGTTTCCTTCAAATTTCAGGCTGCACATTTGGTTAGTAACAATCAGAAGATTTACCTAATAAATGATACAGTTAAGCAAATCGCTAAGGAGCCTTGCAAATACCTTGCCAACCCATCCTCTTTAAAGCAACACAAAAAGCAGTGTAAGCTTTATCTACTTAACATCGAGGTTTTTATTGTCACTTCGTGCTAGCTCTCTTTCTCCCCTGATGTCATACAGGATGATTACAAAAATGTAGTTTATTAAGCCCTGATATAGGTGATTTTTTTCTGGTTTGTTTTGTTTATTAGTTTTAGATTTGAATGTTTTAACAGCATATTTATGGACCCTTGTTAACCTTTAGCATTCCTCATATTTTCTGTCTTGGCCTGGCTTTCACATCTCTCGCTATTGTTAATCCCCACAGCCCAAATTTGCCTAGTGTGGACTCCATCATTGTACATCATTTAATGAGACATTTCTCTAGTCATCATTACTGCAGATCAATAGAAGCAAATCCCTGTCTCCTGACTGGTTTAGCTAAGTATCTCATGCATGACTGTCTTTCCAATTTGATCCAGTTTAGCAGTCTGCTTCTCCCTCCTCCCCAACCCCACTACTCTAATCTGCAGAGACAGATATAAATCTTGAGCCAGACTCCAGCGGGTTTCTCTTGCATGGTCTTCCCTCAGTTCATGCAAAGCACTCCCTGACCGACTGGCTACTACAGCCAGACAAACAGCTGCCTTAGCAGTTGCACTAACAAATGAAAGGGGAGGGAGGCAGGGGCAGTGGAGGGAAGCTTTTTGCCCTTTGGGTCCTTGTTCACTTACTTTACTGAGAAATTCAAAAGCTAATGAGGACCCATTGCTGGAGGGAAAATGACGGTAATCTGTGATCTTTGGAAAAGAGTGAAAATCTGTCAGCACTAGTGAGCGCTTCACATCAGCATATCTTTTCACAGGCTACCCCACAAGACAAAGGGGTTAGAAAACGACAAGTAGAAGCTGAGATTTTGCTTTTCATTGCCCTGCCCTGTAGGCTGGCTGTGGGATTTACTCTCTCTCTCCTCTTACCGTCTTCCCCCCCTCCCCTCACTTCAAGACAGGACTCATGAATGCGGTTTAACTCAAGGAATTTTTAGTGCTACGTAACTGGACACAAGCAGTCCAAACTAGACATAGACATCTAGGGCCTTTGGGTGCCCTCCTCCTTGCCTCCTCAGCCACTCAGCCATCCCCTTTTCTGTTTTTGCGGTCCTTCCAATTGCTGCTGTGTGCTGTGGTTTTGTGAAACTAGGTACAGATGTGTTTAAATGGTGGCACACGGTCATGTGTTTCACTTTACGAGATTTTAGGTGCCTGACTGGCACATGGGAGCCGATTAAAATCAGATGGCAGGAGTGAGTATTACCTTGAGCTGCTTGGCCTACCTTTCTGATGGAGATTGCTGCCACTGTGGCAGGGATGATGGCATGGCTCCTGGACTGGCTCAGCTGGGAGCTGCCCTGAAATTTGGCAGCTTTTGCTCTGGAGTATGAAAACAACCTGAAGCTGGCATCAGTTTGTGTTAACGTGTTGGGTTATAACCTTTGGCAGCCCAGAAGCTGCTTTCTACCTGATCTCTCTGGCTGTAGGGGTAACACCTTGTGCCTGTGCACTGAGGTGTATGTTAGGGGAGGCTGCCAACCCACCCTGAGCCAACGATTTCAATCTTCTGTTATAAGTGCAGCAGAGCCCTAAAGCTCTGTGTCTTAGATCGTTAGGCGGCTTGTATGATACCGTTCACGTATACATATGCACAAACATACAGGAAAGATTTATCTTTACAAGTATAAAGAAGATGATAGTTACTTGCTTTGCTGGCAGTAACGTGCATTTTTCTCCCCCAGATATAATAGCCTATATTCTTTACTATAAAGGCTGATCATTTGTCTGTATATATTTCTATTGCTCTCAATGGAGTTTGAAAGATGAATGCACAGTTTGCAGGGTGCTCTGGTGTATACTGCTGTTCAGGTGGGGAATTGTAACAGAGTCTGCTTTTCTCTGTTGCTTGCTACACTATTTTTCTCCTCGTTCAGAGTCTTCTCCCTTGCAGATCCTCTCTCTGTCCTGCACTTTGGAATGCAGGAAATTATGTTCTGTAAGTAGATTTATGATAGAAACGACAAGGTTTATAAATAATCTCTCACACAGTTTGGATCCCTCACTTTGTGCCAGGATGCAGTTTTATGGAAGAGATGCCCTTAAAAATAACATGTACCCCATCATTTACAGATTTTACAAACCCTCCTTTTAAAGTTAGATTTCTAAAGCCCATGAATACTCTATTCCTGAATAATTCTTGAGATTTAGGTGAAAAAATCCGAAGGCTCAGGTGACTGCTAGTGTTTGTTTGATAAGTGTGTTAGAAGGAACATAAAGAAGGAAACAGTTCAGTGCTGCTTTTTCTTTGAAGGTCCTGGTTTAATGGGATGTTACAGTGACACCTGGTGGAAAACAGTGTTGGAAGTGTAAGAAAAATTTCTGTGTCATAAAACGAGATGTTATTTTGAACAATGTCTTTAACGTTATTACTGTATTGACTATCTGTATTGTAGTAATGGTTAGAGCCCATTTGTGCAAGGTACGCATGTACTACACTTATATGAATGTGCAAATTCTCACTGACAAGAACTATCAGCATAAGTAATTGTAAATCTTTCCAGTTATAAAGAAAGAGTTAGTTATGTGTATTTAATAGCAGCCAAATTTCCTTGCCCTGAGCCAAATGTCAACATTTTTATGTGTCTGCTGACTTCTTCAGGCTTTCAGATGCATCTTGATTACATTCCTCGCCAGGATCTTAACTTGATCCCTCCTTTTATGCTCCCACTAAAAAGCAAAGCAAAGCCCAAAAGTGTTGAAAAATTAAATGCAATTAATTTTTTTTTTTTAAGATTGAACTTAGACACAGATATTTACGTGGGCTACATCTAAACTAGCCATGCCCAGCAGCATTCCTAATCCTGAGTGACCACATAGATCGACTGTTAAACTGTTCAAATTACCCCTGGCTGGTTTTGGTCCATGTCAGCACTAGCCCAAGTAATATCCAGGAACAGTTCAGGAGTTAGTGAAAGCTAGGAGCCATTCCCCATAGGTGTTTCTGTTGTGGCCATCCTTTCCTGGAGCGTGAGTGATTTTCAAAGTGTAGATGTGAGTTAACCTATGCCACCTTGGTGTGGGTACACTTAATTTACTGGTGCAGACCTAGGGACCATATCCTGAGGCTGCTAGATCTCCTGAATATCCATCCAGAGCACAAAGTGCTCTGCCTCAGGAAGAAATTGTAGCCTACAGCTGCCTGCCACCAGATTCCTCTTCAGTTTTCTGCTCATGTGAGCTCTGATGAAGCTTCTTCAGCCAAGATGAGCTGGATTAGCAAAGAGCTACTATTTAAGCAGTCAGACTAAACTGGCTTATTTTGGCTGGAGCTAAGGAGTTCCCTCCTGAGCAGATTTACTGATGGGCTGGAGGGGGGGCAGCATCCTTCTGGAGTGAAGTGACAAGGAAATGGAGCAGTAATTCCCCCTCACCTGTGTAGCTGAAAGCCCTTAGCTGAAATCTAAGCTCACCTTAGATGAGTCTTACTCTCATCTAGGAGTTCCCTTGAGTAGTGGTGAGGAGGCTGAGATAATAATGCACAAGGAAACCCTTGAACACTTCCCAGGGGAAGTGGAAGTAAAAAAGGAAGGAGCCCGCTCCACAAAATCTTTCCTTCCTCTGACCACCTTCGAGCCATGTGCTTGGCAATATCCATTGCCTTTCTCCAGCCCACCTTATCCTTTGCTCCTGCCTTGATGCTTTTAGCTCCTTTCACCTACCATGCATGGGCTCAGCAGGACATGGGGGTGTGCGGCAGCCTGAATCAGAGAAAAGAGCATCAGGTTAATGCTAACCAGTTCACTTCTGTTGTTGCTGGGTTAATGCTAACCGGATTCTCAGTCTGGTTGATTGCATGACTGAAGGACTGTTTGCCTGGCAAGTGAGAGGGGCTTGGGAAGGTGAAGGAGCATTTAGGCGTGGTGGGAAAGCGGGTCCCCTCTTTAAGCAGCAATGACAGGATGTGTTAGTTTATATCACTAAAATGCTATGTTAGTTATGAAATAGCACAATTTATTTACAATGCATAATAAACATGCACAAAAATGACATAACATTTGTTTACATATCCATACATACGTCTAAGCTGGATCAGTTTCCTTTTGCGGTTCACAGAATGACTCCGGATAGCTCTGTGGTGCAATCCAGACGTGCCGCAGACTGGGAGCTGGACGTATCTTAAGCTTGGGTTCCACTGGCCTCTTTAACACAAGTCTCCAATTTTATGCAGGACTCTTAATCTCTTTTTAAATCAGATACACAATTCACCCATCTGCTTCAATTTTATTCCATGATACGGGCATGAATTTACTGGTACAGTTGTGCCCACTGATGCAGAGACTCCCTAGCGGACTGGCTTTGGTTAGTTTGTGTCTACATTGCATCGGAAGGCAGACAGGGCCTGTTTTGAGTGGTATTTTGGTGTGGAAATGAAACATTTAGAAACAGTAATTAAAATAAGAATTAATCAATGTTTTTCTACTGACTGATACTAACGGTAGTGTTCAAACAAGGTTATTCATCATCACAAACAAATTTTCTTCATTGTATCCACTTGAAAATATTTAGAAATAGATTAATCCTGGTAGAAATTAAGATTAGGCCAGTTTTCACTCTTTCCCTGTTTCCGTGTTGCTTGGAGCACCTGATTAAAAGCATTGCACTTAGTTTCCTCTTTACGTTAATGATATTTATGTAAGGAGATACGCCAGCTTTCATTGGTCAACCCTTTTGTTTCAGTGGTTTAATAAGAAACTATGAAATAGACGTTGTGCAATCTCAAGAGAAGTGCTCCAGGAAGCTGCAAAGTTGTTGAAGGAACGGAGTGTAAACAAGGATATAAAAAATATTTAATAAACCAAAATGCAGAAATTTCATAGTCGCATCTCCATCGTCTAGGCTAAACAGAGTTTGTATGGCCATGTCAAGGAAAGAATCAGACTCCCAGATGAAACTATTTAAGTTATGAGGAACATTTGCCTGTGGGATCTCCCGCTAAACAGAGTTGCTGCTTTTTACTGTGCATGGATTTCTGCAGTGTATTGTACTTTCTCAAAAAATTGTCAAGACTTATGTACAAGTAACCTGGTAAGTTTTGAAAATCTGTACTTAATCTTTTGAAACACAGATGGTCGTTAGCACTGTAAGAATTTTCTATTATGTATCAGCTTTTTGGAAATTTTTTTAAAGAATGTATTTGAGTAAAAGCAGAGTTTGAGAATTAATGTTTAACATTTGAATCTGTGGACCCTGCTAAGGAAGAAAACCCATTAACCAGATTGCATGGCTTTTCTTTTTGTACTTTCTTTATTTATTTTTCTTCTGAAATTACTATAAATGCTAAAGACCCTGGAGGGTGAAGGAGAGAAACCTTCTTTCAGTTCATCCACTTTACTTCTCAGTTTCTGTCTAGTCTGTGACTTTTCTTCTGTAAACTTAGGAAAAGTGTAAATTCACAAGAAATTGACTGGGAATCCATGGCTTGCACAATTATCCTGAACTAGTTTCAGCTACGTTTTAAGGTCATCTATGCTTTGAATGGTGGATATTTGTTTAAGTACTAAAGTAAATGGTTGGATCCTTAATCTTATGCTTTCTTAGTGTTCCTTTGAGTAGTCAAGTGGAATTTTTTTTTTCCTTCTACTGATACACAACAAAGATAAGCAAAACCTCTCAAATCCAAACAATAATTCTGCATGAGGCTTTTAGGAGTTACCTCCTTGCTTCTGTTTGCCCGAAATGTTGATATTGTTTAGAAGATCGTGTACCTTTGCTCTGCACAAAGGACATTTTGTGTCTTGGGGCTAACTAGCTGTGGAAGCCTACTGCAGAGGACTATCACCTGCTCTATTTTATTTCATATATTTGTCTGACAGTTCCTTTAAAACTATTTCTAACTCTTGCACTATTGAAAGAGTTAAATGCCTTCCCTGATGGAAGCCTATCATGCAATGATATCTTTAATGGGGATCCTTTGATTTAAGCTGAAATTAATGCAGAATAAGAAATAAGTTGCTCTTCCTCTCAGCTTTGAAAGACAGGAAAATCGCATTCATGTTCAGTGAATGTATTGTGTAATGGATTCAGACGAAAAAAATACAATCTTGCAGTCTGAGAGCTGTAAATCTTCTTCTTTGCCTCCAGTCTACTTACTGTGTTCACATTTGCTTTGTGACACCTTTGATTCTCACTATTGTCACGGTGTGCCTGGTGTGCTGAAAATTTCTTCCTGAGAGTGGTTTTATTAAGGGTGCTCTTACCTGTTTGCAGGACAAAACTTCAGACCCAACATTCAGCTTCTCCAAGGTTGTTACATACATCCTGAAATCATTCGCACTTCACAAGTGGTGACTGGTTTTGCACACTGAGTGATGTGAAAGAATAGGCACCTTAGCTCAAGAGCACTTTTGGCAGGAGAGGAAGGGCTGTCACCATATGGCTGCGTAAAATCCCTTCAAAAGCAGGCCACACAAAAGGCATTTGTCTTGAAGGAAAGTCTTTCTGCTCCCAAGAGGTCAAAGCCACTTGGCTTTATTTATACTCAACATATTTATGAAGCGTTTGTTAGTGACTCAGTGAACCAGAATCAGGAGATGAGAGCCAAATTCCTACCTGAGATCATTTAATTAACACCAGCTGATTCTGCCAATGTCTGTGTTTGGTGGTGCTCTGAAATTAGTCTTAAGCAAGAAGCTACTGGTGTGTCAATAATAACTTTCTTCAAATGAAGAAAGATTAGTCAAAGAAAATCTGTTTTACAAGCAACCAATGCTTGAATATATTTTAATCAAATAATTTTGTGGAAACATTCTGTCTCTGTAAAAATGTATGTATTTCTCTTATAGGAAGGAGAACTTGGAATTACTAACCTTTGCAATGTTAGTGACATCACTGGAGCAGTGAGTAATCGTTTACTTTGTTAATTACTGACGTTTTAGGTTACTGCTATTTGAATGAAACGGGTACAATGATCATATTGTCAGGCTTGTGTGCGGTTGCCTGTCTGGCATAAGTCATTAAGTTGTGTGCTTAGATTTGGCTCCAATTATTAAAGATACAACTATCCAAATTATTAAAGACACAACTCTCTTTTTTGTTTAAAGAAAACCTGTAAAGGGTGTGGATCTCTGCTGTGAGTAATGTTCACATTTATGATCTACAAGGTTCATAATCACTCATTTTTGAGAAAATGAGTCAAAACTAATCTTCCCTCCAAAATATGAATCATGAAGACAGTTTTATTCAGCTACCTGTAAACAGTTAAATAGTGTATATTGTTTTCTCAATGATTTGATGAGAGAAAGCCTAAAATGACAATTGCTGAAAATTTAGAGTTCTGATGGTTCTGTCTATGGTGGAGGGATCTTTAGTTTAACGTGAGCTTTCCATAACATCATTCTTGTGAAGATGTTAGCTGATGTTCTCTTAGTTCAGATTTCAAATGCAATTCAAGCTGGCAGTTAAACATATTCTTTGAAGAGTGGCGGAGAATTCAGACATCAATATTTTCCACGGAGACTACTGGGAAGCAGCCTCTCAGCACCTGGTATCTAGCGAGGCTGGGTCATTTATGATGCTGGGACCATAAAAGGCTGTGTTGTCATGACAATACGTAGCAAGGTTGTCTCGCTTATTTAGGTTGCTGTGTATCTTTGCTCAGTGTTATCAAGTCTTACTGTTTTTTTCACGAGGCTTTGCAATGCTCCATATCAGTGCCTCCTCCTTCCAAAGTTGTTCCCTTCCAGCTTCCCTTTAAAAAGAAAAATGTACGTGACCATTAAGAGGTGGATGTGACAGAAAGAACAAGAAAGGTGCAACATCAAATCCAAACCATGTAATATTTATTACATCTTTGAAAACTCATGGCCAGTGCCTTACTTGTTGCAGAGCAGTGGACTTGTGTTGAATGGTTTTCCACTGGGCTTGGCTGGGCTTCATACTGCCTATCTGTTACTCCTCTACAGAGAACAAGCAGTAAGACAAAGCTGGGAGGGAGGGAGGGAGCACTGGCCACACGCATTGTGGCTGGCTGGGTGACTCATTGCTAGAGCAAGACTGAACGTGGACTGTCTTAGCCAGGGCTCCTTCTGCCTCTGGAGCTGTGCATCAGCCCTTTCCCAAGGCCTACGCAAAGCTGATCACTCTCCCAGGTGACAGTCACAGTCTGCTCAGGTGTCCGGCAGTCCTGTCCGTGCTCTCAGTACACACAAGGGTGTCAAAGTCTTTACCAGAGCTGAACAGGTAGTTGAACATCTACTGTTTTACACAAACCAATATCTAAGATTAATTTATTTTTTCTTCTGCTCTGTATTTGATTTTACATTGAGAAGGGCACTATACCACATAACTGCCTTACTCTAGTATCTGTGTACCTCTAATCTCCGGTATATTTAATAGTTTTGTTACAGAGTTTAAGTGCTGTTAATGCCTATTTTATTGATAAGAAACCGGGACATAAAGGATCTGAGTGACTTGGTCATGCAAAATGTTTTACTGCAGCTGGAAACTGAACTATTGTCCTCACCCTTAGGGCTGGAGTATCCCTTCTCTTTAAAAATGTGCTTTCAAAGTCCTTTTTAAAGCCACCATCTGTCTTTGCAGTGCACACAGGGATGCCAGTTTTGGAATGCAACAGTGCAAACCAATTGTGCGCTGAAATGTGTAAGTATTGCCTTAACCTTGTCTCTGTAGCTCATCTCCAGTCCATCAAGTACCTTATCCAACAGCAGATGTGGAAAACCTAGCCAGAGCAGTGTTTCTATGAAAAGATGTAATGTCCATATTTTCTCTCAATATGTTTATTAATTCTCTTTTGGGAAGTCAATAGTTCTTGCTATGGGAGTTACCTGTAATATTAAAAGTTTTAACTGTGTTTGTCAAAATGTGAGGACATTTTACAGGTCATTAAGCTCAACCGCTCACCCAGATTTTCAGGCAGTGAGAAAGAACTAGTGTTTTTCAGGATTTCACTCTTCTGGGGCCTGTCTCAGAGTCGCATGCAGTTGTAAATGTAGAACTTGGTCTTTAGCAGATTGCTTTCTTGCTTTTACTGAACCAGATGGATAAGAATTAGCATTGGTCTGGGGCAACTGCCACCATAGCTTTTAAACTGCTCTTTTTTCTGGACCTCTTGAACACCTGAAGCTCATTCATCCTTGGCATCATTTTAACCTTGAATTTCTGGTTTTTCAAGTGTGGGTTTTCCTTCTTTCATTACTTGCCAGTGATAAGGTTTTGTAGTGTACTTCCACTGTAAGAAACTTATAATTAATTGATATTATCTGTTTGAAATACTCTGTGATTATACTTCTACTAATCCTGCATTTTATTAATTTGCTTCTTGGCAGAACAAGACATACACCAGAGCATGTGAGGTAAGTTAAATGCTACCAGATCAATAAAAAAAAATCATGATTTCAGTGATTGCTATGTCCATATAGTGCTAAGAAATACAATGTAGATACACAAACATCACTAACATCAATCCAGGTCTAATTTTTTTGCATTTCATAAAGCTGAAAAACAAGTTAAATACCTGAATCCTTTCTTTTCAGTATGGTGGCTAAGGACATGTTTGCATTAGAAACTGCTGTGTAGCAAAGAATATTGCTTTAAAGAAAGCAGACTAATCATCACGGAATGCAGTACAGACCTATTTAAACTATGTTCTAGGCTCTCACAGGAGTCTTGTTTTATCCAGTTTTTCACTAATGCCATTAAAGGTGAACCAGAAAGAATGCTTAGTAAGGCTGGCATGACACCAGTTTGGCAAGAAGTGGAAACAAGGAGTGGGAGCTAGAAGACAAAGCACACTCCTGACTGGGTAGAGAGTTCAAATGAAGTAAAATGCAGCTCAGTAAGGGGCAACAGGTTGTCCTTTAGAAAGAGATCTCAAATAGGGAGTGTCTGGTCTGTGCTGCAGCTGGACTGGCATTCACAGTGAGAAGTATGAGGCAACAAACTGCTGCCAAAGAGACGGTGCCTTTCTGGGGCTCTTTTGGCATTTTACCATAGGATGGGAGGGGGATGAGATGATTGTGTTTGGGTGTCTTGAGGCTTCAGTATGAAGGCTGTACCTAGACAGGGGCAATGCACTTCAAGCAGGTGATGGAGGAGTTGGAGGGAATCCTGATGAAGACACAAACCCATTGGCAAGCTGGAACTTTGGTTGAAAGGATCGATTTTTTTTAATGCTTTTTAATCTGTGAAATTGTGACTATGACAAAGGTTTAAAAATATGCTAAATTATGGTTTTGGAGTGTAAGAACATTCTGCGAAGTAACCAACTTCTACTTTTGTAGAAACACATAATTAGTGTGAGGATTTTTTGTTGTTGGTGGTTTTTTTTTTTTTTTGCCTTCCTGGCCACGCAATATGCCAGTTAAATTCCCGAACTCTGCAAGGGCTTTTGTGAGATTATTTTTCCTCTGGATCAGCTGGCTGACTTGACTCCCCACATGGTCAGGCGAGCACCAGGTCACTGCCTGCTGAGGATCAGGGCATTGCAGCCTGCGGGGCGAAGGAGAGGGAGTAAGAGTGCGACTTTTCCTTTGGCGATGGGTCAGCTCTGTCCCGTGACTACGCCTTGGGACTGAAATCTGGTAGTATTACTCCTGTTGGAAATTACCTCTCACCTAGGAAGAGGAGAGTGTCACTGACTTCAGTGGGAATATTCACAAGAAAGGGCAGCAGATTCTGGTTCATACAGGGGCAGTTCTGATCGATGGAGAATATATGAGATTTTTTTGTTTTCAGGCAGAGCAGATGGCAAATTTCCCTCAAAATTTCCAGAGCTAGGAGCTTTAGTAATCTTCTTACCTCAAGCAAAAATTGGATTTGTGGCTCCGACAAAGATCAAAAGAAGAAAGAAAAACATGACAAAAAACAAATAGTCAGAAATGTCTGTGTTAAATCAAGCAGAAGGCACTATGAATCAGCATGTAATCTGAGGCCAATATCCCCTGCAAACTAAACAAATCTTGATTGTAAACAAAAGCTCCAGTGTACAGTTGATAACTGATGTCTGCTAATACCTGGATCTTTGCCTGCTAACAGTCATGATAATTCACTTGGAAATATTTTATTTCTGTGTATATGAAAACGTTGGAAAAAACTTTTTAAGAGCTTGCACTTGGCATTGAATGCCTAGATGTGAGATAATGTGTATAGGAATATACTGCTAAACAAGTTTTTAAATCTGCCTCAGCTGCAACTGTGTTGTCTGAAAGAACATGCCTTATCAGTTTCTGTAGGGTGCCGGAAGTGTATGTCCTAAATCACAGGAAGAGCAATTAAATAAAATTGGTCTCTTAACATGATGATTTGCTTCTGAATTATCTAAAGGCTAATGACGACTTGAAAGGTGGCTGCTGTATGAAGCAAACTTCAAGATTTTATAGGCTGAATGAACCTGCAGAATATAATGAGCCAGAATAAAACGCCTGTCTAGAAAATCTCAAATCATCACATCTCAAAAGTTTTTGCTTTCCAGGAAACTCAGTGTTACACATATTTTTTAAGCTACTGAGATTCACCTGGAAAATGTTACTACCTCTTCTTAAGTTCTCTTACCTATAAAGCAGGGTAACACTGTATCTGTGTTCCCTACCTAAACTGAAAATTCTTAGGAGTTTTCTGTTCTTAAGATGTGAGTGTGGAGACCTCACGGCCCTGGGGTATTTATGTTTGCAGCTTGTAGACACTACTGTATGAGTAGGAGTAACTATTAACAAGGAAGTGTGAATTAAGCATGGCTGCTTTAACAAATTACTGATTTCAACTATTTTGAAAATTCACTGGAAGGACATTTGTAAGAATGTGCCTCGTTTACAGAAAATACATGAAATGGGAAAGGGTGAAACCCAACATGTGGAACATAGAATTTCACAAGTTAAAAACCATTATTTCCTAACTCCATGGTTGTCACTGAAGTCTATTTCCAACTTTAATGTAGTTCTATATTTGCGCTTTCCACAAAGGGATGAGGTGTAAGGAGGAAAACCCTAATTCAGTGCCCAGTGAAATGATGGAAAGGTTCTCGGGAAGCTCTTTGGAATGAGTTTGTTGTACAGCTATTTTTTAGAATTAATGTAATGATTTCCACAGGGTTTGTATGTATTCAGGATGTCCACAGGATCTGTATGTGTTTAAATTACGTCTCCATAATTCTGGTAGGAAGTTTGCCTTTACCCGAAACTAACCAGTGAGTTCTGTATCCTACACAGACTGTTTCCTGTAAGTTTGGCTGTAGCCGTGCAGAGGATGCATATGGAGTTGAAGTACAGAGTAAGTCTGAATGGAGTCCTGTGTCAAATTCACAGTCTGATAAATTCAGTTTTAAGACTATAGTCTTGTTCTATCTGCAATTCTTTGAAAAAATAGGAATGTCTTGAGTATTTTTATTCATCCAAAAATTACCACTCCTCTTTTTTCTTTTATCAAGTACAATGAATTTAATTCCATCTTATAGTAAAACTACTTTCCCTCCCTTTCATGGACATGAGATTTTTTTAATCCCATCTCAACTGTTTAAGATGATACTTTGTCAAGCACCCACCCTTGACCTACCTCCCACCATGAAATCATTGCCAAAATCTCCCGCGACTTACATGGGAACAATTGGGCCAACACAGTGCTATTGAAACAGGCTCCTTGAAAAATCTCTCCAGAAGTCTCCTATACCTTTTCTAGGTTTCTATTCAGCAAAAATTTACTAAGTATCTGTAACTAAACATGTATTTACCCAAATGCAGAGTTGTAGTCACATTTGCACTCATTGAGCTTGGCCCAGTTCAGGCTTAGTTATCAAACTGTCTTTAAAATGTTTTGTAATTTACTCAGCAACATTTTGTATATATTCTTCTGCTGTGTTTTTATTGACTTTGCAGCTTTCAGGTGTGTGGGGTAATAGGCTTTTACCCTTAAGGCCCAGAAAATGCCATGAAAAGTTTTTTCTTACTGTTGTATTGTATTTTCCTCTTAGACTACTTGGACAAGCCTAGTGCACCGTTTGCATCTACCATAGGAAGCCACAATGTGACATTAGGGTGGAAGCCAGCTAACGTCACTGGGGTGAAATATATTATCCAGTGGAAGTTCCATCAGCTCCCTGGAGACTGGAGGTACACAGAGGTAAAGAAGGACACTTCCTTTTACTTTGCAATTAAACAGGTTCTTGGTTTTATTTATAATCCAGTTCTGTTTCACTGAGGAAAAAAAGAGAGTGCAATCATAACAAAAAACACATGCAGAATGAAAGTAATGACTAGATTTTGAAACAGAAGTGGCTGTAATTAACTGGTGTATTAAGTAGTTCCTTTGTCTTTTCCTAGCAGTTGATTAAAACTGGTAAAACATTTCACGACTCTCAGTGTCCTTGTGCAGGGCATCAGTTGTGTTTGTTGTCTTTGCTCTTCACTTTATTTTAGAAAAACATTGCTTAACAAGTTAGGCACATGAAAGAGGTTTACAAAATCATCAGTAGCATGGAGAAGCTGAGAAGTGGACAATTACTCTCCATTTTCTCCAACACAGGAATTAATTGGGGACTTTGATGGAAACTAGTAGGTAGCAGGTTCAAAACTAGCAAATGAAGGTGTTTCCTCACAGAAGTAGTAGTTAAAATGTTCAGCTGCTTCCTGGTACATGTGGGTATTACATTACTAAATTTAAACTACTGAATATCAGAATTAATAAAATTACTAAATGGGGTTCAAAAAGTAACAGGAAAAATTTATGGAAGAAAAAACTGGGTTCTCCTAAATGCAAGCATTGCCATTGTTTCATGTTGAGCCATGCTTATAAAATGCCAAGACTGAGAGTATTTGGGAGAAGTATCACTGTAGGCTTTCTTTTTTTTATACCTGTCCATGGAGATATTTTTTTGGTTCTTGTCAAAGACACAATACTGGGCTTTGTTCTGGCTCAGTATGGTTATTGTCCTACTAAGCTCTTTTGCGTCACCTGTACGCTTGTTATCTTGCCATCATCTCTATTGGACCATTTTACAGAGCATGGCAAGCTGGTGCTACAAATCAAAGGTAAAGATAATTTATTGAGCAGGAAGTTCTGCTGAATTAGTCATTGGTGAAATAATGGAGAACAATTACTTCAGACCATAAATATTTTAAGGTAACTAGGAGACTTTGTATCTTAAACGTGTAGTATATGTACCAACAGTTTAAAATACATTGGTCATAAGATGTCACTATTTTAGTTTTTTTACCTATTTCTTCAAATTTATTATTACTTTGCATCCATCCTTCCATCGATTCACTCATTGTTTAGATTTGGTAGCGTGTTCTAAGGAAAAAAAAGTAGGGAAAAAGTTCTGCAAGGATGGAAAATCAAAGTCTGTGGTGAAAATTACTCACAGAATTTGCTCTTATTTAAGCTTAGGATGCTGCACTTCACTATCCTGAAGTATGTATGTTATTGTATGAGATGTCTTTTTGCCCTCATAACGCCCTACATAGAAACTGCAGATGGAGGAAGAAAAAAAATGATTGCATCTGTGCATTGATCTAGGTAGTATCTGAATCTTCATATGCAGTCAAAGACCTTCAAGCCTTCACAGAGTATGTGTTTCGAGTAGTTTGGATCATTACATCTCAGCTGCAGCTCCACTCTCCATCGAGTCCCAGTTACCGGACACATGCTTTTGGAGGTAATGAATTACACTGTCAATCACATCTTTCAGGACCATCTCAGAAACTTTTATGTTTCCTTGTTGTTTCTTTCACAGAAAACATTGATGCTTAATCTTCGGAATGATGTGTGTGTTGTCTGCTGGGTAGCTGCAGAAGACCAGACTAAAATACTACAGGTTCTTTTTGTTTGAACTAGAAGATTTAGGGCTGCTTCCTGCTTCTAGTTTTAAAAACATGCACAGAAAAGTACATGGTCGAAATTGTGAGGGCACATTGGATGCTTTTGTGCACAATTAGGCACGAGAACTTTTTGAGTGAAATTTTCCTGGATGCTAAAAACGGTTAACCTTTGCTGAAATTTCATGCTGTCCCTAATCACATTTATTACCATAAATGAATTAACAGATATGAAACCTAAAAATGTACCTAAAAAATAGATATTAATGTCTTAAATGTCATCCTAGAGTCAATTATTTCTGTCTCTTGCAGCTCCTGCGACAGCTCCTGTCATTAAAGATATTCAGAGTTCAAGTCCAAACACTGTTGAAGTCAGCTGGTCTCCACCACTTTTTCCCAATGGACCGATTGTTGGGTATAACTTACTCCTGACGAGTGAGAAGCATGAACTGTTGAGAGCCTCAGGAGGGCATAGCTTTCAGTTCTACTCTACCTTCCCAAACAACACTTACAGGTACAAAAAGAAAAGATAACCGACATGTCCAAGTGTGCCGTAACACTTCTTGCCCAGATAGTACAGGATATAACGAAGTACCACTTCTGCACAATTATGCTGTTTACTTACGTTCTTGCCGAAAGCAAGGGTACCAGCCTTGAGATAATTGAGTTATTTCAGATGAGTTGGCTGCTTATGTGGAAGTAGATGGGGAGGAAGAAAAAGCAATTTGATACAGTGCCAGCAGGCTGCATTTTCTTAGCTGCTGTTTTTCTATTTTTTAAGCTTGTTGGTATGTTTTCAGTATATTCAAAGTATATTCAGTCTTTTCTAGTCCTTTAAGCATCTGGAAAAATTCCTTCATTTTTATTAAACACAAAGGCCTGCATTTTCCTTGCACTGGTAAATACAGATCTTCCTTTGAAATTAAATTGATTTGTTCTTGTGAGTCTGAAACCCAGTTTTGAATTTTAATTTAGAAGATTCTGTTGTCCCACCTTTGGGGAATGCAGATTCTGATTGATTTTATTTTTATTATAAATTTCTCAGAGCGTTATATTTAAATGGGCGTTTTCTGAAAGTCAAGCACTTCTATAGCAGCTGCCCTACTCGCTAAAATGTTCCTCAAGCAATCTTTCAAAAGAAACTTGCAAACCAAAACCTGTCTCTGATTTACCATAGGTTCAGTATTGTTGCAGTTAATGAGGTTGGTGCTGGACCCCCTGCTGAAGCCAACATCACAACTCCAGAATCCAAAGGTACAAGAGTAGCAGAGTCCTTATAGCTGTCTGTCCCTGCAGACAGTCACATTTGCTGGGCTGCCATGCATCTGGCAGAAGAGAATAATATTTAGACTGTAAACAGTGCATGACAAGGAGTTGTACAGTGAGGAGTGAACAGTGTATCAGAGAGAATCCTGTCCTTAAGCTGTAGATATTACTGGGCTACTCAGCATGGTGATAACCCGACGTGCTGGTAAGCCCAAACAAATTTGGCCTGAGTTGTATTACAGATGAAAAACTCCTCAGTGGTTCGAGTCAGCGACTGCAAGGAGGAGATTTTAACAGCTGACAAGCAAATGCATTCCTTCTAATAATATTAAATATTTAATACTATTTTGTCAAAACATCCTCAGTTATCTCACACCAAATATATATGAAATCATGTCAATTTTTGTTGCTCTTTCATGGCTGTATTTATTTTACTATATTAATTAATTAACAATACTATATTAACTGGTTAATTAATATTAACTGTAGGTAACAATCAAAGAATTGCAGAAATATTAATTAATTGTCAGAGAAAGGTACATGTTGAAATAGAGGACAAGTGAGAATAAAATCAATGTTACCAAAACATATCTTTAGAAAAGAAAACTAAAGATGCTCCACTCCTCCTGAAGAAATCCACTTATCAAACACCAGGAAAGTTCAGCTCTAGCAAACACTTTATGTTTGTCTCTGAATTGCCAGTCTTGCAATTCTATTCCTATTGGTTGGAGAAAATCAGCTGATGCTTTCTGTAGTGCTTTTTAAAATATGACTCTCTTGTTCTGTAATAGCTCAGACACACTGATATGTCCTTATCTGGAGACTCTGCGGAAGTTTGCTCTAGGCTTGGCTGACCCTGAGCCGTAACATTTGTGCCATTTGTGAAATATCCAGACTGGTACATCTGACTGTGTTCATTATGTCAAGCTAATTACCAATCAATTAATTTAAGGTAGAAAACAAACAGCCCATTCTACCCCCCAAAAAAACACCTTCTGGGGGTGTGGAACCATCCCACCTCCCCTTACTAGTCACCACTTAAAACTTTAGTTGTTTCCCGTGAATTGCACTGGCACACACTTTCCCCCTGTGCTAACGTGAACAGGAACAACCCTTCCTCATGTGTCGTGCTCAGAAATGGTGTTACTGCATCAGGGACTGAGCTGTGTAGATCTAAGCCCTGAGAAGAGTCGGGGGAAGAATCTGATCTCCTGGCTAGACTGCAAGAAACGCCACTGGAAAAGAGATAAGAAAGTGATACTGGCCTCTTGTACTCTGCTCTGGAGAGATCGTTGCTGAAATGACTCATGCTGCGTGCATCATGTGAGAAATGCATGGAGCTCAATCTATGCAGATTACCTGGGAATGAATTAAGACGGCATTCGATCACAGTCTCATGATACCCGTGTGAAGAAATGGTATCTGACATCAGACAGCTGCTTAAACTAGAGAGAAACTAAAAAAGGGAAGGATTGTTTGAAAACTGAAACTAGCCAAATTCAGACTTGAAATAAAGCATCAGTTTTTAAAATGAAGGTGACCACCTTTTGAACCAATTTAGCAGGGGACGTGCTAGATTTTTGGGGATCTGAGATTCAGAAGCAAGGCTAGCTGCCTTTCCTAGAGCTACGCATAGCCCAGACAGAAGGTATGGATTTGCTGCAGAGGTTTTGGTGGAAGTTACTTGGGCCTGTATAAGCACGAAGTCAGCTTGTGTGACTGAAAGTCTTCTTGACTTAAAAATCTGTGAATTTATTAAAAAAAACCCCCATACTTTAAATTTATCAGCTTTGAAGAAGATAATATTATAGCATTATTGCCTTTATCTGTGAAAACTTCTTGTTTCTTGAAAAAAGCATTGGTCAGCATGATGAAATACATGAAATAAAGATACTTGCTTTGCTCTTCTCTAGCTCTGTGGGATAATCTTCTAGTTTGACTGGGCTTTTCAAAGAGGCCCGGGCAGGTTAAATACCCCACTTCCACTGGATCTTGGAGCGACTTGGGTGTCATAGTGCCTTTGCTTCCTCGGGAGTCTGTAGGGCCTTGTTTACTCCAGCCTGCTTTCCCTTCCTGGGGACTTGCTTCTGTTGCAGGAAATGATGGTGTGAAATTCATGTGGTGGGTTCTCACCCTGGGCAAGCAGCCAGAAGGCACTGCAGTGAATAACTCTGTCCACCCTCAACGCTCAAAGAGTTGCAGTTTTAGTCAGTTATTGCTACTGGAAAAATATATATGTACATGTATAGAAGCATTCATGTGTATATGTGTGTCTATTAATGATGTATCTGAGTTAGCAACATTCTGGTCTGTTCTGCAGCCATTTATCTTAATTCTGAATTTCTTCTTTTGTCAGTTGAGGAAAGAGCAACTTGGCTCTTCCTATCCAGAAACCAGTCTCTAAGGAAGAGATATATGGAACATTTCCTCGAAGCAGCCCAGTGCCAGCAAAATGATATGATACACCACAACATTACAGGTAAAACTAGATCAGGCTCTCTCCTTTTCTCTCAAGCATGACTTAGACCTCTGTATTCATCAAGAACAGGATGCACCTCACCCAGCCTGAGGCAGTATCTAACCTCCCATTATAGTCAATGGGGAGAAATAGGAACTTTCAGAACGTGATTTGACCTGTTTGAATTGACAGGCATTGGGAAGAGATGAATTGTTCTCCCCAGTGCAAACTTTTCTTCACTGAATCTAGGCAGCTACTTCAGAGCTGGGCTTTTATGTAGTAGGTATCTAAATTGAGGTAAGATGAAGCCAAAGCAGATGTTTCCCTGTGGTTAATGAATGTATTTTCACAGCATGAATATGTGGAAGTGAAGTGGTTCGAACTTAAGAGTTCAGTAGTAGAAAGTGTCAAAATATACTGGCTGAAGAGTATGCTAGGGTGTTACCTAGTCTGGGGCGCAGAGCTCTACAACGAGGCATTTAGTAGCCTAGGTCACGAGACAACCACGTTCTCTCAAATTACCCCCCACTCTAATGCTTCTTATCTACCCTGGTGCTGTATTTGGTCCTTGGAGACAGTGTGGAAATCTGAATTTATCTACCGAAGTTCACAGGGCCACAAAGATGCCGCAGAACGAATGTTACCCCTGACTAAATACCCCTTGGTAGCACAGGGGTGGCAATGTCTAGCTTGAATTCTAGAGTGAATAGTGCTTTGTGAGGAGATGCAAATTGCATCTGTTTTTCCCTGGAGAGCGGCAATCAGTGTCAGTTGGTTTGCATGTTATATATCCTCTTTCTGTCTGATAACCTTTCTGAAGGGCAATTGTCTATTAGAATGTCACATACATAGCAAAAGGAAAAGTTTCCTTTTCTGAAAGAAGACTAGAAGTGGAGGAGAAAACCAGTTAATTTTTCTCCAGTGAGGTTGGATTGCAGATCGAAAAATACTTCTTTTGAAGGCACGTAGAAAAAGTAACTGAAAAACTGAAATTTATTTCTTACATTGTCTGTGTGCACATATCTTTCTGTTTTTAGGAATTTCAGTGAATATTTACCAGAAAGTTGTCTATTTTTCTGAGGGGAATTCCATCTGGGTGAAAGGAGCTGCAAATATGTCCGAAGTATCTGACCTAAAGCTCTTTTATGCTGGCTGGGGGAATATTACGTCCATCTCAGTAGACTGGCTTTACCAGAGGATATATTTTGTCATGAATGAAAAGGTAGTGCTCTAGGGCTTAATTAATTTCTTATTTCATTTTGACCATTACTGTGATTTATTTTACGTGAGAAAATCAGATTTATATATAGATACGCACATACAAAATATAATTATAGAAATAGACTTTTACTTTAATATTATTCACATATTTCAGACATTTAAAAAAGAAGAAAGGCTTGAATACCAGGTCATATTTAAAGCAAACAGGCTATATGGAATTCTGGCTTCTTGTCTTATTTTTCTCCTTAGGACACCTCATGCCCAGTAGAAGTGACATTTTTTCTGTTACTTGGTTCTCCACCTAGCCTGTTCAGTTCCTATTCTACTCAGGAAGGTGGTCAGATAACTAGTTGGTATTATAATGCTCTTTGTAATTGGCAAAAGATGTTCAAGCAGGAAAGTGTTTCATACCAGTGATGACAACTCAGATTACAACTGTTTGAACTTGAAGTAAAAATGTAGATGGCAACCCTGCACTTGATTCCTTGATAATAAAACGTCTGCTACACTAATGGTCAGACTTTGCCTGTACCTTTATAGTCCTCTGATGCACAAAGGGCTTGAAAGCTGCCCTAAATGATTAGTGGGTTTTTTTGGGTTTTTTTTTTTCCCAAACGTCTTGCTATGTCTGATTTTTTGCTTACTGCCCAGGGAACAGGGAGCAGGAAAAGCGGTAGTGAGAATAAGATACAAATGAGCTATAGACGAACAGACTGATGGGAGGGATTTCTGAATCTGTTGCAGGTTAGAGAAGTCCCAGGGTACTGTTCCTAGGATCAGAAAAGCACTTCCTTCCCTCTTTTCATTTCCCTGCTAGATCGTTATCAAAGTGCTGTTTGCCTATACTCCCCAAACTGGGCTTTTCCCTCCAGCTTAGAGGTAGGAAGTTAAGAGGAGGATGACTGACAGACAGCTCTTACAGGGTAAGCTGTCATGGATGCATTCGTACTTGTGTACAAGTTTTATACCTGGGTGACTGACATCAGTCAGTAGGACTGCGAGAGAGATGTTTCATTGTCTAGTTCCCCTTCAGGAATCTTGGGTCAGTTTGCTCATTAGCAAACACCCTATGAATGCATCACCAGTTTTTCTCCTCATTCCCCAGATACACGTCTGCCAGTTAGAGAACTGCACAGCAGTTGAAGACATCACTCCTGTTTATGTGACATCCCCTAGGAAGGTTATAGCTGATCCCTATAATGGGTAAGTGTCCTCCTTTGAGCACTTGGTGTCAAAGGTGCTATAAAGCTCCTTTCTAATTTTCTTCACTTCATTAGTCATCTAGGTTCCTGTTTCAAACTCCTGCCTTACCAAAACAAAAGTGCAATTGGCAACAAATAACAAACTACAAAACAATTGGAACAAGAGTGACACCATGCAGTGTTGTTTCCTGCGTTTTCTTCCCTAGGGTGTTAGTAGAGGAGATAAAGTATTTCCAGTGCAGAAATTTGGTTTTCAGACATTCAGTGCTTATGCATTTTAAATGTCCATGCTTAACGCTTGAGGTATTATGGAAGAATATTCCATAATATCCTCAGCCAAATCCCCAGAAGGTAAAAAAATGATGTGCTTAATTCTCCTAGGATGTGTATTAATAGCACCAAAAGCATTTTCCTGTTGTCTGCTTGAAGATGGGCACATCTCTGAGCTGTTAGAATATTCGTGACTCATCTACAGAGTTCTTGCACTGTAGTTATTTGGGTCTATTTTGCTCCATGGCCAGCTATATTTTCTGTCTCCTGGAGGATGGCATATACAGAGCAAACCTTCCACTCTTTCCTGGCACTGCCTCCACAGCTTCACCAGTAGTGAAATCCAGCGCTCTGAGAGACTTCACGATCAACTTCCAATCTAAGAGACTAATTTTCTTCAATAAAACAGAACAGGCCTTTGTGTCAGGTTTTCTTGATGGTTCAGAATTTCACACACTACGATCACACGTGCCACTTAATGACGTGGAGAGTTTTGTTTATGAGGATAACACGTTTACTGTCACAGATGGCTGGGCAGTTTTCCATGAAGAGGTCTCTCCCGTGGGGAGTTCTAGCTTCAATGAGTATGTTGTGGATTGCAATTTGGCGCATCCAGAGTACTTTGGCTTTGGCAACTTGCATTTCTATGGGGCATCAACTCAGCCTTTTCCTTTACCAACTCTTCCTCGGCTTGTCACGGCACTATTTGGATTGGACCAAGCTGTGATCAGCTGGAGACCACCTGAATGCACTATTGGAACCAGTAAGTTCAGTTGTTTCATCCTGAAAGTCCTTGTCTTTCTAGAGGAATAACTTCCTGGTTTCCCTTTTCGGGATGCGGGGCTTTGGTGACTTCAATAGTCGATCTTGCTGCCAGATGTGAAATTACCTCAGTCTGAAAAATTTAACCCAAGATTTTCCAGTTAAATAGCTAAGTTCTCTGGCTAAATTCATACAAGTTTATATTGACAACTCATTTGTCATCTGCAAGGGATTTTAATCAATGATCCATCTTAAGTATGGTACAGAGTAGCAGTAAGGTTGATTGCGGATATCACACAAAAAATGCATGCCAGAGACGTACTGGCTCTTGGCCAGTGACTGTGCTATCCGCTGTGCATGTGTCTTTGAACATGAGAAAATTACCTAACTGGGGAAAACTTTGGTTCTTCCAACTTCATTCTTCATGGGGGATTGAGCCACTACTCTTGGCTGGTCTCAGAGCCAGAGAGTGTAAATTTTTAATTTATCGCTTTCCTAATTTCCCGATACTGGCATTTTTTAAATGAGTCCCCAAGTTACAGTTTTCTTAAAGAGTGCATATCTTTGGTTACAGCCATCTACTCTGTAATAACATGATTGTTTGCATCTCACAGGTCTGTCTGCTTGGCAGAACTGGACCTATGATGTGAAAGTGTCCACTCAGCATCCATCTGAGGAGGAATGGGTTGTCTCAAACATTAGTGATACTAGGATTACAGTGAAGGAACTGGCCAGCTTCACAGCATATGAAGTGTCAGTCAGAGCTGTGTCTCCTGCTGGTGAGGGGCCATGGTCAGAGTCATTCAGAGGCACAACTTTAGAAGCAGGTGAGAATTACTTTGTCACTCAGGAGAAATGAAGAACAAGTTATAAATACAGCTTTCCACCTGGTGAGGTCCAGGCTTTGGGCAAAGACTGCAAAAAGTGTGGTGCAAAAAGGATTGTTTTAGAAACATTAAAGAATAAAGGATAAGTAAATTTGGTTTTAGTTAAAGTAGTAAGATTCCCAAACTGCAAAAATGGAATTATATATTATGTATCTGTTACTACTACTTCTATACTTTTTTAAAATGCAAATACACTATCGAACACATTATTTGATAGACTATCAAATGAACAGGTGTGAGAGGTTTTATTCCTTTCCTGTGCTCTGTAAAGCATGTTCTATGATGAAGTGGTTTGAGCAGGGTCTTGGGGGTTAATAGAAGTTTATGGGAAAGTGCAGGCTCACTAAAAGCTTGAAAATCTTTGGTTTTAGTATAGATATTGGGGAAATGGATGTGTACACAATGTCTGAGAGTAGATCTTTAGCATGTTTTTTGAAACATAGTTTACCCATAATAATCTGTGTCTGAGGGGAAAACAGCTTTCAACTTAAGGCACTGGACTGGCACTTGACACTAGGGGTGACTTTTGCCTGACTTCTGTAAGGCCGAGGCCAAATCCACAGTGGTTTTTAGGCATCTACTAGGGTTCCAAATTGTTTTATTGTTCTGGATCTAAACTTGCCCTGAATCTTTGAGTTTCTCAAATATTTTCATACCTTTCTTCTTTGTCCATTATTCCTTAGCGCAGAGGCAATTTTGACTGTGTTTCTGTAACTTTCGAGAAACAGGAACCCCTGCTATTGAAATACAAGTATTATATCTTAATTGCTTGTTGGTGCGCACAACTGAAGTTTTCTTTCTTTATCAGCTGAAGAAGAACCATATATGTTGGCAGTGGGGGCTGAAGGGCTCTGGAAGCAGCAGTTGGATAGCTACGGGCCAGGAGAACTCCTCTATCTTCATATAAAAAATATTTCAGGTAAATACTAAACAAACTGCATGCTGCTGCTACAGACTTGTTGGCGTTTATTAGCTCTCCATAAATTTCATCAACAGAAGTGAAAGACAAGAGCTTTCATTGCAGCAGTCTAGACTTGAATGCAGTGCTGTGCAGTGAAGCAGCTTCAATGAGCCAAGCCTTTGTGTCTGTCCTCTTTCTTCTACTTTATGGATCAAATTGATCCTTAGTGAAGCCCTACTGACATCACTGCAGTTACAGCAGAGCTAAAATCAACTCTCTGAACTAAACAGTTATATCTCCAGCATTCCAATGTATGTCATAAATTTATAACCATCAGGGCTATATATGTACTATATATGTACTTTGCACTCCTATAAGGAAGTATCTATCTTCATGTTAACCGAGCTTAACTGTTTGCTCGTATTTATTTTTAAAAAACCTGAAGTGTCTGGCTACTTCTCATTCTTTAAAAACATATGTTTTTTTATTTACATGTTTGTGAAATGCTTAATATCTTCCCTTTTTTCTTCAAGACCTTGACTGGTATAACGACACTCTTTATTGGGTTAATTCCATGGGGGAAGTTCAGACCTGGTCACTGAACAAAGGAGAGGGTGCCACTGAGAATACTTACATATCTGACATCAGCAATGCAAGGATGTTGGCCTTTGATTGGTTGGGTCAATGCTTGTACTGGGCTGGCAAAGCAAATACGGTAGGTATAACTGCACTTCTTAATAGGAAAAAAACCCCTAAAGTCAAGAAGAAAGACTGTAAAATAGTATTTGGGAAGTTAATCCTTACGTCTGGCAATGTGAGATGCATTTAGACCTTTGCTATTATAGTGTAGAACAAGGAGGCCTTTCTTCCCTTGTGTGATTTTCCAGAGTTATATGAAAGTTTGGGGTAAAACATTCACTAATATTCACTAATGCAGCATACTGAACTCCAGGTGCAAAATAGGCAAATCGAACGTGCTATCAACAGTTTTGTTGGATTCAAGATTGTAAAAATAAGTGAAGATCATGAAAATGGAGGCTGCCAAGTAGATTTCAGCTATGAAGTAGATGGACTTGATTATAATCAAATTTGCCACGATTTGTTTACACAGAGATTTTCAAGATTGGCCTCTGTACTGTGACATTTTGCATATCACTGCAGATGAAAAAAGAACCACAATTGCACTTTGTACACTCTCATCAGGAACATTGACATGTGAATTATTTAAAAGGTATCTGACTTCAAAATTGCAGTGCTAATTTATGCAGTGCTGTCAAATTATGCCTTTCATTTCTTGTAAGTGCAAAGTCAGAAGCTGTTTTAAAAACTGGAGCTAGGACGCCAGATTTCACACTGCCTTGCACCCTCATTTACACTTGTGAATAGTGAATATGAAGTGGGTGAGAAACTCTGTCAGACAGAATGCTGCCAAAACTGGGAAAGGCGAGGGGAAGAGATATTTCAGCTTTTTCTTTTGTTACTTTCTGGCAAACATTAACTAATAATTTTGCCTTATTCTTCATCCTTGTACTTTGAATGCAAAAGGTTTAGGCTTTGAAAGCCTAAGGCTTGCATAAGCTTGTGATAAACGGCTGTGGAAACGTCAGTTACATATACTCAGTTGATCATGGCTAAGGATTTAGGTGTGATGCTATAAGCAGTTCTTTTTTCCCTAGATCTACAGAAAATCGCTGTTGGGAGGCCATATGGATGTTGTGTCTCATGTTGGGTTCCTAGTGAAGGATCTAGTAGTGGATTCAGTAAATGGCTACTTGTACTGGGCCACAATGTATTCAGTGGAGAGCACAAGACTGAATGGAGAGGAATATCTTATGTTACAAGAGCAGCTACAGTTTTCTGGTAAACAGGTGATTGCTTTTTTTTTTTTTATTGGGGGTGTGTTTCAGTGGTTGTGTCTCTTGAATGTAGTCAGTGTCTGTAGCCATCAATATCACCATGTTGTGACCAGAAAAATAACATACCTTTCTTGTAATATCATTTCGAGAACAGGGTAAGAATTAAATCGTGTAATAGCTGTAGTAAAACTCTGACCCATAATTCTAAAGTCAGATCTCTGCAATAAAATATGACATGTGAAGTCCTTATAGTGGTAAAACCCCTCCTTCCCATATGTGAAAGGTACTTACTTGCTTTTTCTAAATGGCTTTAGTCTAGTGGTCAGTTCCATTTTTCCCATCAAAATATGGAGCCAGAGCTCCATAGCATCCTGTCTCCCCTGTGATGTTCCCCACTTCACAGGTCCTGACAGGGCCAGTTTTGGGGCTAGACAATTGCCAGGGACACCAGAGTGGCACCTCAGGCTGCAGAGGTGCTGCTGCAGTGAGAGCCTTTGCCTGTGCTAATGAGAGAGGGGGGCTAGCAGATGGTACCGTGCTTGTACTTCCTTCCTTCCCTCCTTCCTTCCTTCCTTCCTTCCTTCCTTCCTTCCTTCCTTCCTTCCTTCCTTCCT
>Ga0065711_1001918_pt1 | contig 38161 bp, 20 predicted proteins | sample Hoacrofraction12_FD_59098 | JGI IMG/M metagenome (GOLD analysis project Ga0065711, IMG submission 59098) | Hoatzin crop microbial communities from Cojedes, Venezuela - Epithelial fraction 12 v2 (version 2) | ecosystem: Host-associated > Birds > Digestive system > Esophagus > Crop | place...
ACCCCAAGAGTAACTTGGCCAAAGGGTCTTGGGTTTGGCAAGAACCACAATGTCACTTCCAAAGTTGTGCCATTGACAGAGTTTCTCAAAGGATGGTTATAAAATACGGACAAAGTGATGTTTCTCCTTCTGTTTTGGTCTCCAACATGATTGTGGCTTGTTTGCAGATTCTTTCCATAAAAAGCCTGAGATGATAGAAAATTTCAGTTCCAGTGACTAACGCTGAATAGGACTGTAAATATTTGAAAGCAGAATTTTATGACAGAGTACACCAGGTAACCTTACGAATACATAATACTAAATAGAAAAAGAGAATACTGTGATGCAATGCAAGATTATTTCATGCCATGTATGTAACAAGCAATTCAAGTGCCTAGGCATAGGTGTCTATTAGCATCTGAGATGACCCAGAGTTTTTGAGATATGTCTCTTACAGATACAACACAGCACTTATAGGAGGTCTCTAGCCTTCTCAGATAGCAAATGGAAGCCAGACTGATAATCTGAGCACATCTTCTTTCTCCTCAGATACCTTTTGTTTAGGTCTCTAAATTGAAATTATTGATCTTCACTTGGGTGTCTAGAAGGTAGGGTTGTCTCTGAAGCTTGTCAATAAAGAGGAATATGGTCACTTCAGATAGAATGGGTTCCACCACAAATCTAACATTGTTTCACACATATCAGTATATATTTCACTTTCTAAGGAAGAATTTGATAAGGAGGATGCACTCCATTATATGTTCCTGGTACTCCTATAAAAATCTATCCTTGGGATAGTTGCTGGCAGGCATCTCGTCTCCCTGTACTGCTCATCCAGTGAAGGAGAATAGGAGCCTGTCGAATACACTTTCACCTTAAGCTAAAATCTACTCTATCAATGACTATTTTCTCTCCACACCAGCACTGAGGATTTTATGAGTTCCAGAGTGGTCTTAGAAGTTCCCCACTACTCTTTCCACGTGGTTTAAGAATAATAATAATAATAATAAAGAACAATTCAAACATTTGAGTGAAACTTCTCATTTGATAGAATTACAAATATTTATAGTCCAATACATGAATGCTCTAGTCGTTTCAATATTCCAATCAATAAACAATTCCAGTAACAGTAAAAGCTAAATGCAGCAGCAGAAATTCTACTGGATCATTAAACTACTCACAAAATATATTTATCTTTTTTTTTTCTTCCATTTATAATACTCTTTGCTCTCAAAGTTTCCTGGAATTAAAGGATTTTTTTAAGAAAAATCCCACTTTGTCTTATATGTTTCCATTAAACAGACTTTATAGTTTGCACAGTAACGTATTCCAGAATTTACTGCCGACTTGGTAACATTTTTAATTTAGTGAAGCAACACTGTAATGCAATAGTGTCCCTGAAGAAAAATCAGTGCCATTATTTTTCTGGTGTTAAATTTCTCTAATGAAATCAATTACAATTTATGCTGCTTTTGTTATAATATATAACTTTACTTTAAAGTGTAAATATCCTAGCTGTCTGCTATAATGATTTTTTAAGTTTCTGCTCACAAACACAATCACCACTAATGGGATTCATAACTGATTGGAGCCTATCAGCAAAAGGCTCTGTCACAAATCTATTTGGGAGAGGGGTGATAATGATTACTTTAAGAGTAGCTAGACCACTAATACATCTGACAACTTTAAAAAAAGGAAGGGAAAAATACNTTATGGGTCTAGTGATGACTAGGAATTGAAGATGCACTGATGTCAGAGAGACNGTTGGTGAACCTAATGTGTTTTGCTTACATAGGGATGCTATTCATTTTACATGAATGGCTGCATCTGTTTTTGATTGAGAGGCAAGATTTAATCCAATGAGGAACACTTGCTGTAATATATTCTGGGAGACAAAGTAGCATAAATGGAGTAGCACTTTAGATTATGTTGCAAATTACTTCATTTATAACATGTTGGAGTGTGATGGGCTGAAACAGAACAATACTCTCTTTACGCTCATGAAAGAAGGACTTTTCTTTGCTCTTTTTTTTTGGAGGGGGGGAGGTGTGAGTTTTTTCCAGTAACTTTTCCTGGCCACCCAGCATCCTGAGTTTGCCATATGATAACACACTGGTGGCCTCTGTTCAAGGTGACATTCAGTCCTGATAAGATCACAGCTCCCATCTCCTACTTAATAAATCTGTAACCAACAAAACGGGAAAGCATCCTCAGCTAAACTGTGTATGAAGATTAAATACATGCTCAAGTAAATACACATGTGTGTATTTAGAAGTTTATTTGCTGGATAAAATGGAACAAATTGACCGTAAACTATCTGTGAATTCCTGGAATATTATTCCTTATTATTTCAAGACACTCATGAAGGTTTGCTTCCAGATGGACTCAAGTCTGAATACTTTTTCCTCTCTTAAAATGATTGGCTCCAGATGTCTCATGGGGGTCCCCACACTGGGACATCTTTATTCTGTCAGGGTTTTCTCAAGGAACAGAGAACTGCTTACTTTCCTTTCTTGAACTTCTCTTCTGACATAATTTGTAGTCAATAGAACTGCAGGAAAATATCTGCTTTAAACAAAGCTAAACAAGCTACAAAATAATGTTACTGGATTTGTGCAGAATTCCCTTGATTTCTGGTCTTTCTGCCCATTCTTTATCGATTCTCTTCTCCTGAACTGACGCATTTGGGATGCAGCTTCTGGGAACATCTGCTGACCCTTTCCCCCTCCAGACCCATTACATGCAATGGTTTCAGAGACAAAAAACAGTCTACCCACTTTATCCCTGCCTAAGTTGCTGTGGAGAAGCACTGAAGGGGTAGGGATGAGATCGCATTCTTTCCTGTAGGACAATAAGAGGAATTAGAGATGTATGAGCTTCTGGGTCTTAATAATTATTCTTCTGTCCTGGAAGAAATGGTGTTTGAGAGAATATTCTTTGCCTCTTCTCTTGGTTGCTTTTCTCACCACTGCAGAGAAACAACTGAGGCAACCATTCAGGCAGGGTTTTACCTAAAGATTTTTGAAACATTTTAGAAGATTGGACTAGTAAATAACTGGATGGGATTCATCACTGAATGAGGACACAGAAGTAAAACGTTGAGATGGATGGGTTTAAATGAAGATCTTGCACCTTGGTATCCAGTCAGAGGGATTCCCACCAGGTATAGCCAGAGCAGAAGTCAAAAGACTCCATGAGGAAATTTCATGTTATTCAGACCAGTCTCATAAAGTGAATAGACATTTTCATTTGTGATATAATGCGTATCAAATTTTGGTCATGTAGTAAAAATTCCATATGTGAATGTTTCATTGGCCTGAATGGAAGTTGCAGCATAGTTCCCCTGTAAAAATGAGAGTTAAAAAATTAAGTGCAGCTCAGAACATCCTACTGTTAATAACTGTGCTGCAAATTTTTGTTGTTTGTAATAGTGAGGTAGTTTTTCTTCTGAATTATTACATATGCAATTATAAAAAATTCTTAATTGCTGATTAATAAAAACAGTGAAATTAATTCTTGTTCCTACGCTGTTCATTTAATTTTAATCTGTTTCAAATTCTGTGCAGAATTTTACTAGCGTTTTTCACTTTCTCAGTCTGTTGAAATTTCAAAAAAGAATATTTCTGGGAGTGGATAGATGGGAGCTCAGGAGCAGATTGTATTTTTAACTTAGTACTGTTCTGTAAAGAACGTATCTTTCAGTGATTACACACCAAAATGTGTTTTTTGATTAGACATTCATTTTGTTTTCTTAGTCACTAACTGCTGGGACATAAAACTGTAAGAGATTTATTTTCTTTGATTGAGTCGACCTTTAGTTTGCTGAAAAAGTGATTTAAGAACCTAATACAGAAACAGTAAAATCAGAAGATGGATAAAGGCCATGGAGGACTCAGCCATCATCGAGGACAATATGTAGTTCTCCCTGGAGCAAATGTTTCTGATTTTCTGGGTTAACACTCACATATTTATAAAGAGAAAAAGGCATGTAATAATCTGTCCCAAACTTTTATTGCTCTGAGAGTGAATAAGTGTTCTCTGATGATGGCTGTTTAATTTGCTATATTTGCAAAAATAGTTGCTATATTTTGCCTTTGACTTGATGCTCCAGGAGACAGTGACCTTTAGTAAACATTCTCCGGAAAGACCCAGTGATATTGACATCATTTTAAAAACTGAGCTAATCTCAGTCAGATTGCTTCATGTATCTTCTAATTTTTGTTATAGTAGTTGACAACACGACCTCATAATTCTCTTTATTCTCCAGAATACACCCAGTGCTTTGCTGTTGCCTCCTTTTAGAAGGAGTTATTGGTTTGGTGGATATTTTACTGAGCTTTATTAAAGTAGGCCAGAGCAGACAGTGTTTGTTTAATATCACTTCCGAAAGGTCCTGTTCGATATTTATGTTCGACTGACGGAGAAACAATGAGCATGCTTAAAAGTAAGGACATACTTATTCTTTTTCCTCTATCAAAGTAATAATTTGCTTTTCATGGTTTCCCATTTTATTTGCTATTATACTTTCTGGACTTCTAGTTTTAGATTTGAAGTATACATTATATTAAACTTGACAGAATATTAAATTATATTACCAAGATCCATCTAGATATGTGGAGGTAGAAAAATACGCCTGAGGAAACAGGGCTGATTTTTTCCACACATACAGAACTTGAAAAGGTAAAGATATGATTTTCAAAAACCGTAACAAGCCACTATATCTAGACAGGTGAGACATTCAAGTGAGAGTGCTATTAATGAACACTTCAAGGAAACACGCTTCAACTTAAGATGGGTGGGCCACCCAGTGCAGTCCAAGTTTATATTTTGACATTGACATGAAGTATGAAATCTTTTAAATTATGGCTTGTATAATTTTATAAACATTTCACCCTACAACATTGACTTAGCTACCTGTTCTTCTAGTTAAAATCATCTTTAATTCAATTACTAAACTATGCAAATCTTGTTAAGAAAAACAGTCTCTTTTTCATTAAATAAGTTGTCATTCTCCAATAGCACAGGAACAGCTAATATTACTTAGTGTCACTAATACCAAGTTTTCCTTCTTTTTTTTCCTGCCGCTAACCATAATTTTTGGTTCTTTTCAGACCCCCTTCTAGTACAAACTGGCCTATTATGTTGTCACTAGAGTACGCAAAGCTATGTAAATTTCAAGCTTTCATGGATTAAAGCTAACTAGTTCCATTACTCCCATGTCTTTGTTTCCAGCACTTTGCATCTGTTAAAAATGGGAAAACCTATTCCCTTGGAGTGATCTGATAAATATATGAGGTATATATTTACCCCATAAATGTATTAAATAGGGAAAATTTCCTGGTAGGTTTCAAAGGTGCTTTCCCAGTCATATTCAATCAAATCCCTACTTTTCCAAATAGTCTAAGTCACTAAACATAACCTGAGTATTCTAATTTATAGATACCGCCCTAATCATACAAATTTGCTGCAAGAGAAATAGTCCCAAATGTTCCCACTGCCCTAGGTCTCTCCCGAATTTGCAGTCCTTGGAGGCAGTCTAAGCAGCTACTGACAAGAGCTTTGCATATATCAGTGTGTACTTTTTCAAGCCAAATAAGTTGCAAGAAGTGTTGAGGTGGAAAAAAAAAACCACTTGGTTTTGCTATCACTGGTGCTACTTTCTCAACCATTAGGCATAGTGTTTGGATAACCCCTAAATCTGACTTAAACTTAACTCTACTGTTGACTCAGCAGTGAAGTCAGTGATAGGCTCAGAAACATCTACGAACCCACTGTCTAATACTGCTGAGTCAGAGTCTCCTCTTTTATTGTAATCAGGAAATTCCATGGGACCATGAAGTATAAGTTCTCATTTTGATCCTAGTTAGTAACTAAGATGTAGGAGACCATCAGAGTTATTCCATTATGTTATTCCAGAAGGACTGGACTCCATGAGGGTTCATGACTGAGAGCCCTTGAGGTGGAAGACCTGTATTTTCCACTGATATCTTCTGGCTTCTTTGTGAACAGAATGAGTCTTAGAATTCAGCCTAGAAAAGAAAACATCAGAAGAGGCCTCAAAACCAGATCAATATTTCACTGATGTGTTGAGATGTAAAACTTGTGAGACTGGTGTTGAAATTGTTGGAGACGTTGTGATGTTGAGGGTGAGAGCTCACTTCTGGAATAAAGTTGTTCCCTCACTAGTGCTCTCTTGGAAAATAGTTATTTTAGATCTCTGCAATGATGAGGTTTAAAATGTGCTGAGAATATCAATTACCCTGTCAACTCACATTTCATTGCCATTTTGTATTCCCCCATACACCCGAGTCCAGGTTGAATTAACATTTTTATACTTAGACTGTAGGTCTTTGTAGGAGATCGTATGTCTCTCTGCATTGTTCAAATCCAAAAAGCAGCTTTAGAAGTGAAATCCATAGTTTAGCAGGATCCAGAAAGAGATTAGTCACATGTGAAGTGAACACACAGAGCTGAATCAATAGATAACAATACAGGCACTTTTGTGAGAAGGTTTAAAAAAATTTCAACACGCTTCTTGGAGGCACTACTGAGAGCAGTACAACTACTTACTGAATTCTTTCTACATCATCTAGACTTGACATATTTAGAAAATAATAATTGCGTCAAATACAACCAGTGCTTTTTTTTTCCTGCCAGACATCAAAAGGAAAAATTTATCGTAAATGTTAAATGCTTCATACATATTATGACAAATACAGTGCAAACTTCAAAATAAACAAATTATTCTAAAGGTCAGATATGTCATGGAATATCCAAAGAATAAAAAAAGCTGCAAGTACTCCAAATAAAAAAAAGTGCTCAGAGAGAAGTAAAATAAATCAGATGTGAGAGAGACAAGCTACAAATAAATCATTATAGACAATGCACCGTTCAAATGCACATGCTCCAAGGACTTCCCTCGTTCTGCTGTGTTCTCATGATTTGTGAAAAGGCTATTTGTGTCACTTACATCATGCATTTCTCCCTCAAGTACATATTAAAGTACAAATTTTTGTACTTGGTCTTTCAGCACGGAGGAAATTCTTTAATTTTACAGTTCTAATTTGCTTGGTTTTTACCTTGTAAACTCACTATGACTGGTCTACCTCCTTAAAGTAAACAGTAATAGTTTTCAAACAGGTATCAAACACAGCTTTGTCATTTTATTATTCTGACATTCATTGATTTTTATTTTTTTCTAAAAAAAATTTAAAATATCCTGATCAATTCTCCTAGTTGCACAGTGTAAATCGCTGTATCTGTATAATTATTTATCATCTAAATCAATGCAATGAAGAGGAAAATTTCATACAAAAGCTGACTAGAATATAAATTATATATATGCTAGTAACTTTCAGGAGTCACTGAGCTGGTAGACTGACAATTTCCAGGAACCATGGTTAAGAAAAATATGAAAATGAAAATGGCAATATATTCTGATTTATTAGTGGATCACAGTTAATCTTAATGGAAAAAAAGCTGACATCTCTTGGCCTTATCCTCACTAGGTAGAAAGAAATCTGAAACCATTTACAACAGTGTATTCATCAGCTCTGATTGGGCTGTGCCCATTTATACAAGCTGAAGGTCTGACCCTCTGTTCTACAAAATGCAAAAAAAGTCATAAATAAATAGACTGCAATCAATTTACAAAATGAAAACTGTTTGTTAGTTGGATAATGGAAAGAAATGGCAAAAACAAGCAGGCCTGGCATTTCAATAGGTTGGAGATGATAGTGTAGGATCAAAGCATAAAGTATAAGACAATTTAGCCGAATTCCAAACACTGTGGTATGAGCTCAGCAATTATATAAGAATCGGCTGATGTACAGCTCATAAGACATCAATTAACTGTGATCAGTAAATGAAAAAGAAATTCAAAGGATGTATTAACCATTATTTTTTTTCCTACATATATTTCTTCTATTTGTTTTCTTTGCTGTTTTATTTTTAGATTTGAAGGAAAAACCTAATGTAAAAAACACGAAGAAAGTTTAAAGCAGATAAAAGATTACAAAATGCTTTTTCCTGATTATACTTTGGGGACAATTAAAACCTCCAGGTTCATTGTTTAATATAGTTAGACGTACATCAGTAGATCGGTATTTCCTAGACTATATATGACAGTCCACTACCAGGTGAATGTTTGTGTCTTTCTGATATCTGCTGCTAGATTATGTAATTAAGGGCAAATCACCATAAACACAAGGTTTTGGCAAGAAGCAGAGGAACAATGACAGCTGGAGGGACCTGGTTCCCCAGTCAGAGCAATAGGAGCAACTTCACTTGGCTGCTCCCAGGGCTGTGGAAGGAGGAGGTTCAGAGCTGAGGGAAAGGGAGGGAACAAGGTGGATTCAAGAGGTGCAAGTATGCCAAAATAAAGGGAAGAGGAGATAAAAGGAGTCAGCTGAATGTAAACCTGTTGCTGGTGAGTACACCTGTCTAATGAAGCCTTTCACCTAGCCACCATAGTCTGCCCTATCTTCCTATTAAAATCCATTTCTAAGTCTTGTCTTGGGTGAGGGACTCTATTCCGTGTGTAACCGTGCATGTGGAGGTCTATGTGCCAGCTACTGAAGAAGCGATCTTGGTCATATGGCACTAGAGATCTGAGAGATCAGCAACAGGAGACACAAGGTACGCATGTGTTTCTCTATGCAACTTCTAATCCCGTGTGAACATGCATACGTAATTCACGAGCAAACTCTAAACTGGAGTAGCTGTCTTGTAGCTAAGGGGGTCTGGTAGCCAGCTACTGGAGACACCTTGTGTCTTGCAACAGATAGTGGAAAGACTGGACTTTCAAGGGTTGGTTACTGCAAAGAGCATAGCTGCCAAATTGTAGTGGGTGGTGGGGTGGATGTGGGTGTGTTTTTGGGTCATCTACTGGCTGTGCTAGATGTCTGAGACCAGCTACAAGAATGACCCACTTGTGTGGGTGTGGGTGTATTCATATACGTTTACATACATGTGTATATGTATATATACATATATGTATGTGTATACACACACATATGCATGTTCCACTAGTGGATTTTCATCTAGGTCAGCTAGAGAGGAAGGACAGGATCAGGTCATTGGTGCTGTCCATGCTTGCATGAGTGTTGTGTTTTCTGTCTGTGCTACTCTGAGAGGCCAGCAGTGTATATTTATCCTGTAGGCATGCGTGTCTGTGTGTCTGTTGAGAATCCATGCTCAGCTTCCCGATAGGCTAGACCTGGGGACACAGAGCTGCAGCAGCTTCGTATTTAATAGGCTGCTAGATATGGCAGCCTCTATCAAAACATTTAAACTGATTTCCTCAACAAACGTTGAAATTATGTATATGTTATAGCCACTGGGCCCAGATTCACTTAGGGTCTGCATTGTCTTGACTAGATCTCAAGGTACAGTTTACTTTCAGTTAATGAAGTTTCATCAAAATCTGAATGTTTCACAGCGGTCAGCCCATGAGATATCTTTGATGGGGGAGAAAAGTTAAAACATCTTGGTTTAACACAGTCAAAACATTTGAAAGTGCTGTTGTAAATCCTATCAAGTTGGTTTCTGTATCTTGTTAATAAAAGTTACCTTAATATTACATTTTCATTGAACAACATGTTTCAGCATGTGCTATCTAATGTGTCACAAAGAGCACTGAAGAACAATCTAATGTCTCAAATACAGTGAAATACTTTGTAGAAGAGAAAACTTCGTAATAGTCTTGCATTGCACTTTTTAAACTAATTTCCTGGGGCAAAATGTATTTTTCTTCCGTGTCATAAGACTAAGAGAATGACCATACTCAGCTGAATGAAAGATTGTTCAAGTTTAATAGTCCCTTAGGGACAGTGGCCATAAGCAAATATGTACAAAAAGACAGAGATGACTACATAAGAGTGTCTCATTTCTTTGTTAGTTTAGTAACTTTCCATTAATTATTCCTCCCTTGCCTAGTGTTCTCAAGCCAAGAATAAGTGAGAAAAGCTGGACTTCCAAAAAGCTGTTACTGTTTGCTTTCACAAAACTTTGAGGGATCATAGCGTCTCTTCTGTCAGCTCTTCTGAGCAACAGGAGTTGAGGGACAGATATGTGACATCAGTTCCGCTTTTGTTTTGTTTCCCTGAACCTGTCCATTACCTAGGATAAGTCCTTGAATCCCTGGGACGTTTCCAGGGGTTGCATGTTGGTAACATTTAATTTTTTTTAGACATCCAAAAGTACTGTGAGATATACATATACTACTATTTCCAGATGCTACTATGAGATATAAAGAAATTAAGGGACCTCTTTAGGTCACAAGCAAAGTCTACAGTAAATCAGTGGACTCACCCTTGCGTTCTCAAATCCCAGGTTGCAGACTGACAAAATACACCAAAACATATTTACACCTGGTAGTCTCAGCTCTGTATCATTGCAAGAAGGTGGAACGTGGAGGACATCAGGGTGGCTTTTCACTCAAATGAGTCATTATCTCTGTTAAAGACAGTCAATTCTTTCTCCAAGTAGCCAGAAAGCAAACAAACGGAATCCAGAGAAAAACAAAGAGGAAAAGTCTTTTATTCTCTGGGGAATATAATAGTATCTGAACCGGACTGCCCACTGTCTTCTTCAGAAATGCTTTGAAATATTTAACATCTATTTGGCTCATTCTGTCAGTCAGGAAGTTCACCAGGATATAGAGGTATTTGTTGTCTGCAGGGAATTGTATAAAATGGATGGCCACTGTTACCTATGAATAAATTATCTGTCACATTTGAGTCACAACATTTCACAGCCTAATAAGGATAAATGTGCATTTTTATATGTTTAATTTACATATGTAAAGCTGAATTGAGCATTTCTGTGCATACCACAGCACTGTAAATAGCAGTAGATTCGTGATAACAGCACTAGCTACAGCAGGTTCATGAATTACTATGTAATACATCCCTTTACTATTCCAGTACAGCCCATTTTTCTTCTCCCTCTGCTGCTGCTCTAAATGCTGTATCTGGGAAGCTGAAGACTAAGTATAGCCTTCACTATGCCTTGAGCTGGGATGAATGGATAGACTGAAGATGGCTTTGAAGATTGTATATCTATCATGGCATGAATATTCATGTTTGTGTCAAAGAAAACATGTCTTTGGTTATTCCAACAGGATTGTACCTTTTGTTAACCCTGAGTCACTGCGCAGGAAGGAAAGGAAGTCTCCTAGAGTAAAAAAGAGAGCAAGGGGAAGCTTAACCCTCTTCTTTCCTGCCCATCAATACTTTCCCTGTTTTTTATAAGTTTTAATCCTAAGCACTTCCTACCTTTCTGAGGATACATGAGTAGCAGGGATATTTTGACTTGTATGAACTTCCTCACACACCCAGGTGGTCAGAAAGCTGAGGCACGAGATGGATGCTGTGTTACCTGTTCTGAGAGGTTCATTCCTTTTACTGTTTGCAAATAGGTCAGGAAATGAAACTTGAAATCCTTTTTCTTAGACGAGATGTCTGACCATTAGGCTAAGATTTTCTTGTGTACTTTATCCACTTGTGTACTTTATCAGTGAAAGGGCAGAGATTAGGAACTTATCCCTGGGAGGAAGAAGGTAGAAGGTAGAAGCTTTAATCTCTTTAATTCCCTCTCAGTTCTTCTAAAACACATGTTAAAATTCATAATAGAGAATTGATTCTAGACTCAGGAACTAGACAGTAATGAGTTTATATTTACACCTGTGTTCATTGTTTTCCACTTATATCCAAGATATTTTTCAAGTGTCTGCTCATGTCATGGGTTTTTTTTCAGATTTTTTTTTTTGTTGTTGTTCTTCTGCTGAGCCACATTGCTCTTTCCCTGTGTTATGTTGGTGACTTGTGATTTTGAATCCTATTCTGGACGCTTCCTACTAGTCAGCCAGAAGTCTGACCCTCTCCTGCCATGTGCATACTCTATATGTAGTGAATATGAAACTGCATATAAATTTATCCCCTATTGTCAGGTGCCTACATTGCGGACAGCCTCATGGCACAGTGTGACCATTTTTGCAAGGCTTACATCATTGCCTAGGAAAAATAGGAGGAAGCACAGAAAAGCCAGGAATTCCATGGGGACTTGGCTATGCTTATTCAATGCACCCTGCATCCCTTGAATTTAACGTTTTCAGGGAATAAAATTGATTGAGAGCTTTCAGTTAAAACACATCTGCATTTGACAAAAGAATGGTCAGATTTATGTCTGTTGTGGTGAATCAGAGAGGTTTTCAACCAGCCTTTCTGAAAAGCAATTTAGGAACTGGGACACACCGAGGCCATTGTTTTGAGAAAGCTTTTAAATGTGAACTACTCAGGACTTCTTTTTGCGCAGGTCAGCTGGCTCCTCATATTTCCAGAGTTCAGGAGAATGGGGAATCAGCTCATCAGTGAATTCATGCTGGCCAGACAGACAGATAGCCCAGCAGTGCGAAATCTGTGATGTCCCCAGGACAGGGCTGCCCAAATAGATGGTCCTGCCAACTTCTAATGAATACTGTCACGAAGCATGTCAATTTTAGTCATTTGCTGCTGATCCTTGGGGAGTACATTTGACTTCTCTAGCACAAAGACTGGGTAATTCTTATATGTTTCTTATTTTTTCAGGCTATTTATTTTTTCAAGAACACTGAAGGATGGTAATTTGCTTCCAAGTAAATTTGGAGATCTGAAACTTTTCTGAAAAATTCTATTTAGCGACTTTCTTTCTAGTGTCCCTGCTCCTCATAAAAAGCATATAGCAAATCAGGAGCTGAGATCTGCATTTGTATTTTCAGATATTAATTTCTTTGGACTTTTTTGCAAGTATTTTTTTTCATCATTTTATAATGCACTTTTGTTATATTATTCTTCACTGAAGAACTAGCCAAAATTAAAGAAGGCTGAGAAATACTCTGTGTTTATATGGAGAAGAAATATTCAGGCATATAGTAGTTAAAACTGTCAGAGATTTACAAAATAAAACAAAATGAACCCTGTACTTAGTGGTTTAAACCAAATCCCTTGAGATTATAATGAGATCTTCATGGGGACAGATTACACATCTGTTGGCTGGTGATGGGAGGATTTATGCATAATTCTGCAACATCTGGTACTTGCAAACATCAGGGAAGATGACAGTCTATAGATCTGATCCAGTATAGCAGTTCCTCTGCTACATAAAATCTGTACAATTATATTAATCCCTTGTTTTCCAAAGCACTAATTCTCAATTTAGATATCAAAACATGAAAGAACAGTGACTGCAATATTTTTTTAATTCCAGCTGATAACAAGAACACCTATTAAACAGTAATATGAAGATCCATATCTAATTTCTCTGCCATCTGTGATGAAAAATTCAAAACCAAAAACAATTAAGTTTTAATTATGTCCTTTTAAATATTTTAAGCGGAGTCTACTTAAAAGAGATGATCAGGCTTTAACAGAGATATTTCAAAGTAGCTAAAAGTTACCAACCAAACCTTTTCTGAAGTGTCAGTTAGCACAGTTTAGCTACCTTTTTATTGATATCCAAATGGATTTTGAAATGCCAGCAAAATACTTTAATATAACTAGATGTCTGATAATGAAATCGTAACAGATTGTTTTCTGATGTCTAATTTTGAATTAATGATGTTATATCTATGTCTTCATAGACAGAAATGATCTAGCTTTTAGTTACATTACAAAAGAAAACTTGCAATATTAAGTCCATAATTAGTATCTTAATTGAGGCAGGAAATTATGACAGCAAAAAGTTGTTGAAAAAGGAATTTATTTTTTATCTTATTTCATAAATCCCTATGTACCCTTTAAACCAGGAATAGTATGCATATTATTAATGAAATTCTAAGCCCATTTTATTTAAAATCAACAGAACCTTCTACGTTGAATTAAAGTTGATTCCAGACCATATCTGTACTGCTTCTGTTTACTAAACAAGCGTGCAGTGCATCATTTTCCTGGTCTCAAGAATTCTTAACTTAGTGAACAGGACAGTAACACACAGCAGAATTGTTTGGTTTTCCAAATCCTGATTTTTAGGTTTGTGGGTCCAGCTAGGGGAGTTCGTAGTACCCTCTTCGGATTCCTTTTCCAAAACATGGGGAGACTTTGGTGACTCCCAGTCCATATTCTACCTATTAGAAAAGTGAGGAATCCAAGAATTTAAACATCCTCATTCTGTTCCTTCTTCTGCCATGAGGGAACTCCAGCCCATTACCTGGATGTGCATCTGATGTCACAGGTAGAGCTTTTGCTTGTATGTTCTTTGGACAGTCTTTGAAGAACAAAAAACTGTAGAAAAACAGGACACATTTGACAAATCCAGACAAAAGCATCTTTTCTAGCAGGCTTGTTAACTGAGTGAGGAGGCATAGGTTAGCCTCAGGGTGGAGACCAACGCCCATAGAGAAATTTAGGTACAGGAAGGGGAGGGAGCGGGCTTGTGGAGGTCAGTGTGACAGTGGGAAGGTACTCACACAGTCCTTGAGAAAACAGCAGGAGAACCAAGTAGGAAGAATTAGACTTCTGTTCAGAGTCACCGATCTGGTCGTTCACTGGGATTATTTCCTGGAGTGGAAGTATCCTACGTGGATATAGGCTTTTTAGGAAAGACAGGCAAAAAAGTTGGGGGGTGGAGTGTGTGTTCTTTCAGAAAAGGAGTGGCTTGACTGCACCAGACTTCACTATTGAGGTTATGGACCAGATGAAAGCTTATGGGTCAGGTCTCACAGGTCCCTGTACCTTAGTGGCAAAATGGGATTTAGATAACTATGCCTTAAAATTCCCATCTGGTTCTTTGTTCTGAGCTGAACAAGAACAAGGAAATATCCTTTTATGCAAGTAATCTGAAGAAGGAAAAATAAAATCATACTCTGGAGACGATAGCAAGGAAATTATATTTCATGACAATTTGTCCACCTGATTTGGATTCCTTTAGACTTGATAGCATAAAACTATCATCAAGGGAATGACATGGGAAAATGAGAGTCATGTCCACAAACGTTTTTTTTCTACAAAACAAGTCCTGCCTTTATGAGATACAGGTATGAGATCATCCCATTCATGACCCAAATAAGATCTTAGAAACACAATGTTGATGAACTCAGTTGGGCCATCATGGAGGTATCCTGTACTCCTTGGACCACTGCCTAATCTAAACAAAGGCAGCTTTAAGACAGAGACTAATACCAGAAGCAAAAACTGCAAGGTTATATCCTGTCTCAACATCTGAGGAATGCAGAGATTGTTTCGGTACCAATGTTCATACTTGGCAAATCAGTATGAACATCCAGTACCAATGTTCATACTGGATTTGGCAAGTATGGACAAACACCCTGAAGCCATTCTACAGGAACCTTAAAAAATACTTGTATAAACTGATTGTGTATTACTCCTCTGTCACCAGAACTCCTATATTTTAAGAAGTGGAAAGTGTAGAATACAAAAGGAGATGTTTCCTAGCACCCTAGATTTTTTTTTTTGTGTGCTTAAATGACTGATTGGACTTTAATCTTAATGCCTTAATTTTCTTTCCTCACATCCTCATTTTTATCTGATTCTAGTTCATGTAGGTAATCTCAAAAGGAGATAATTTCACTCATTTGAGTGATCTGCATATTGGATAATTAAATTAAGCAAGATCACATACTAGCCTGTCTATACAAACCTGTGTAATTACTGATCATTGTGCAAAGGCTTTTGCAAATCAAGGAACATAACACAGTGATTTGCCATAATCATCCTGGAATGCACTTCCTGGTGTACGATGATTTTGAACTCTGGATCCTATAGAGTTTCATTTCTGACCACTTCCTAATGAGCAATAGCATTTTCACCATTCCCTTGGGAAAAACAAGGATACATAATTCCTTTTTATATTCTTTCTCAATTTGTGGGATTTTATTTTTGTAATTTTCAGTGTATTGGAAGGCATAAAGCTGCATACCTCGCTTATGCTACAATTTCCCATTTGTCCTTTTCTGAAAAATGGATTGTTAATTATTCAGTAATGTCTCAATTCATAACAATGGGTTGATAAAGACGATTGTTTTTCCTTATGTATTTTTTCTCTCTTTTTCCTTTTTTTTTAATTGAATGAGCCTATACTGTGATCCAGAAGCAGGAAGACCGTGATCAGTATAGGTTTGTCAAATAATTTTCTAAGTTCTTCGCTGTTGCATCTCGATATTGTGCTTTCAATTATCCCCTCATACCTCATCACAAACATTTATACAACCCTCTGAACAATATGTATTATTTGATTTAATTTTTGTTGACTATGTGAACATATCCTAGATTCTTCCCTGCTTCTGTTCTGGTCTGTACTACAAGACTGGTGCATGTGTAGATCTATACATTGTGAAACCCTGAGAAAAATTTTCTGAGATAAAGAAATTGCTTTTTATTGATAGGATATTGAAGCAAGCACAGAAGACATCTGTGACTAACTCAAACAGCCTGAAATACAGGTCATTGTTTAATCAGAAGATTATTCCTTCTTCACTGAAGAATCTAATTCCCATTGCTTTTTAAAACGTACTCTGTAATTATATCAAATACCACCCCCAACGACTCTGGGAAATATCATTCTTCCCAAAAGTAAAAGAAGTTTTAAAATAACATGTCTAGTGTAATAGAATTGTTTATAAAATTCAGAGTGAAGAGGGATGAAGAACTGAGTTTATTACAGATCAATAACAGATTCCTCTCTCAGCTTCCATCATAACACATTTTTCTGGACCTTCTGAGGTTCATTATTTGAGTTCTGGATGGCCTTGGGTCAATTTTCGGTTATAATCCAAATGCTGACGTGGCTCGTGATCCATAGCAGCAATTAGGTGAGCTCTCATAAAAAACAAATATACTTCTTTTAATATTCCCTACAGTTCTGAAATCAGCAATTTAAAAATGAATAGAAACCTATTTGTATTGCATAGATTTTTTTGAAAAATAAGTCTTTCTGACATAATCAAACTTGATTCCAGCAGGTTCCCCATGGCCATGCATGATGAGAGCTGGTCAAGAATAAAATTATTTCATCATATCGCTATTGAATCTTTTTTATTTATTACACTGGAGAAATGAATGAAACATTAATTTTAGCATGATAATAAAAATGTAGTATGTTACTTTCTAATCACAGTCTGGCACACAAATTTTACTGCAACAGCAATAGAAGTTATCTCCCTTACCTGTACTTCACACCACATTTTAAATCATTTTTTTGGACATTGATCATCTTCAATTCTCTTTCAAAAGTTCTGATTTCTCCCATACATGCCTTCTTTAAGAGGCTTTTTTTTTGAGAGTTCTCATATCTTTCTGAACAGAAGTTCCTGAGTCTCTCCAGTGATACACAGATAGGCTATGTTGTTAAAACATGCTGTACATTGATAATGTTTGAATATTTGGATTTTACCCTGGATATATATCAGTATGTAGTATCCAGACTTTATTTTATTCAGACAGCAGGTCCCCTGATCCAGTTTGTATTTTAATAATTCAGAATTCACCTGTGTGACAAATGAATATAAGATTAACTGGAGAACAAAAAGATGAATAAAGCAACGATAAAACACAGAAATCAGGACATTGTGTTAATTGCACTATTAACTTCATAAATCTGTAGATTTGACTCGCCTTTCATCCATTTTGTTGTCCTTTTGATTTCTTGCTGGATATGAGATTCTGGGATGCAAAACACTACTCACCTAGAAAAAACAGAGAAAAACAGTAGGATTCAACTCACAGTTTATAGCACTGTCATTTAGGAGAGAGAAAATAAGACTACATATGTGGTGTGACAGCGAACTTATTCTTCATGTTCAATGTGAAGAAAGTGGGAAGAAATGGAGTTTAAGCAGCAACAACAGCAGTTAAGGTTACACCATAAGAAAAGCATTTTATCTGCAGAAATTGGGCTAGAATGAGACAGCCCAGGAATTTCTGCAATCTGCAACTCCATGCTTCTGAGAATAACTTAGACAAATGTTTGTCTATAAAAGTCTGCAAAAAGTCAGTTGTAAGGCTGTGAAATAAATTTATCCTAAGAAAGCATAATTACGACAGACCTCAATCATAAATGGTAAAATGAATCAATTATACTATGATCAGTGGAAATATTTTTTTTTCTTCATAGACAGCCGTGAAAAGAGGAAAAAAGTCTCTGATGATTCCAAGTTGATTTTACTGTCTTAGTGAACAAAGCTTTTTTGCTTGCCTGTTTGGACTTCATAGTTCTCAATTTTTTTCTATTTATAGACAATAAGGAAAAAAGGTCTTGTTTTTTGTTCAGATTTCCATTGTAGTTCTCTCTACTGACTTTGAGAAGCTGATTTACTGAATATCTTAATGATCAAAAAGAAACATGAAGCAAAGTATTAACCGCATGCTAAGATACTTAGCAAATATTTGAGGATAAAAGAGAATATATTGATTGCATTCAGCATAATGAAGTTTTCAGAATAAATAAACAAGACAGAACAATCAGAAACTGCAATCTGTGCCTAAATATTTGGGGCTAGATCCATAAGCCACATCTCAGCTTCTGTATCCTGTGTGCTACTTTCACTGGCACTCTGCCTGTTGATGTTGTCTAATAATTTAGCTTTTGATATTAATTGATATACAGTTGTTGAAAGATATCTGTAAAGTTTCAGCTTCTCTTCAGTAGACAATCTTTTTTCAAAGTTTCAACTTAAAATCATAAAAAGTTTCTAAATCATGAAGATTTTTACTGAGTTTGGATTTATTTCATTTTATGCATGTAATGATAGTAATGCCTTTTTTTCATGGTTCTCAGTGGAAAACAATTGTCAGAGCAGTAGAATTTGTCTTTATAGCCTTCTTTTCTAAAACTTCTTAGTGAAATTAAATATATACTGCAAAATATGTCAAAAATTCAGACTAACAAATTCCCCAGGGAGTAGTCCAAACATATGTCTGCTAGTAGCCTAAGGGTAAAAAAAAAGCTGAGAAAAAAACATAGTGATATCAAGAAACTCTGGAGGAGTTGTGAGGGGGCATAAGAGGAGTCAGTGCCTCCAGTAGTAATGGCTGGTTCAACTTCCAGTCCTGTGTCACATTATGCAGATGTTGCTGAACATGTGTTCTCACTTTCACCTTAAGAAACAAGAGCAGTGTTCACCCCATGTATTTGCTATCCTCCTTCAAAATGGAGGTCTACTGCGACCTCTGTAAGAAAGTAATGTTTCATGAACACAACAGAGTGATGTTCCATGGGAGGGTCAGCTCCTTCTACATTTTGGCTTCCTTCCTGCCACCAGATTCTTTACATGGGCAGGAAGACAGCTTTGAGAAAATAGCTAAAAAGTTACTCATGCCAGTTTTGAAATTTGAAAAGTCAGTTACAGAAGATATTAAGGGGTGGAGGAGAAGAGATACTAAGCTGTATGGGGATGCACATTTATGCGTTCATCATTTCTGCTATCTGTGATAACATTCTCACACACTTGCACAGAAAATGCCCTTCTCCACTCCCTTAGCTTCTTCCTACCTGAATCTACTCCACACCTTCTACTCAGTGATTTGAGGATGCTTAGTATAATGACCAACTGAATTTTGTCCAAAATGCTATTTAGTTTTTTGTTTCAGCAACTTAGTTGGGCATGGCAGGTACCTCAAGGTGAGAGGGATGTCTGTATTTCATGAGCCGACTCCTGCTATGATTACCACCCAAACTTCCAGACAAGGGCAGCTCAGCAAGTAGAAGCAAGTGTGAGCAAGCATGCAATGTCTAGCACTTCCCATTTTTATTTTTATTTCTATATATTAGAAGCATGCTTGTGTTGTTCTGTCTTACTGCTTTGTTTTCTCCTGCTGTATCACGAATAGATAAGTAGGCATAATTAAGAGACTCTTCACCTGCAGCTGGTGAAGAAGACACTATTGAAAACAACAAAAACAGGGGGAAAGAATATGTAATCTAACTTTCATCTTGTGAATAAAAACCAAAGACAAGTAAAATCCATTTTTCTTTCCTATTGAAAATGTCATTTTCTTCTGCTTTTGAGAAGTAGAAAATAATTATTTTACCTTGTGAACCCTCAAATCTTCCTCTTTTTTTTCTTTCATTTCATTTTTACCATTATTAGAAATGGACATTTAATGTTAATTTCAAGAATTTTATTAACTTACAATTTATTCCAGTAAAAACTGTTTGATTAAAATGTTTTGATTATGTTTGTGCTGTCTTACAAACAGGAAGATTTGATACGACAAACTTAGAATTTACCACAGGTCAGCTTGAACCCTAAATTCAATATTGTCAATAGGACGTATAGTCTCTCTTATAATAAGATATCAGCTAGTCTGAAGTATGTTGTAGTATTCTTACTGACTTCACAGACACCTCTTTAACAATGTATACTGACAATGATGACAATCCCAACGGCACGCTCAGAAGTAGTCTGTCTTAATCTGTACTAAAGTGCTAATTATATGATTTCTGAAGTTAGCAATTATCTACAGCTCCACGGATTTTTGTGTCAGCTGCAGGTAAACGTGGTTTGAAGACTCACCACAGCTCAACAGAAAAAATCTCCATGGTGATACTGAATGCCATGTTAAGGAATAGATATGCCTCAGCATCATAAGTCAGTATACAATGTGAAATGAAAGATGTTTTTTGTCTTTGAAGCGAATGCATTTTAAAACAAAACAAAAGAAATTCTTTTTAGACGTAATCTAAAACTCAAAATATTCAAAGGAAAAAGGATTGAATTTAATGTTATGAAACATTTCTTTAATCAATAAAAATCTCTGTACTCTTTCTAATACATTAATTAGCATTTGTAGCTTTCATGCAACAATCTGTATAAATGATATTGCTGCTTGTCGTATAATCTGTCCATTAGTACTGCAAGAAGAAAACTCCACATTCCACACCATTATGACAGTTGTAAAAGATTGATTATTCTATTGTCTTATGTTCAGGAGATTCAGGAAGTTAAGGAAGAAAAATTAAGCCAGTTTACTAGGAAAATACTGTAACAGCTTGCACAAATTTTACTACTAGATACTGTTACCTTCAAAAAAGAGGTAAGTAAAAGAACCTGGCTTTATGATCTCTAGCAGTATGGGTAAATCTTACACTGAATAATCCTGTTCTGAAACTATGCAAGAGTACAAGTTGCAACCATATTCTTAAGCCATCTTGAACAACATGCCACAATGATTTGGTTTCCGAAGTGTGTATTCACCTAGCTATTGATCTTTTGATTTTCAGGAAATCATAATAAACAGAAGTAACATACACCTTAAGGAATTATCTAGTTCTTTGTCCTCCTCCAAGGATAACATCTCACTGATTCCTGATTGATTGTTTGTGTTTAATGTTGTACATGACTATGTCTTATCACAGTATACTAAGGGGTTATCAGCCTTCCTCCTCTCTGTCTCTCTGTTCCCCCCTCCACTTTTATTGCAACAGATATCATAGGCTATTAGGTAATACAGACCATGTTTTTTTCTTGAACACCTTGTTACAAATGTCCACCTTAATAAGAAATGCATTCCACTCCTCTACAAAACACAAAAAACTGTGTGACAAAAAGAGAAAATAAAATAGTATAGCCATTCCTGTTGCTCTCCCAGAGTAGAATATTTTCATGATTTTTAGAAGCTTATTTCTCTTACCAGTTCCTTCCTCACGTGTAGTTCTTCTACTTTAAAGATATGTTGACTGTTTACAGACATGACTAAATGACTGATTCACAGTGGGCCAATATTTTCCTTCTGTTTCTGCTTGTTGTTTATGTACCTGAAAAAGGCTTTTTTGTAGTTTTTGACGTCTCTGGCCAATTTCAATTCAAGCTCAGATTTTGCTTTTCTAACTGCATCTCTGCACACCCTGGCAATGTCCTTGTAGTTCTCAATGAATATTTGTATGCTTTTCCATTTCTGGTATGCTTCTCTTTTGGATTTGAGCAGACCCAGAACCTTGCAGTTAAGCCAGAAGAGTCTCTTGCTCCACCTACTGCCCTTACCTTTAAAGGAGATGAACTGGTTTTGTGTTTCCAGGAGACCGTTCTTGGAAAACTCCCAGCACTTACTAGTTCATTTATCCTTCACAAAAGCTTCCCATGGAATCCCTCCCAACTCTGAGTGAACTGAAGTTTGGAGAGGAATTTTTTTTCTTTTATTTTACTGAAAACTGATGGGGAAATTTAACTGCAGGGTCAGTTTAAATGGATAATTCATACCAGTAAGAACCAGAGTAGATGAATGGTGTGAAGGAGACAGCTCTCAAAATAGGCCGCTTGTAGACACAGTGTTGTGTCCCCTGGCATTTAATGTTCACAACTTGAAGTCTACTGACCCTTATCAGCTGTGCCAGAGACACAGGGGACATTTTTAGGCTGCTCTTCAGCTGAGTCTTTGAAGAAGTAAATGCCCCAAATGGCAGTGTAGGTTGTAGACATAAGTGAGGGACAAAAGGTGGTGGCACTGCCCATGGTCCATGTATACCTTCTGTGGTTTCTCCCACCTGAGATGGGATTTACCTGAGACATCAAAGATGAGCAAGACTTCAGGCAGCTCTGGGGACTCAAATCATTCCCACCTACTTTCAGTACAGACATGAAGGTGAAGTCCAGTGTTGGTGGTGTGGATGTCATCATGGTGTGTCTTACCTGGACACTTTTATTGCATGGCACATTTCAGAGAAAAATATCCAACAACCCGGATTCCAGGGATAGAAACTTAGGTAAGGAAGGGTTACCAAGCTGCTCTGGAGTGGAAGAGGCCTTGTGGCCATGGTCAAGAATACTGCAGAAGCCTATGCTCGCAGGAATGAAGCTGCACAGGGTGATCATGAACAGCTGATGCTACAAGCTGTTAAGTGTAGCTGCTGCTGCCACCTTCTGAGGCTGGCAGCCTGGTATCTCTCCTCGCAGATTAAATCAAAACATTTGAAAGCAAGCTATTTAGGAGCAAGAAATCTCCTGGCCAAGAGGTCAAATGCTGCTGAAACATACAGAGAAACTCCATATGAAAAATTCTGAATCTGCTGTGATTGATGGATAATTATTGGGATTTGCATGTACAATCTCAGAGCTCTGAGATATTTTTAGATGGTCTGATTGTCATTTTTTGCAGAGGTCAGATGAGTAAGAGCTTATGGGCACTTTTCATTTTTTATTTTTTGTTATTATTTTTAATGAACCTCAAAAAACTGACTCCACTTGGAATGTATGAAATGCAGGATCCCGGGGATAGAAATGTCCAGCTGGAAAGATGTCTCTTAAGTTTCTGAGTATTAGTGCAATAACACTGAATTCCAGAAAGCAATGTTGGTTTCTGCTGTCTGAAAACTCCGTCCCACCCAGTTTATTACAAAACCTTGGTGCCAGCTGTGGCCTTATCAGTCAGTGCCATAGTCTATAGAACTGGAAGAGAATTCTTCCATTCCTTGAGCTGAACAAGGCTGATCTTAGGTTAGTCCCAGGGTATGGCCTGTGACAATGAATGAATGAGGCCATGTTACGATGCCGGAAGAAGCAGATGAAAGGCTGCACACCTCTCTGGTAGAAATTTCAGGATGAATGTAGCTAGTCAGTCCCAGAATTATATATCCTCTGAATTTAGCTGAGTGGAAATGAGACAGAAAAAGTCCTTACACTTTATGTTGGTCAAATATGGCAACAGCGAGAGACAGATGAAGTCATAATGCTAAAACCAAGGTTGTGTGTGTAATTCTGATCACAGCAGAGGTTCTCAGCAGCTGGAGCTTGTGAGAGAGGATCTGTATTCAGATAGTGTGACATACAGTCTTGATTTCAGGTTGTTGGACGAGGATGAGCTTCTTTAGTCAGATTTAGCAATGGAAAAATAAAGGATTAATCCACCAACATAAAAGTTCCCTTTGTGGTCTGAGCACCCAGCTTTTTGTCTCTCATATGAAAGTTTAATTTCAAATGCTTTCACTCACACACAATATTTAAAAAATAAAATAGAGAAAGAATTAACTGCATTCCCCAAAGCATTCTCACTAGTTAATTCCAGAACAAATCCATCCATCATGAGTGATCAAGTTCGTTGGTTATCTCATCAAAATCCATAGTACCAGGGGACTATTCCAGCCCTTAATTAAAGTATCAGTGAACAAGTTAAGCCAACACAATATTTAACTCATCCCACTTAATCGGTTCCTTGGAATTAGACAAAAATATCTCACTTTCAGACTGGCAGTTTAAGATATGCAAGGGGACTGACTTTCCAAAAAAAGACACCTGAACACTTGTATTTTATTTAGCAGACAAAAGAAATGGCAGTTTTATAAATCTGCAGTTATACTGCTTTGTCTCCTTTCTCCTGTTCATGAGGTTCTTGTGACTGGTAGGGTCAGGTCTTAAAGTAACATATGCACATAATTCTACACACTCATGCCTTTTCCATGGCTGCGGTTGAAAAATATTTGTGGTCAGAACAAAACTCCCCTCTGTCACCTACCTCTTCCCCTTTCGTTCGTTGAGAGCTGAGGTGCATCACTTGGCAGTATAACTGGTTGTGCAGGCAGATTTGTTGGCCTCAGCAGACATGGATCAGCCTCTGCTATGCCATTTGGACACCACACAGTCATTCAGCTGTCACTGTCTTAGGTCAACAGCTACACAATGGGGATAATGTTCAAGATTTTGCTCCAGATTAGGTAGGAGTAAGATCTGAGAACAGGTCTCACACCTCCTATCCTGAAATTCAAAAAATGAGTGGTTTCAATTAAAGCCAGGGGGCAATCCAACAGAGCTCTGGGACTGAGACACTTGTCTTGATATGCAGATGTAAGCAGTAATGTCAATGCAGATCAGTGGAAGTTTGTATGCTGTGCAATTTTCCTGGCAAGGGAATGCCGGTACAGAGGGGGTTTGGAAGGACCTAAGTGTGACTGAGGTGGTTGTACCTCTCTGTAGATTAAACCTGTGGGGATTTACTCTAGATTACGTAGACTGTATCCATACTAGCTCATAAACCAGGGTCTAGGCCTGGGCTCAAGTACTGACCCGGGATTATCTAAATCACTAGCTGCTAGCGCAGTCACTAGCAAGGGTTATGGTAGGCACCAGTGAGCACTTTCTGGTACAATTCCTAGGGAAGTGTCAGGGGACAGTGATTCCGAGGACTAATCCACCAAAACAGTATGGTTTCTGTTACCATGTATTTGAAGGAAGCGCTAAATCGCTCTGACTGTAAACTGGGTTTATGCCATGGACTTCAGCATCAGAGAAGGGACCTTGGCCTGGGTAATTTCCCTGTGTTTATTATTTTAATGAGGTGGTATTGAATAATCCACACTGATCAGGAGATTTCATAGGATTTAAGTAGGTCACATAGTGACTACTACACCATTTGCGTGGGCCTGAACACTATCTCACCTGGTGATAAAAGGGCAGTAAATTCTCTTGTTTGCATACTCTCTCTCCACTTTCCTCTGCATTTTCTGCTAGGAAAATTTGGGATGTTTTTCAAAACTGCTACTGAATCTCAGGCTAGTCCCTGGAACTAACAGACCATAAATTGTTGGTTAACCTTGAGACTCTTAGAAGGCAGGCTCTATATGAGGGCAAATACTCACCATTGTATATTTTGCTTCCAATATGATGTATTTTGCCAAACTCTCTGATGGTATAATGGATCAAGCTCCCTGCATCAGTGAAGCTGCACATATGTACACATCTATGGTAAATTTGTCCTGATATGAAAAATTCTACTTTTGATACAGGGATGAGGTTCTTACTAGTGCTACATTAAGTGAAATTGAATTGCCCCAGGTAAAAAGTAGGTTGTGAACAGGGGAAAAACTCTGTGTTTTTTAGTAGTTGTTGGGCAAAAAAAGAGAACAGTGAGAACAATATCTGACCTGGCAACTTACTGGAGTGGGAAGAATTTTCTTTTCAGGAAAATGAGAAAAGAAAAGAAAAGAAAAAAACAAAACCCAATATCCATGGTACAGCTTTAGAAGAGAAAGTTAAGAAGTGAGGAACTAGGACAGTCACTGTCTCTGCCTCGGCTGAAGAGTGGTCTCTAATGACTCCAGTGACACATAACCAATTTACAAGCTTTGCTGTATTACATTTGCAGCCAATGCAGATGTCAGCGTTTCCATTTCTCCTGAGAATGGGCAAGTACTATATCACATTCACTCAAGAGTTTAAACACCAGCAGAATTTGGCCACGCCAATTCACACCAAACTGATTTCTGCATAGTTCCACCTAGATATTTTTTCTATCCAATAGTTCTCTCTCATAATGGCTTTTTTACAATCATTTGAGAAGCCTGTTGAAATCCTGATATACTCAGAACTGAAAAATCATATTCTGGGGATTTTCAAATTCTTTTTCCACTGAGTGACTTCCACTGGTCCATGTCAGCTCTCACCCTCAATATCTTAATATTTTCAGAAACCACATGTTAAAGAAATTTGTAAACACTGCTTTCTCACAGCGCAGATGTACCTCCATAACTAAGATTCAGCTATATGCTTACACTACCAGTACCTCTGCTGACCTCAGTGAAACTTCACTGGAATACACCATAATGGGGGACTCAAGCTCTTCCTCTTTGTCTAAGAGAAGCCTGGGCATAAATAAGTAATTAAAGAACAGTTATACATTTGGTGCTAAATTTTCAGATTTAGTGAAAGCCTGTATTTTTCAAGGATTCTGGAAAGCTGTAGGCTTCAATCATTTCATCAGCCAAGTACCAGGTTCAGAGATAACGTATTGTAAGGGTTTAAATTCCTGATCAATACCTTCTTGTCACTCATTTCTACTGCTGAACGGTTGCATGCTGTTAACCTTCTCTTCCCTTAACAGATTTTGTAGTAAGGGATTAGGATTTATATGGTATTAAAGGCTAAATAAACCTTTGTCAGAAACAGCAGGTGGTAAATCATGTACCGTAGTGACACAACCTGTTGATTCGTGACACAGCACAAGTAATCTTCAGGTCATTCAGATCTTTTATAAACATTAGGGTAGAACTTTACTGCATTTGGAAGGAGAATAATATTGATTGGTGCAGCTTAAAATTTCCTGCTTTAATGAGTTGCTCTGAAATGTCATTGTCCAGTAAGGAATATTCCACCTAGGAAACAGTGTCTGGCTCTGGTAATTAAAAGGTGTGTTGATCAGCCAGGTCTTTATGCAAATCAGAGCAGAGGGATGTGACTGTAATAGAAGAGAGAAAATTTCTCCTCCTCTTTTGAAATATTGAGCATATCTGACATACCTGCAGACAAAAGTTGGGAGTAAAGTAATGATGGTCTGCTCATCAACTAACTGTTCAATGTTAGCATCTTTTTAATGCCTTGTCTTTATGATACAAAATTAAAATTTAGAAATAAAAGTAGTTGCACGTCTACTGGATATGAAAGTAGAATGTGAGATGGGGAAGGATTAGAAAAGTTTTAATAAGGAAGAGAGTAGCATTTAGGATATTGGTAATGTTTTCTATAATAAATATAATACATACTAGCTAAAAGACTTATCATACATAAAATATTATTATATATATACATAATTACACATATGAAATGTATAATAATACATATTGTATAACTTGTACAATAATATCACTTTTGAGTACAACCACTATAAAACAGAGTGGGGAAAAAAGGTGACACTTGCTTCAAAAACAGAGAGATTTGTATGACTGGAACGTGAATATTTGTTACTTGAGGAAACGGGTAGTGATTACCCTCCAAATATTTCAAATTTGATTGAATGCAAACAGTCTGATTCTGATTGACTGATACACATTTAGGCAACTGAGGTAACTCATGATTCCCAGATAAACAATTGCTGACTTCTCTGTGGCAGGTGAGGACCCTGAGAGAAGAATTCTGACTTTAATAATACCTTAAGTGTTACCGTATAGGCAAGTTGTTAAGTACCTGTAGAAGATAAAAAATAAATACTAGAAAAGATATTTACAGTCAAGCACTTTAAGCACATTGCTCTTCCATTCATGTCAGAAATATAATTAATGTACAGACTCTCCAGAAGTGGAAGAAAATTTCATAGATCTGCTTCCTGTTTCCATTTAAGAAATTTAGTTCCAGATATAATTCTTAATCTTAATATGATTATAGATGTGTACTGCAAATTCAGGGGCATAATAAGAACAATGATGTTTTACTCAAGCAGATGGGAACCTAAAACTAATCTGGATTTGTTTTTTACCCTATTAGCTTCTCAAACTTAGAAGTAATTTACAGTATCACAAAATCAGTATCTGGCTACAACTACAGTATTAAGGAAGAATGAGCAATGAATTTGCCTAACATGGCTTGTGGAATCAATCAGTATCTAACAAAGTTCTGTGTCAAGTGGCCATCTTTTGGTATACAAAAGGTCCACGGTTTGAGGAACCACAGCACTGATTTCAACAGTATGGGCATCACCTCACTATAAGTGATGGTGCAGAAGAATTCAGCTAGAAGTTAGATACTGCTTTCAAGCACTGGTGTGGATTCAGAGGCATTAACAGAATTTATTTATATACAAATCAAAAGGTAGTTAAGGAAAACTACAGGTCAGCTAGTGCAAGATGTGGCTCCTTAGTAGAAACTGAGGTTATTATGATACATTAAACTAGATAGGCGTTAGACTTTCTACAGTTGTGAAAGACCCAGAATAAAGCACCTCTTGGAAGAAGGTCTCTGAGTACATGTCTCTGGTCACCATAATACACACAATCCACATGTGAGAGCAGGATTCATTTATCTTCAGAAGAATCTCATTGAACTCTGACTTAGCAGAGTCAAGAGGTGGAAGTCAGCCTCTTCTTTTTGAAAAATTGGCCTCATGGGTTTTTATTCATATTTTAAGATCTACACAACTGTTTAAAGAAAGAAGAGGTGAGAAGGGCAGAAAACCTTCTTTTTCTAAAGGGTTCTTGTAGTTATATCCAAGAATTCAACAATAGAAAAGATGAGAGGTAGGATACCCCTGAGAGATAAGGCTCTTCCTTTGCTTTAGATGGCTTCCAACATTTGTGTAAAAACCATACCCACCGATTCTTCATTCTTTGAGACACCTTTTGAATTCAGGATTTTAAGATCATGAACTTTTAAAAAAGATGTTTAACAACTGTGCTGAAAATTTTATTTTTGGTGGTTTCACTATCCTCCCTTAGTCATAACTGGTAATGTGAAAGTACTGTTTATTATCTTGCTCTTCTTGAAATTATATTTTCAGTTCATTTTTTTCTAGTTGACACAGAGTATTTAAATTTGTTCTTTGCTCCATTTAGGTATCTTGCTTTACAGAGCTGCTTATAAATGTTCTAGAATGAATAGCCAATACTTAAAAGCTTGCTTACAATTTTGTCCCAGGATCCTCCAGTAAACTTTAAAACAAGAAGCCAATTGCAGTGACTATCTCTGATCTCTCTAATCACTATGCTTCCTGGAAGCAAGTGGAAAACCCCCATTTCTATGGTGGGGAAACCCCTCCCCACATCCCTTATGAGCCAGGGAGCGTTGTCTTCAGACCCCCTGAAAAAATACCTCCAAGCCTGTCCTCTGTGAGACTACCTTTTCTGAAAGGTGTTCATTTCTCCATCTTTCACTGAGCTAGAAAACACATACATAAACCAGCTGGGCAATACTTCTCCAAGCTTGAGTTTTGTCTTGCCTGTTTTCTGGTTTTTACTGGAATGGGCCTATGTGCTCTTGTGGGTCTCAAGAAGCCCCACAGGTCTTGATGCAAGGTGTGTTAGCTGAAGTCTTTTTACCGAAGACTATATAATCCAGAGTAACCATTGTGTCTACAGGGAAAAAAACCAACGATTACTTCAGACTTCTGGGATGTGGCTTGTACACTACTGAATTTCTGGGGGGATTTATGTCTCTTAAATTTTAAATAGTTGTCTGCTGAGTGAATAGACTTTGTTGACTATAACAAGAGCTCAGATATCCAGCTTCCTGGTTTTAAAAGGCAGAAAAAATAAATTCTGTTTTATGTATGTACAGGACTTAATCCCTTAAACTATAAACAAAATGTAAGTGTATGTTTAATAGGAGGAGAAGGGAGAGAAGGGGCAGGAAAAGGAATAAAGTGACAGAATCTGTGGAAGTAGAGAATACAATGAGATCCTACTGAAACTTAGCAAGCTAAAATACCAAGTTGCACTTGTCTTTCCAAAATGCTAAATTAAAATCAGAATCAAGTTTATCAAGTTCCAGCTTCCTTTACAGGCTGGCTTCCCTCCATGGATTGATCTCCCTGGATACATCATGTCTGCGGTAGAGTACCGTGAAAATACCAGTTACAAGTTGTTGGATTTCTCAGTAGGCAACATGAAATTCTCAGTGGAAAACACTTGCTTTAAGACAGTTGAACAAACCATCAGATTTCGCCTACATAAGCATACTCCATCCAGACCAATATTAATAGACTCCTCAGAAGGAGCCTCATCCTGCAGACTCCCAAGGAGAAGGACATTTCACATGCCAGCCAGAATTCAGTCAAGAGGCTTTACCCAGGCCACAGCAAAGAGAAGATCTTGTCTATTCCATACTTTTATGATGACATTATCTTCATTATGCATCTAACTTCTGTTGCTGTTACTGACTTGGAATTTGATCTGTCTCTGAATCCTACAGGGTCCATAGGAGTTCTGAAAAACAGATTTATAGATTTTGAGTTCTGACCTGAGCAGTGGCTTTTTACTTTTATCCGCATGTGGAGAAATCAGTATATATTCCAAGCAAATTACAGAGTATCTGAACAATTGCAGGTTGCTGCCATAATAGCACGAAATGAGATTACTCAGCACATCTGAAAATTAGTGCATTTTGAATTAGATATGTGTTTTTAGATAACAATTTGCAAAAGCCTCGGATACTCAGAAACCTAAAAGGGTAAAATCCTGAACCATATGGCAGTGCACTCACCTGGTTTAACAGAATCAGGATTTCACCTAGTTCTGAATAAATCTAGTTTTAACTTCGCTATAAAATAAGACAGAGTTTTAGTCACTCTGAGATAAGAGAGTGACAATGAGATGTAAGTTTTTATTCCATTTTCCATGTTAGAGGTGTTTGGACAATTTCCCATACACTCTACTAAGTAAAAGCTTTTGAAACAATATCACAGATTTATTCATGTCATTTTTACATTTTTACAAATAAGCACTGTATTGGTTTCTTTCAAGAAGTGCTGAAACTAATAACAATGTTTATATGATCTTGCTGGTCTCAAACTCAGGATACTTAATGCATATAGTTGTGTCATTCTCATGGTGAAATTGGTGCATATATATATATTAAATCAGGAAAGAAACCCAAACTCCTCAAAAATTCATTTAAAAAGTGTTCTAAAATTCTTTCTCAGCATTCTTATAGGACTTTGGTCAAGCCTCTTCTTGTTTTGGCTTATAATTTAAATGAAAAATATTATAATTTTACATAAGAAAATGTGGCTACAATGTATTCTAAATGAAAAGCTATATCAGAAATAGGGATTCATTATGCAGCAAACAAGTTCTAAGGCTGGGAAGAACTCTAAGTGGTGTTCTTGAATTTGCAATTTTGCTTAAAGCTTGAATAAGAAATATTTTCTCCATTTTATAAAATAGCTACAGTGAAGGTAATGATTTGGACTTGAATGAAGAGTATATACAATAGTTAAAGAACTTGTTTAATATTGAAATTTTGGTGCAATCAATTACTTAGGTCTGAATCCAGTAAAAAACGGTGCCTAAAAACTGTGCATTGGAGCATCAGACTGCTAACTGTCCAGCTCTCAAAGTGAAATCCAGAATGCTTTATAGAGTATAGAGAGTTTTCATATGGTGTTTGAAAAGATTCTGCATGTGTAGGCTGTAAAACATGTTCTGGTGCATGAATATCTGAGATAGCAACAGACTAATTTGGAACAGTCTAGTGACAAAGTACAGCCTTACATAGAGATGTTAGGGTAGTACCAAAAGCTGCATTAACATGGTCCTGAACCCTCAGCTAGCAAAGCCACGTCCGTTTGCAGAAGAGAGTAATAGTATGACTTTTCTGACCTGGACTCAGTTCAGTCTCATTTGGTTTGAGATTCTATGCATCAGTTAACATCTCTGCAGATCACTCCGATGGGATCCTGAGCAGTCAGCTGGCTGAACTGGGAGTTACGGAAATGCAGTCTGATCAACTTAACTTAATGAAGAGCTGAGCAACAGGAAATATAAAGGATAGGGTGCATATGTAACTTCCCCTTTCAGTGGTTGAGGCCTGTCTGACCAGCATAAATAGAAGATTTCCTGCAAAAGCAGATAATTATTTTCTGTCTTTCAGTAAACTTTCTTCACTCTTCTAGTTTTAAAACAGCAGTGCAATGCAGTCTGCCTTATACAAGCAAGGTCTGTTTTGGGATGGACAACTCCCAACTCAAGAGCTTCAGCTACCTCAAAAACCTATACTATGTCTACACATTTCATGACATGAAAGATTATCCAAACTTTCTGCCAGAGGGCTTTCCAAACAGTCATTTCCGGCCTAGGTGACTAATAATTACTGCAGATGCCGCATTGTTTTTGGTCCTGCATTTCCATGGTCTGGCTTTTTCAGCTGCAGATCAATTTATTTTTTAGAAGTACTCAATGACACGTTTCTGATTCAGATACAGAATTAGAGAGTTGTAAGACTAGCATAGCTTGTTCATTTAAAAGAAAGAATTTATACTGTCTTCGGGTTACTGACTGTAACATATTCATGTTGGTTTTTGGTAGTGCCCATATTAGACGAATGGAACTAAGTCACATCTCATCAGTCTAGAGATTGACAGCCGAGTTGTTTTTAGGGGGAGGGACTGTACATTTTTAGCATGAGTAAATTTGTAGCAGGCTGTTAACTATAGACAAAAATGTCTGTGAATAGTATTTAAACAACACATTACAAGCAGAAGTGATACCTTTACCCGCAGTGGCTAGGAAATTGAGATTTTGGTCATGGCTTTCATCTAGGATTTAAGAGATTTCTGATTCAAGTTCATGTTCCTGTCGCTGCCTCCAAGCTGTATATTAAGCCACTGTTCTTTCCACACTTCATTTTATCACATTTATGATGAACCCTTTGTCCTTTTCTAGCCTGGTCTGGCCTTTTTACTGTCTCTCATAAACCGTTTTCCTAGCAAACCCAGCTTTTGTGTTACAATTAGCTATGTGATTCTTTTACAGATAGGTAAATAACCCTTGCACACTGGCTTTGCCTTAAACAGTGCCCCTGCAAAAATACTGATAACCTGTACCAGAAAGATATCTATGCTGGACAGAAATTGCAGTGACGACTGGCATTAAACTTCTTCTTGAAGGAATTTTTTTTTTTTTTTATATGCTTTATAACATGTTAGTTGACTCAGCTGTAAGTGACGACTTTTGGGTACTACAAGGTCCACAGTAGTCAGATCTAATACCAAACACAGTTCTCTATAATGTACATAGTTCAACACTGTATTACAAACAGCTTTCCAGATTTTTTTCCTGTTTATCATGACTGAGGTATAAAAGATTAATAATTACAAGTGCTGAAAAAAAAAGTATGCAAATCTTGACCTTGTGGTCCTGGAAGAAAACCCTTTCCTAACAAAGGTCTTTAAAAGAAGATAACACGGCGTTTTCAAAAAAGTTCAACTAGCAGACTTATCAAGTAATTCTGTGACACCTTCTTTAATGCCAGTCAGTCCCTCCAATGAGACCATCTCTTCTGTTTTACACAGTGCTGCGTGTTTATATTAAAAACCTTGCTTCTCGAATGATTATTAATAATAGAGAATCAATAGCATATATTTTAACTAAATCAATAGACTGTATTCTAACTAAACAACTTCATTGAATCCAGTCTCCACTGCTGGATTTTTATTCTGATGGTTGCGGATAAAACCAGCAGCCCCCACTAGAACAAGTGCAAACAAAATCATCACTAATAAAGTACCACAGAATCACAGAATCACAGAATGGTAGGGGTTGGAAGGGACCTCTGTGGGTCATCTAGTCCAACCCTCCCGCTGAAGGAGGGTCACCTACAGCAGGCCGCAGAGGACCTTGTCCAGGCGGGTCTTGAATATCTCCAGAGAAGGAGAATCCACAACCTCCCTGGGCAGCCTGTTTCAGTGCTCCGTCACTCTCAGAGGGAAGAAGTGCTTCCTCATGTTCAGACGGAACTTCCTGTGCTTCAGTTTTTGCCCATTGCCCCTTGTCCTGTTGCTGGGCACTACTGAAGAGTTTGGCCCCATACCATATACAGTGAAGTTTGTACCACATTGTACCACATACAGTGAAGTTTAACAATGCAAGCTAATAGAACTCTCTCTGAAAACAGGATCTCATTTTGTGTTAACTTTCCCAACCTGGATAAAATTCGCCTTTCAAAATGTCCAGCTGTTATCCACTGTTACTAGTCAGACTTACTCCTTATGGATTTCTATTTCTCGATGCGTGCTGCCTAGAGGTGTTTTATTTAAATAGAAATTTTATAACTGAGAGGACAGAGTAAGGAAAACTTCATTTCATTTCCAAAATTTTTCCATTTCTACAGCAGCTCTATCACCTTTGAACAGATTTTTTTAAAATGAACCATGTTCCAAATTCAGGTTCAGTACTGTATCACAATTGATTGTCTTGTTCTTATTTTTTTTGTAAAATGAGTTATTCTTTACTATTCTTACCATATTTAATCCTTAGTTGGTATGTCACTAAAGTTAACCTTCTAAATCCATAGGCTGCTATTGCATGTCAAGACCTCACAATAATACCTTCACCTTCTTACTATTAAAGCCTGCAGTACTTATCTAAATACTAACTTTAAAAAGGAAGAATCACCTGTGGTCTGTGATTCCACTTCAGCATTTCCTTTAGGGTGTTTTCTTTAAACCTGTAGGAGAACAGCTCAGCATGCATAGGGCCATAGCAATGTTGACCTCTTGATTGAGGGCAGGAAAGGTAGAGAAAATTCTCTGTAGGTCTGGCAAAAAGAGAGTTCTTCAGCAAAAAGATTAGTCTTTTGTCCTGACTCCTTTAGTTCTTTGGCTAGAAAGCTTATGCTATCTCTCCAGCTGGCTAAAAGAAGTGTGACAGTTAGGACTTGATGTACTGCAGCAATAATGGCCTTAGAAAGTCATTTTTGTTCTGGTAGGCTGACACAGACTAAACTCAAGTACGACGAGCACAAGCCACCCTTGAGCTGGAAGGGAGTTATTCACACCAATACACTTCTGGTCGAGATAACATGCTGGATTTCTTTGCCTCCTGTTAACTACCTGTGCTCCATAGCAGAGTGGTGAGTTCAAGCAAACCAGCTGAACTAGTTAGCTCTCAGTTTGGAACAGGCTCGCAGCCTGACAGGTCAGGTGTTGGAAGAGAGTTAGATGTTGTGACTTAGCTGAGATACCTGAATTCTGAGATTTGGAACATACAGGGACAACTGGATGGTGTGGAATAGAAGATGATATTCCCAATGCGGTAGATGGAAAAATGCCTAGACTGGTTATTTATAACTAAAAAAAGAGGAAATGAATGTCTGAAACCATTGGGATTTAGATGTAATACTCAGTGCTGTAGAAGTGTATGTACCTCTTCTAGTTTCATATTTGCTGTGAGAGTCCTATAAAGATAAATATAAGGTATACTTTAGATGTAAAAGGTATCCTTCCTTTCTGCTGAGCAGTACTTGCTCTACCCTTTTAAATACGGCTGGAGAGTCTTTTCTACGAACAACATTGACCAGTAAGTGGAAGAGCTTTGTTCATCTCTTGTTTCCCTCCCATAAACCTATTAAATGAGGAATGGGGAATGAGTGAGACAACAGTGTATAGTTCAGTTTCCCTCTGTGCTTTCAGCATATCTAGACCACAGACAACAGAACTTGCTTTTTAAAGCAGCCACCTGGTTGGAAGGTGTCAAAGGGATCCAATCTCTTCTCTCAGGGCAGTTATATTTTGTTCAGATATGAGTGCTTCACAGCAAAATTGTAGGAAAGAGAATAATCCAGGACGCAAGGAACTACCAGCTGTCTACTTTGCATTTATTTTTAGATTCCCTTTCTACCTGTTAAAACTACACCCACATGTCAAAAACCAAGAAGCGTTTTTGCCAAAGTGAAATGCACATCAGCTCCTGACAAATTAACAGTGACTATAAGACACTTTTTTTCTAGGTCATGGCTTCTGAAAAATAGATATTTCAATTATAAAAATTTGGATATTAAAATCCCATTTAAAATAATTTCTCTAGAATGCATTTGTTAAGTTTATATGTTCAGAATATATAACAGGATGGCGTGTAAGTGTTTGCTTCTCAGTCGCAGTGAACTGCACTATTCTACTATTTAGAGTTAATCACAAACTTTCATTGGCTGGTGTGGTTAGCACCTCATGTATTCTGCATGCAAGACCTTAAAATATTTTAACAGCTTTCAGTGCATCTGACAGGTCATTAGACACAAAGAAATAGTTTGACTTGATAAGAGGAAAGCTGTTCAGGCAGGTGAAGTCAAAGTAAACTTCCAGCTGAAGAAGACATAAAACTACTGCAAAGGACTACAACTCTGAGAACACAAGTAAGTAAAATCTGTAATTGTTATGGTACAGTGATGCTAAACTAAGCAGAAGGGTGAGAAGATAAGGTAAGGGTATAGTAAACAGGTACAGTTATCTCAACATGACCCCGTCTTTCTTCAGGTTATGCTAGTAGAATGGGTGAAGGGGAAGGGTACATGCTACAGTGCCCTTAACTGCTTTAAAGTCTTTCCTTTATGTTTTTTTCAGTTAAGTGATCTGCTAAAATCAGGCACTGACGCAGACATCTCAGTCTGGAATCAAGTTCTGTATCTTTTCCAAAATCCTGAAAATCTGGTTGATTTATTTAAAAATATTTGTCCTAAATACAGAGCAGAAGTCTCAGACAGACAGGTGCACTCTGCATACTTCAGATTTAAATTCACAGAACTTCATCAATGCAAGTTTTGGCCTCTTAACCTTCCCTTTTGCTTTTAAGACTTCATTTTGCCTTTGTTTTCCTAACGAGCTTACTGTTTTTGAGCCTACTTATCAAAATCAAAAGAAAGTCTAGGAGCTTTGATCTCTGAAATGAATTTTAAATAGGATGAGTTTAGTTGTTGCTCTCTACCCACAGAACTTTCAGCTCTCCACTTAAGTCAGTTTTTGTTTTTTTAAATATATATATGCAGTACACTGAACTGTGAAAGGTATTAGGAGGATTCCATGCTACTGTTGCTCTATAACAAAAAACAACTTAGCCAAAGTGTTTTACACCACTGAGAACAGGCACATACAGCCTGAGGTGTTGATTTTGTTAATATTTCATTTTTCTAAGTGTCCATTTGACTGGACAGTGCAAATTAATGTTCTAGATGTGCTGGGTTCTGATGTACAGCAGGTAAAAATATGAGCAATCAATAGAGCTTATAAGTGTTGAAATGCTACCATATAAAACAACAGAAAGCACTGCAATAATAAGAACAATAAGAGAAAGAAACATCAATATACAAAGCCTAAGAGCTACCTCATCTATGGTTCCTTATATTGTCCAGCAACAGTGGAAGCATTGCAAAATGCAGAGCTCAGCACTGCCCACTGACTCTGCAGACAGCTGCCTTAACATGGGCACCATACACTGCACGTGCCAGGGAATGATGGTATCACTGACACAGTCATACAGGGATGCTCCTTCCACCCATCCACATACTCTGTCAGGCAGGTTACTGCCCCGGTCCTCCTGACCAGGAGAGCAGGGGTAAACTATTACCCCTAGATGGCCTCAAAAATATTATTTCATATCTTATTATTCCTTTTTTCATGTTTCTTGGGCTTCCTTCTCTCTGCCTTTGTACGTCCCTTTCTCCACCCCAATCTCTTCCCAAATAATCAGGAGTAGTCAGCATGGATTCACCAAGCGGAAATCATGCCTGACCAATCTGATAGCTTTCTACAATGACATGACTGGCTGGGTAGACGAAGGGAGAGCTGTGGATGTTGTCTATCTTGACTTCGGCAAGGCTTTCGACACAGTCTCCCATGATATCCTCCTAGGGAAGCTGAGGATGTGTGGGCTGGATGAGTGGTCGATGAAGTGGATAGAGAACTGGCTGAATGGCAGAACTCAGAAGGTTGTCATCAGCGGCGCTGAGTCTAGTTGGAGGCTGGTAACAAGTGGTGTCCCCCAGGGGTCAGTACTGGGCCCAGCATTGTTT
>Ga0065711_1001919_pt1 | contig 38161 bp, 20 predicted proteins | sample Hoacrofraction12_FD_59098 | JGI IMG/M metagenome (GOLD analysis project Ga0065711, IMG submission 59098) | Hoatzin crop microbial communities from Cojedes, Venezuela - Epithelial fraction 12 v2 (version 2) | ecosystem: Host-associated > Birds > Digestive system > Esophagus > Crop | place...
CTGGACAAGGTCCTGTGCAGCCTGCTGTAGGTGACCCTGCTTCGGCAGAGGGTTGGACTAGATGACCCACAGAGGTCCCTTCCAACCCCTACTATTCTGTGATATTCTGTTTCTGTGCTACCTCCTGAAAGAAGAAAGTGAAAATAGAAAGGGCAAGTGACACAAAGAACTGGTGGTTTCATGCTAGAGCCTACCCAGATGGAAGACTGTCAGATCTACAGGCCAAACATGAAAAGCAACAGGAGTACACTTTATCTCCAGGAAGCATTACAGAGAACAACTTCTCCAAGAAATAACATTTCACAGAGATCTCTGCTTTAATAGGTATCTATAATTTCATTTCAGCCTACAAGTCTCCAGCACATTTTGACCATTTCCAGCTGAACGTTTACATATTTATCTTTTTTTTTTTCCTCTTAATAACAAGGACAAAACTCATATTATCCTACAAGAACGTTAAAGCTCCTGCCTTAAAAGTAAATCCTACCCTATCCAAAGGGGAACTAGAGTATTTCCTAAAAGCTCAGTAGACACCGTCTAAATTAAACGTTCGCTCAGGAAAAAAGAAGGATCCAGGCACCTTTGTCATGGTTTTAAACTATAACAACGACTACCAAAGTTGAATACCACATGTTCTGGTTTTTACCAGTGAGCTATGTTTTGGTTTACAGAAGAAACTGAAGACTGTTCCGTTGTGGAGAGAGAGAGAAAGAGGAAGAGATATAAATACTAAAGATGGAAGAATAAAAATCTTTTGAAGGGGAATCGAGTGCTTGCCTACAGCTTAAGAAAAAATGCACCATAAAGCAGCTATTGATTTTCCATTCAACAGCACTGAATGTTTTATTGAAAAGTAGCAATGCTCAGTAATTTGAATTTTCAATTAAGGTAGCACATTCCTTGGACACATTTACTACTGCACTCCAGTGACATTTATCTGACTTTTAAAATCCCTCTACTATTGTGTTCATGTTTGTATAGATCAAACTACCAATACAGAAAGTGTTAGGATTATAACACTGCTGATTATAGACACGTTTGGAAGGCTCCGTGGACAGTCTAATGACATTATTTACAGGTAGGACGGTGTGTAGTCAGACACAGCTGAACTACAATATGCCACTATGAGATAAATTAAGCAGCAAAGTGTTCCAGCTTACAAATTGTTACGTTTTCCTTGCCTTCATGGTCATATATAGTTGCAGTGAAGTTGTTGTTAAAACTAGTTGTTAAAAAATGTTTAAATTATATGTTTACATTTTAGCGGATTAGGGAGGGCTTTACTTGAAAGTCACACTTCTTAAACTGGTCAGCTACTTACATGTACAAAAATTTCAACTGTAAGACAGGACACAGTATTTCTGGACTATAACTAGATAACGATGGCTCACACTGCATTCTCTTCTAGAGCAAAACGGCTGGTAACCTGCTAGTTTTCCTGGCCCCGTACAGAGGTTGGGTTGCTCGACCTCCATGGGGTCAACTGACAAACTTTATATTTCTAGAAATAGATTTATTCTTTCCTAGTCATAGGTGTTTCCTTGTTCAAAAACAGTATCAGCTACTTCTGCTACGGAAAGAACTTCAGTACTCCTTGGGAATTTTACTAAACTGGAGAGGCACACCTTGGAGTCACTATTGCACCAGGTTGTGCACACTGCTGTGCAACCAAGTGCTAGCAATTTATTTCACCTAAATTACAGTGTAGGTTGTACAAATTCCCACCAGTTTGTCATGTGTTGCACTTAAAATCTCATTGTTTCTTGCGGTTAAAAATCTAAATATGAGCAAAATGAACACACCTTCTACGCAAAGCCAGGAAATTACTGTTACCCCAGCTGAAGTCTTACCAGTCTAAACATTTAGTCCAGTTGCTATGATACTAGCGCTTATATCTCACAATATATTAGGCTAAAATATCTACACAAATGCTCTAAAATCGATGCTTTTTTACGGTGTCGTGCCTACCCTTACCCATGTTTTATTTCTTCTCAGCCCTGGAACTACTTGAGGTCATTTTTATATGCTTGCACACATGCTCATTCTTCACCGGTTTGCAAGTACATGTGACATTAATATGTATTATATATGGTGTGTTTTCATGCATGTTAGACTGCTGTTCTTTCTTCTCTTTGCTACCTACCCCTAAAGCTTGTTTTACCCAGGTCTCAGGCTTGTTTCTTTTAACAACAATCCTCCACTGGTGAGTTATTTATAGTTCTTGGGCCTTTGATATCATCATGTTCCTGTAGATTGAAACCCCCCGCTGTTATCTCTTGTCTATACTCTTCTATGCTGCATTTTTGTTCCAGGGCCATAGGTAGATCATTGTGCACAGAAAAACTACTTGCTTTTCCTACCTACTGGTTACAGAACACATATAACAATGTATAAGCATGCATAGATGTGTATTTATATACACACACGCACAGACCAGACAATTGTACAAAAACTAACAAAAATAGGCAGTAGCACCTGCTTGTTGTTACAGCTAAACCAGATAAAACAGAGCACACACAGGCTGAATCAAGTCCAGACAAAGCCTGACAGGTCCTAAGGCCTACGTTAACACAAAGACTATGGCCTTTTGCAAGCAACAGCAAGACCGTACTTACAGGGCTACAAGGTTACAAAAGAATAATTTCACAGAAATAGTGCAAGAAAAGACAAGTGAATTAATAGTGTCTTCAATAGCTCCTAATCTGCTTCAACAATCTTTCTGCTACCGTGGAAAAAAACAAATTGCAGCACTGAATTTAATATTTTCTGCATATGCAGTGAGTAGTGTCCAGATATCACTAATCTTTTCTGCAACCCAACTCTTTTTCCCCTACTTATAACTAATTTCTTTTGTGGTTTTTTGGTAGGTTTAAATTTCACTATTGGCTGGCTGTCTTTGTTTTAGTGCTTTAAGGGTTCTCAACAAATATCAGTTTAAACTGACCCAGGCCAGAAGGGTCAGAATAAAAAATTGTCTCTGTTACTTCTGGCAGGCGTTAATCCTTTTCATAATGGGTGATGTAGTCCTATCACAACCATGAGAGTGATCGGCTAAATTGGCACTCTGCCCCTTGGAAACCTCAGCCCAGAGTGCTGCAGCAGAAAATGGTTTGCTTCAACTTACTGCTACTGCTTTTCTTTAGCTATTCATCATCCTTATAGAGGGGGCACTTCTGTTACAGCCTTTCACTCCCCTTCATCTTGGGCAAGGATCTGGCTGGCCCCCACGGGCTGGAACTGCCCAGACGGTAAATTGTTAGGGAGCGCACAGGGTCCTGAGAGGAATGCAGAGGCTATCCGCACACAACACTGGAATAAACAGCTGAAGTAAGAAAAAAAATGTAGCAAGAAACTGGAAGAGGATAAAATTAAAAAGGGGGTGGAGGGAGGCAGGTGTGAAGATAAGGACACTTGTCTGTTACGAAAGCCACAGAGGCCACTAAGCTTGTTTCATACAGAGGTTATTCTCTCGAGCAGTCTGGGTTCATCTTGGACAAATCACTTCTTCTAACCTTTTAAACATTAGGCATTTTCAAGCCAGACAGGCAAATGTGTTCTTGGAGGATAGGAGGAGCTCTCTAGTCCTTCCACGAGGCTCTGAGACAACCCGATATACTGTGGTACTTCAGGTGCCTTGTTTCTCTACTTGACCCTTTAATAAGGATGGACTGTACAGATGTACTCAGTGAAGTGCTCCCAGCCCTGCTATCATCTGACGGAGATTTCCTGTTAGAGCTAATGAGGTTCTGCTCCCACTTAATCCCTAAATATGGCACAGTTAATGCTTTTTAGTTTGCTTAATGACATGCTATTAATAAAGACATGACCTGGACAGCTACTTACATTTATTGTCTTTTTTTGTCCATTTTTTACAATTATGCTGAGGCAATTTAATTTTTTAAGATCATAAACTATTGTTTTGTTTGACAAGTTGTATATAATCCTCCTACATTCCCATGAAAGCGCTCACCAAGGTCAATGCATAAGCTAGCAATTTATCTGAAACATTTATCATGATACTGAAATTGCTTTGCTACTTTTTCAAGTTATTATTATTATCGTCTTATTGACAGAGTAATATGCTAACCCATACAAAAGAGGGGTTGAGTTCTCTGTAATCATGTGGGTATTTTCAAGCAGTTTCAAGTTATTGAAAGCACCGAATAATGCTTAACAGTAACTTCACCGAACAGTAACTATGTTGAACAGAACAATTCAATACCTTCTTTGTTTTTCCAGTGAGAAATAGCCCTAAAAAAGATACAGCAACCTACACCACTATCTCAACAGACTATAACTAGTGTAAGCAAAAGAACCACAAGTTTTTGCTGGAGTTAATGAAACCATAATGTAATTCTCTGATCGGAATCATTACCGGACAAGCTTGGTCCAAATGAGATTTTTTTGTGTGTTTGTGTGTGTCTGTGTGTAAGGCTCAAACACCAGGCAGCAGAGAATTAACTTCTACATCATTATTTTAAATTGAAAACAAACAAGCAAACAAATGTTAATTACCTGTAATTTAAAGAACAAGAAACCTTGTTTGTGTGAGTGAAATAAGAGTGCAGTGAATTTTAATGGGACTTGAGTGTTTTATCTCTTTAGGCTCGATTTGGTTCTATTATTTTTCAAATTTAAGTTACTATTTTTGCCTTTAAATCACATCAAATTTCCCAAAGGCTACTGTAGTTCTCTGTTTACAAAGCTCTGTTTATAAATCTCTGTTACTTATTTTGAACCAGGTATTACAAAAGAGCAGAATACCTAAATTATGATGGCACAGATGTTCTCTTTGGCTTCTCCTCTTAAGACTGACCAAACCCAGTTAGCCCAGTCTCCTCTTATGCATCATGTGCTTCAAGCCCTTGACCATCTTTATGGCTTCTCCTGGACTCGCTCCAGCATGCCCACATCTCTCAGGTGCTGGGGAGCCCAAGAGCGCACACAACGCTCCACAGCTGAGCGGAGAAAAAGAAACAACTCCCTCGACCTTCTCTGGCACCCTTGCTAACGTGGCATGCAGTTGGCCTTCTCTGCTGTAAGGGCACACTGCTGACTCTTGCTCAGCTTGTCCACTAAGACACCCCAGGTACTTTTCTGGTTTTCATCTACAGCTTCTAGCCTATACTGTTCCATGGGGTTATTCCACCCCTGAGGCAGGACTTCGCATTTGCCCTTGTTGCAGTTTATCAGACTCTAGTCAACCTTTTTCAGCTTATCATGGTCCTTCTGAATAGTAGTCCTGTCTTCCACTGTATCAACCACTCCCTCTAAGCGGATACCACCAGCAAAGTTGCTGAGAGGGCACTCTGTCCCAACATCCATGCTCTTAATAATGTTTAGCAGCACTGGCCCCAGTATAAATTCCTAAGGGTTACTACAGGTAACCAGCTGGCAGGTGGAGTTTGCACTCCGGATCATAGTCTTTGCAGCCCAGCAGTCCAGCCAATTTGTTACCTACCTTACACGTTAGAGAGTGAAACAAACTTTAAACAAATTTTTAGATATTCACAATAATTTTTCAACCTCCTTAAAAAAATAACCTAGATGTGCTTTTTTTCTACTATCTTAAGAGCAAGAAGGAAATACAGCATTCAAACATACTAACACAAAGCAAAGAGGAAAATAAAAATTAGTAGAACACTGTCAAGCTTTAGAAATAAAACTTAAGAATCATATGCATGCCGTATGCTTATAAATGATCTTCATTAGCACCTAATTACAATTTAGTTCAGCTAATCAGATGATCAGCTGCATTGATTCTTATCAGCTGATTAATCCTAATATAAAATACTATGAAAATTTACAAGACTGCAGTAGACAATTCAAGTTATTTTCAAGTACTTTGTTCTCTGGGAAAAAAAATAGAAAGAGGACTAGATTTTGCTTTCCTGCTTAGCCTGCTTATGAAAAAATGAAAAAGTTTTCACTGAAACAAGGAATAAAGACGGTATATAATAGCACGGTTTGGCCCACATACTTTTAAGTGTGAATTTGGGACTGCAAAGAGCCTCATTAAGTTTCTCTTTTAAATAAATTAATACTTTCAGAGATTTTAAATGAGGTTCTACAAATGTATGATGCGAGCTATTTCAAAACAGAACTTGAACCATTGCTGCATAAAACTGTAATGATCATAAATGACGAATGACTGAAGACAATGACAAATGAGGACATACATGGAGCTCTGAATTTCTGTATGTCATGGTTGAATACTCCTCATCCTGATAAATCATCTCTTCATCAATTTTAATGCTGGGAGGATTTGAGAACAAGAGATGAACCTGGCTTGAAGTTTACCTTTCTGAAGCATTACAAGTTTTACAAAGTTTCCTGGTGACTTTTCTTGCTTGAAAGTTATAAGGTCAAGTCAGAGATATTGGCTGATAAGTAGCTAAGTGTCAAAATAGACATTAAAAAACAAAACTTTACCATTATGGACCGTAATATCAGAAAATTATTCAGTCTCTTCTTTGTTGATACGTGGACAACTAATAAATGGGTCTTGAACTTGTGTTAAAGAAAAATCTACCTATCAATGGACACTGATAAAGACCCTCCTCATGCATAATTTCTAATCTATAAATTACATATATATATATATACACACACCCCCATATATCTACACACACATCTATACGAATTAAGACGTAACCACCCTTTGATGTTCATTCTTACCTCCCAATAACACGAGTGAGTTTTTCGCCCGATTTGCAGACACTGGAAAAAGTTAAAAATTCATTACTTCCATGGCACCACAAAAAAATGGATGCTAGGAGTCAATACAAGTGACTGCTGCTGGTATCCTGATCCGAATATTGATCCTGATGTAATCCTGATCTGTCTTACTATATTTTACATTGTTCTCTCTGGTATGAAACTACTGATATTGAATATGCAGAATGGAATAAATCAAAATATTTTAATCTTCCTTTAAATTCCACACTTGTTGACAATTTCACTTGCGAGACAACTGATTCAAACCCAGATACTAATTTCCTTTCCTGTTTGTCACTTGTGCACTCTTTCTGCATGTCTTCCAAGTCCACAATCAGATGTGGTATGTTTGTCACTGAATACAAAACATTAAGGAAAGGAGATGCTTTGATCTTTAGGAAAAAAACAATTTATTTCTGTGACAATAAAATTATTCAAATACCTATTAGAAGGATACAGTCAGATGTACCAGGATAACATATTAAACTTCTGCTTTTCAAACAATAAAATAAATTCATTCTCTCCAATGACATGAAGTGACACTAAACACTTTATGAGTATCTATTTTGTAGCTATAAGATGGAAGAGAGCAAGAGGGTAGCACTGGGTCAGCATGAAAACTTCTACTGTAGCAACACAATGAACATCCTAAAAGGGCTACTGGAAATAAAATTTTTCTTGCAGCTGTGTCCACACTGTGAAATGGACTTTAGTAGAAAGTTAAACCTGTCACCCTTTATAGGGGATCTTTTAGAAGACGTGAACCAGTACACATTGCAGGGCAACTGGGTGGAAAATGGCTTGGCAGAAAAGGCCCTGGGGATCCCGGCAGACACCAAACTGATCATGAGCTAGCAATGTGCCCTTGCAGCAAAAAAGCCAACAGCATCCCAGTCTGAGCAACAAAAGCATGGCCAGCAGGTCAAAGGTGGTGAACCTTCTCATCTGCTCAGTCCTGGTGAGGCCTTATCTGGTGTGCTGTGTGCAGTTGTGGGCTCCCAAGCAGAAAAGAGACATGGGCTTACCGGAGAGAGTCCAGTAAAGGGCCATGAAGATGATTAGGTGCTTGCAGATCTCTCATACAAGGAGCTTCTCTCATACAAGAAACTGAAATACAAGAAATTCTGTTTAAACATAAGAAAAAAAACCTTTTTTATGGTAAGAGCTGTCTAACACTGGAGCAGGTTGCCCAGAGAGGTCATGGAGTCTCTGTCTTTGGAGATATTCAAAAACCAGCTGGACAACGTCCAGTAACGCGCTCTAGCTGTCCCTGCTCTGAACAAGGATATTAGACTATACACTCTGCAGAGGTCAATGCCAACCTCAGTGATTCTGTGATATAACTTTTAGTACAAGGGTTATGTGGATGTCCTATGTAAAAACCCAGGAAATAAATTGTCTGCTGTTTTAGTGGCTAACCTTCATCTTCAGATTTTATTTCCAATAGTGTGCTAATGAGAAAACCACCAGTGGGAAGCAGTACTTGCTGTTAGATCTATTAAACATGATTAAAAGAAAGAGGCTGAAGTGCAATTAAGGTAAATATTTCATTGAGTTTTATTAATCTACAGAGATTGTATGCAAAGCATACGTACGAAGTCTGAGAGTCATTGTGTTAAACCTCATGAGAGTAGAGCTTCTGCTCAGTATGTGTGCTGTGGATGTAAGATATGGTAGGGCGTTATTTAGTAATACTTCAACATACCTCATTATTTTAACATTTTTCAGACTTGTTGATACTACCATTAAACAAAACATTCTCCAAGTTTCAAAGAATAAATAGTATTTAATAAATAATAACTGTTAATAAATAGTATTCTGATTCATGAAGAACAAAATAAGCAATACAGATTATTGGAAGTATAAAATTGATTCTATTCTGATCTGTCTAAAAAAGAAAGAATATGGAATAATAATATACAGACATTAAAGTGTTAAATTAGTCTGAACACAGTAGGGAACTGTTACTAATTTTTGAAAGTGGCAAAAACTGAATGTTTAAAAGATGAAAAACTGTTTTCAGTAACTCAAGATATTTTAATTCAGATCATATGTTAATAAGCTCCTGTTTTTCCATTTTGGTATACTTTCATTCACCTGCTTTCTTGGTTCTCTGTCTTCTCTAACAGCTTGTGGAAATCACAATTCGTGTCACTGATTTACCTTTCAGTCTCTCTGACCATTTTCTCATTCAGATGTGAGTCTTTTTTATTTCATCACTTTGCCTCCAATTCACTATAATAGAATGGAAATATGCAAGGAGTGATACTCAAAAAGCAAAATATTATATACTATATACATTTTTTTGTAGCATAATGACAAGGTAAACTGCAGCAGCAAGATAAGCACACTTCTTTTGTCATCGTCTCTTTTATGTAAAAAATGTAAGAGCTGAGATTCTTAATCAAGTGCCTCCAGAAAGCATGGTGTTTCAACTATCACTCCACCTCCCATTCGAGCCACGAGAGAAAAATCAAGAGAATTGGTGACAGATGTAAAATTGCTGACACTTACTGAAAAAAATTAGGGTCTTGCATCTACTGGTCTTTAACATTTGTGATTTTAGGAACTGATCTTTGCTGGCTGCTCCTGCTTCTCTTTACAACACTGAGGAAGTGTCTTAATTCCTGTGAAACAGCAGAAGTTAGTCTAGAAAGAGGGGACAAATGTGAAGTGCAAAATACTGTATTCATTCTAATGTCAACTTAGAAAAGTAAATTTTTGGAAAATGACCTCTAACGTTCCACTGGAAAAAATCTACACAGGACGATGTACAGCAAGTCAATCTGCACATCCCAATCACGCATTTTTGAAATTGAGGCCACTTTCAAGAAACTACATTGATCTTAGGACCTCATAATCAAATGCGTTGTCTGATGCTGGAATGAAGCCAAACTGCTTTGAAAGGCCTCTGCTTTATCCCTCCAAGAGCACTAGAAAAAAAGTATACAAGGAAAAAAAAGGTCTGACCTGATCTTCATTTCTAAGTAAAGTTCAGAACAAAGATATTATAAAGAAAGTACCTTGCTGTGTGCTGACAGACAACTGACTTCTAAGCAGTTATAAAAAATACAGAAAGGTTTTAAATGAAAAATAGAAGCAATAACCTTTGTGCATCTGTAGGAAACAGTACGTGCGACAGAGGAGAAAGTGAATTCTTGAATTTCAGATATTAACTGTAACACTAGTTATACAGATGGTGGATGATTTGGTGGCAGTATCACCCACTAGCTATGACTGGTGGCCACAGTACAATGCTGACTATGAATCTCAAATGTTTCACCTTTTTTAAGTGTATACAAAGCAGACCCAAAAATAAGTACTGGTGAAGACTATGGGATCCCCAAGCACGGTTGCAGAAGAAAGGGCTGCTCAGATCAAAGCAATTCAGAACTGCAAGAACTTTAAAGGCCAGTAGGGATAATCCTGGTCACTTTGAAGGCTTCATAAACACAGGCATGAAACCTTCATTTAGTCATGCCCCAGCAGCTCAGCCTGTTTTCAAATGTTTACTGCTGAAATGGCAGCTGGACTTCGCCCTGCTACTGGACTTGCTCACTCAGTTTTTTAAAGGGCAGAGGCCCAGTTCAGGTGGTTTTCTTTAACAGCCTGTCACAACATCATTTCAAAAGATGCAGAACCAACTTTCTAAAGCAAAACATTATTCATTAGTTTCCTTAGATGTGAAAAATAAAAAAATTAAAAGACTTGCACATAGTCACTGAACATTATTTGAATTAAATCTTAATGAACTCATCTATTAACATCATTATGACCTGTTTCTCCACAATACAACAGCACTTTCTGTGTCAGTCTTCTGTATCCACTTGTTAAGCAACCAGTATTACACTGCCACTTGGAAAACCTCTTCTAGCTCTCCTACACCCTTTTTCAGCCATATGAGAAATTCTAACAGTTTAGCGATCTCTTTGATATCTTTATTCGTGACTGAGGTACCAAGATTGGTGCTGAGGATTTAATCTGCTTAGTGTTCTTGAGAAGACCCTTGTATGGGAACTTTTCCTAACTTCATATGTCATTATTTTAATGAATTTATTAGAGTAACCAATAACATAATAAGCAGAAAGATACTCACTTTACATCATTTCCTATTGGGATGCCACATCAATGACAGGCCCTTTCTTTGGAGCCTGTCAGCCTTCATAAGTATAAAAACTGTACATGCTAACTTCCATAAGTCTTTAAAAAATAAAACCGCAGGTCACAGTAGTTAGTTGTGTGCTTAGACCTCTCTTCTGAAATACTTTACTGTGTTCAATCCATAGAGACAAAAGATCTACACATGAAACAGCAGTGGAAATAAAAGCACTTGGAAGCTTTCGCTTGTACTTCTAAGCATAGCAAAAACATTCAGAAAAAAACACACTTAGCTATGAGAACAATCTTCCGTTCTGTTTGCATTTAATACTTCACTCCCTGAACTCCACTTTCAACTGTACAGGAGACTTTTGACACGCACCTCTTTGGGGACCACTCATGCTGGCAGTTGGATGAATTTTCTATTTATTTTAGAGTGTAATTAGGTACTTTCAAAATAAGAAAGACCTGATCTCTAAAAAACCCACCAGTGCTAGTCACTGAAGTAAAACTTATAACTGCTCTATTAAATCTTACAATCTTACTTTGCATACCTCCCCCCAACACTCCTCTTGATGAAACAACTTGTTTAAGAATCAGATTTAACAGTTGAATATTAACACATTACTGCTGCTAATACATTAAAACAGTGATAACAGTAATAAGAACGAATTTGCCTGAGCTGTGACATCCTCAAGTCTAATTACCTCTTCTGCCTTTTTCCCCTGTAATGACACTTATCAATTAAAGTGCTGACCACCAGGGCCTTGCTAGATAAAATATTTTAATTCTATAACGTTATTAATATCTTTAGGATCAGAACCATGAAGTTCAGTCTCTTGTATTTCAGAGCTACGCTCCCCAATTTATTAAAAATGGACACTCCGGCTGTGGGCTTGCCTTTATAATCCACTGTTAGGGCACCACCCGGAGTACAGAAAGGCAGCGTGGCAGAGATTTTAAACTACATGTTCCCTAAATAAAACACACTTTAATTACCAGCCTAATCCCCTCCAATCACCTTTCCTCTATCTCCATTCTGCCGATTTTTTGTAACATCTTTGTTATAATCTAACAGAAGAGGAACATGCTTGAAATGTCAACTTTAATTTTTTTTTTCAGAAGATAATTTCTTTTCCGAGTAGTCCGAGCTTAACTTATTTTTACTACAATATTTGCATGTTCTGATCAGAAAATGAGAAATAACATGCAATTCTTCTTTGAAAGAGGAAGTACAGTCCTACATTTGCAAAATGGATATCCAAGTCCATTCCACCGTTCAGAAATGGAAGAATGAAACCTGCTCTCTGATGGTTGGATTTTTGATACAAAAACACATCCACCATCTGGCCAACCACACATCAAACACATCGACCATATACGAAATTGTAAAACTATTTAACTGCAAAGATTCCAACGGAAAAGGAAATGTATGGGAAAAAAAAATTGAGCGAAACCCCCTTGGCACGAAAACAAACATCTCTATTGGTACAAAACTCTGTATATTTATCAATATTCCCACATGGTGCTTACTTTAAATAGCTCATCCCCATGCATAAGTAGAACACCTTTTCTACTTCGTAATACAATGGCAGTAAACAATTTTTTGTTGATCCAGTGTCCCATTTTTAACTCCCCAGAAAAACATTATTATTTTCAAACAAAGTGCAGTAAATACTCCATACAGTTTGATCCAAAACTCAGTGAAAGAAACAGAAAGCAGAAGTCTCCCGCTATACAGCAGGGAGTTTTGAATAGGTGGCTCGTAGACCTGTAAAATCTGTCTAAGCACTTTACACTATATAGGACAAATGATCTGCCAGTGATCAGCAGGAAAAACCTTAATGAGCATGGGAGGCAAGAGATCTTCTTCAAGAACGAAAATATAGGTAAATTATAAAATTAAAGCATCCTGCACATGAATACATGAGGTACCAGCCGGTAATGACGTTCAACAGCAGCAATTTGGCATATAGATGACACAATAAAACTAAAAGCTACAAGAATACATAGCTGGGTTTCTGGAGGCACTGTATCTCCAGATTACCCAGGTCCAAAGTATAAGCAAATCCTTAACAGCACTCTAATGGCTGTGCCAAGTGGATTTTCTAATGTGCTCTACTATGGCTGAGTGCGTACTACAACGTTTTCCTCCACAGCACTCTTTTGATGTCAGTCCATGTGTTGGTTTTATATTTTCAGTAAACCAGTGGAAACTTACTCACTTTGAGTTTCTAACACTTTCAAATTAGCTTGAAACTGCCCAATAGATCAAAAAATGTTATCAGGGAGGAGATGAATAGCCAGCAAAAACCTCATAACCTTTGTTTCCACAAGAACGTAAGCTGAAAGCCCCCTCCCCTCTCTTCATCCAAATCTTCGACAACATCAAAAATCAGTTTTGTTCTGTGGGTAAAACAAATAGGATGTTCCATCCTTCTCAGTGTCAGTACATGAGTCTGCTACTCACCATACTTCTGCTGGATTAACAGTAAAGATGCATTTCAACTGATAGGCTTCACTTTCTAAAGACATTTTAGTGGAAAAAAAAAACCAAACCACCCTCACAAGCTCAAAGTGTATACAAAGGAAACTCAAATGCATCTGAACAGCAAGAGCTAGCATTCTAACTAAACAACATATGCTCTATAATCAACAATATTTTTGTTTAAAAAAAGAAAAGAAGCAAACAGTCTTCAGCTTACAGGTTTAATTAAAAACAGCCGGAGCATTTCTCATTCTGATCTAGAAAATCGTGGAAATAAATTAAGGACACAAACAGTGCTAGTTTCTCATCTAAATTGTTCTTCCATTGCATGTATTTGTGTTTTATCATCACAGATGATTTTCTGTATAATTGTAATTTTCCTTTCCTTTATGCATTTTCTAGAATGGAGTTAGAGAGACCTGTCTTTATCTTAAAACAAACAAACTCCTCCTCAATAATTTCATGTGATTCACTTAATGCTTGCTTAAAGCATCATGCAAAAAAAGTGGTAAACTAGAGTCAGAAATGATATCTTTTCTCGTACAATGCAATTCAGTCTAAAGACAGAGAACACACTATTTGTGAGAGGTACAAGTTTGAGTGGCTTCTCATACTCATACTTTAGTGTCTACAGAATGACTTAAGAAATTTTTATTTTTAAAGATCTTTGCAACATAGACTCTGTTGTTACAGAGATACGTTACACCTTTTTTTATTCCATGCACCTCTGAAACAACCACTTCACTTTCCTTGGAAAACGGTATAGAAAACCATTCAGATGTTTATACCCTCATTATTTATTCCTCTAAAAAGAGGAATTATTAGTTGCATCTTTAAATTAATTTTAAGTACGCGTGCCTGTGTATAAGTAAGTGGAAAAGGCTAAACTGTAGAATCACAGCAATTACATGAAATTGCTGAATTATCACAAAAAGATTTCAAAGTGTAGCCCACTAATTTCTAATATGCTTTAGTCCCTGGGCTGTGCTACTTCTTTGACACCCGTTTTAGCCCACTTAACTTGCAGTAGCCTACTGAAGCCTGGGCATTGGGCACTTATTGCCTATACGCCTCTTTCTGCAATACATGGAAACAGCCACGCAGTCTAATTCAGCCTAGCCAGGGTTTAGACACTTTGTGATATCTTCTCTCCATATATTTTTCATCTCTAAAGAGGACAAAAAGCTTCAGAGGGCACTGTAGCTTGATGATGGAAGAGCAGGATGAGCGCAGCCTTGTTTCGCAGCCTCCCCGCGGGCACAGGGAGCGGGTGAGCCCCTGGCCCTGCCCAGCGTTGGACCTGCTGAGGCTTGTGCTGGGCGGTCGCAGCAGCTTTAGACACTCTGCAAGATGGCGTGTGTGTGTGTCACACAGCAACAAACCCTCTGGGGAGCTGCACAGCAGCGGTGGTATTGCCCTAGTATGGAGTTTCATTCGTTATTCTTCTATTCTCCCCTTTTAAGCCAAAATGTTTTAGGTATATAAACTTTTTATTTAAAATCAGAAGTTGAAAAACACATAAAGAAATGCAGAGAGTATAAATCTGTACAGAAGACAGAAAGTTAACTTTAAATAGCCTAGTTTGCCAAACTTAAGTACTGGAATAAACTTACCATGTAAATATGATAATGAGTATATTCTAACATATTCAGTCAAACATCTACCGAATTTTTTGTGTCTTGCTTAATTAGTTACAGTTTTGTGTACTGCCGTCTTTCATTAACTTCGTAATTCCTGAGCATGCATAGGTGGGTGCCTCACTAAATATTATTTGATTAACACACAGCACTCACATAATATATGCTAAATCTTATTTGCTAGGAAGTTAATTATAAAGCTTTGATAATCTGTTTTGATAAATTTAATTCAGTGGAAAATGTGTGTTCCTATAACAGAGTTACATTAAGTTTCGTTTGGGTTTTTTTTTTTAGACAGTTACCTGCTACCTTTGAGATGAATCATTTGCCTGTGGTCTAGGTAAGCCAACTTGGAGTAAGCATCAGGTTACCCTTTCTTTTTAATAGCTCTTCCCATACTGAAGGTTTTGCTAAACACTATTTGCACATAAAAAAATACATTAAGATACACAACCAAGAAGGAAATAAAGCAAAAATCAGTGTGACTCACTTTAAAAATAACTAACAGATTAGTGAGCAAGAACTTCTAATAAAGTTACAAGTCTATATAAAAAGACTACAGCAGCGCACCCTGACATATTAAAAACGTCATTATGAAAGACCAACACATAAATGCTATGAGCTGGAGAAGGGTCTCTTTACGTTAGAGACCAGATGTGTGACAAAAGCTCCAGAGGAGCAACAACTCCAGCGAGAAAAGGAGAAATCTGAAATAACTCATCACTCCCCCGCTTTGGCATGTATCCAGTTGTAACATTTATGGAAGCTAAGTCAATAATTCATGAAACGATAGTAAGATCCTGGCTGCGGGAGACAGACACGGGCCGTGCTGAGAGGACTGCGCGCCAGCGAGCTGACTGGTGGGTGTCATTCTAGGCAAGGCTCCTGCTGTGCCCGGAGGGAATGTATGTCCGGATCTTCTTTTAGATTGAAGTCATTTTTGCATGGAAAAAGTGGCGACATTCTCCTGTGGGGATGAAGGTCTTTTGGAATTCTTCTTTTTGTGAGATTTAGGTTCCCATATTCCTTTCTCTGTTGGCATCTCTGATTTCCCTCCCTGTCTTTAAAACATAGTTGCTGGTACTTAAGCATATGTAATGTCTGGCTGCAGCAATCTCTTATTTTCTTGTCTCTGGGTGTCCCCTGAGTAATAACACTATTCCATAATTATCATGACAATACCACTGTTTGTTAAGAAATTCAAATAAATTTCAATTCAACTCACAGCAATGTACTGTGAATTATAAAACTCATCTTAGATATAAAATTAATTTTTACATGGCATATGGAAAAACGATTGTCACTAGATATCAATGTGAAGCAATGCCTATATTTAGCAAAGTTAATCTCTCATGCAAACAAAACACCGCTTATTTATTCAGTTTCCTTTAGCTTAATTCCTAATACTTCTAAAGACTTCAAAGAACTATACAGGAGCTAGATAAAGAGCTTATCTGCATAATTCTCATGCTAATTCACAGAAGGTGTCTTGACTAAAAAGATGTCTACGCGCACACTAAGGGCTCACTGCTACTAATTCTTTTCCTTTAAAAGCTAAAATAATATACATGTATTTAGTCATAAAATATCTCACTCGGCTTCTTTAAGAGAGCACGTGGTTCTGGATCCAAATGCGAGCCTGGTTACTCACAGGCCGACCTTTCGCTTCTCTGGAATATCTGGAGATGTTTCTGAGCCAGGCTACTACCACAGTGCACGTGTGCAAACAGAGCATGAAGTACAAATGCTCATACACTTTTAAAGGAAAAAATAGCTCGGTGTCCTTCACGGCAGCAAAAGAGACATTAGTATGCGAGATACTATTAACTGCTGCTCATCGGAAATTTGTATGGAACTATTAATTTTCTCACCAAGTTCTCCCTTCCCCAGCCCTGTACTCCCACATCTCCAAGCATGCTGTATATTAATCACTTTACTCTTAGGATAAAAACAATTTACAGTCCCAACACTGCACATCTCTGACAATACAATTTCCACATAATATTTATATATTTGTAAATTTTTTAGTTCACAAACTTCAAAGACAAACTGAAATTATTTACAATTACATAAGAGGTAGAGTTTTCCCAGAAAATTTGGATAGTTTTTAGTACCATGCATTTATTATCTACTTGAAAGTATTTATTATTTTAAAATATTATTTCAGTAAAAAAGCACCAATTACTAAAAAAAATTAGTGTGCAGTTGGTTGCATAAAAATGAATCAAAGGTCTAAATGCATATTCTGCTAATGTATGAGAGATCGGGATTTGTATTTTATAAAATTCACATTCACCAACTACTTAATAATGATGATAACAGTTCAGTTATCTCCATGTGCATACTTTTACTATACACCATTTTTTTCATGTCCTGTTTCTGACAGATACCATTTTGACATGAGGATGTATTCAGTCAGAACTGCTTTCAAAACAGTAAAAACGGAGGGACAGCTGGCTCCAAGACCCTCAGGAGGAGAAATTTTCTTGCTGAAACACCTAGTGTATACACAAGCCCTGTATACATAACAAATATGGAAGTGTGACATCATGGAATATTAAAAATCTGTATTTTCTTATGCATATTAAATATATAACTCTATCAGCCTCTGTATGTATATACATTTTCCAAGTAGCAATCAAACCCCATAATTAAAACAGATCATCTACTTACAAACTATCATCATAATGATCGCATGACAGGACTGTCAGCTGATGTAACTGATACAGCTCCAGGTAACCGCTGGCCTCACAAGCGTCACATCTGCAGACTGTTCTTTGCCTAATCCCAGAAAACAGAATTACAATTTCAAATGCTTTTAAACAAATTGCACGTTGCAGCCTTCAGAAATTACAGGGTTTTCTTCTAAATGTTTTTCTACCCTGTGCTTTTTATTGTGTGTACAATGGCTAGGGGGTATTGTGTTTTTAACTTTTTACACTGTGTGCTGGCTTGTTAATCGTTAGTGTGCACATACATTGTCATTACTACAGAACTGAATGCTTGCAATAGTAGTTCAGCAAAAAAACCCTTGTTACCCACAAAGTAACTGCCTGAGACTATCTTCACATACTTTTTATATAAAAACGAATTAACTAGGTTTACTTACTTGATGAAAACTGTACAGTTCTGATTCACATCCGTAACCAAAGGAGGCTTTTCATTTTAAAAAAGGGAAGGCAAGCAATACGAAAGAAACATAATTTTCTTACAAGTCTAAAAAAATCCTGAGGGTACACTGCTTTCTATACAATGCTTAATTCTTCCTGTTACAACACTGATTTATACGTATAGTAAATAACTCCTTATTGATAGCATCACTAGGCCATTCACTAAGATATCATGATATACCCTACTGCTAATGATTTCCTTTGGTTTCATGAAAGACTTTCTTTTTTTCCCCCACTTTCTCTCTTCTCCAGAAAAACACACAGACAGATTTTCCAGGATTCAGTTTGAACCAGTCTACGAAAACCAGGAATTGTTTTAGCAGAGACGCAGTCTATAGGCTTCTTCTTAGGTCTAACAGAGAAATTGCTGAATCAAACTCGGATGTAAATTCTGGCTAAGTCAAGCATGACGTGTAGGTTGGTAAGAATGTATGCATCAGTGCTAAATGAATATGTTCACACAGGTCTAGCATAATATATTAGAAGTGAATAATTCATATCATATGGGAATTGACAATTATAATGCATGTGCATCTGGAAAAGCAAGGTATGGGAAATACGATTTGATTTATTCTCTCAGTTTCTTTCCTTTTTCTCCTTTTTAGTAGCTCCCTTTTTTCACTGTGTAAATTGTGTAAAATGACACAAAGTGAAGTGAGCACAATTACAGAATTTAGATCATCCAGTAAATGCAATTTGTTACATGCTATTTTAATCCACAATCCATTTGGGTGTGGATGAATGGGCATTAAGTTTCCCCTGCTTATTTTACCACTACTATTTCTGTTCCTGCTAAATCTGGTGTGTGTAAACTGGGTATTTCTGGCTAAGAAATTTCACTTCTATTGACAGCCCCATAGCCTGAATCTCTGATGGGAGATACTCCTACAAACTAAAGACTTCATCTTACAAGAATAAAACTTCCAGTGTAGTCCTATCAAGGCTATCAGATCTTTAAATAAACCTAACACGATCAGCAGCTTCTATTCATTATCCTGTTAATCAGTCCCAAGATATTATTTTCACGTGTGTCAGCTTAGTTTTAATGAACTGATTTCTTCAATTCTTTGTGAAAAGCATCTAGACGTAATTGCTCTGTGTACTGAGCACTATGTTTTGATACGTCTCCTTGAGGAAAATCAGGAATATATTTTAATCTTGCAGATATAGTAGTAGAATTGTATCTGTTGTCTTCTGAGTACATTAATGTCACTTCTAATGGGAAGAAAACACCTAGTATTCTTAAGAACTTTTCAGAATTTTCTCTATTCTCAGCACACTGAAATGTAATACAATTTTTCTTCTTGTGGAAACAGGGGTAACTGGAACAGCAGAAGCCAGAGTGAAAGAGCTGAAGGGAGTAGTTCTTTTGGGTAGAAAATTTTCCACTTTTATGTCCAACTTGATTGCAAGTGGGAACCACTGAAGGAATGTAATTTTATAGTTTCATAGTATGTTAAGAGGTGGAATTTTAGAATTCCAATTCCAGTTCCAATCTGCAGCACTGCTCAGTACTGACACCGGCAACCGGTTCTTAAAAGATTTGCAAATTCTGTCCAGTGGATGTTTGAGAAGAGAACACAAAACCAGATTAATCAATCAGTCTAGTGATACACTACGCTGTATCAGGGCATAGATACTATCATTCATAGCCAAAATACACATTTGGTTTGGGAGCCTTTTCTTAGATCTCTGGCACATGTAATCAACTGCACTGATGAGTTTTATTCTAACAGTTTATCCTTTAGCATTAACACTACACTTCTTAATCATATGCAAAGTGAGGTGGAGTCCTGACACCATTCTTTTGCGAGTCAATGGGAGTTTTCGCAGTGCTTTCCCTAGGATTCTAGTCTTAGTTTTCTATTTGCCACTGCGCCGTGCATCTAGAAACAATGACTGCAGTTGCAGCTGCAGCAAAAATTGTAACATATCACCCAGTGGAAGTAGTAACGTAACTATGTTTTAGTGACGACCTCCAAAAGCATAATTACAAATCTAGTATGTAAATAATAAGTACTCACTATACTTTACCTCCTCATTGTCAGAATAAAGAATTAAAAACATATTTAGAACTGCCTAATATTCTTTAACCTGCAAAAGCCCAGTGTGACATGTAGTTCCAAAGTGATTTTGCAGAAAGAATACCTTAGCAGAAACTGGTACAAAACCGAAGTAAATGGGAATTAGTAACAGAGGTGACAAGATCTATCCAGCAACAAAGCGAGTGATTTTACCCTTATTCTCAGCAAACAACAATTCTTTGCTTGACTAATAAGCTACAAGAATACACCAAACAAATCCTTACTCCTCTGTTCTTAATAAGCTTTAAGAAAGTCTATATTGTTTTTGCCAAATTTCAGACTTCAGCAGCATTCCTTTTTATGTACTCTGTTTCTCTAATACACCACTTGAATGAAGAGGGTAACTTGTCAAATAAAAGAAACATCTCTGCTTGCAAGTTGAAGTAGTGTCTTTGAAAGAGCTCTGAAGAATAAAGAGGCTTTTATAATGTTACAATATTAGATACAGAAATCTACTTAGTTATGCTGAACTTACACTACTCTAATTTCATTGACTTCAGTGCTACTAATGATCTACGGCTCACTGTCACAAAGGGGAAAAATAAATACATGCTAAACACATAGAGATTCTTTTCTAGAGTTGTGTTTTCTTACGGGGTTTATGGTATTGACCAGACTGATGGAGCCATTCTAGGCAATAGCTAGGTCCTGTGTTTAGCACTTTCAGCCAAAGGGAATAGCCATGGGAATAAACTTGTCTCTTACCTCCAAAGTAACGTCAGGCAAATAACATTTTTCTTAGTTTGCTGACAGACCCGAAAGGAAAACAAATATATATATATCTATATCTTTGAGCCAAAGAAAAACACAATTTCTTCTGCTAACAGAAATAAACAACCCATAACGTCTTAATTAAATAATGAAATCTCCACTGTTCTTTTGATAATTGACCTTTCCGAATCCTAAGTTACTCAATTTTTTAACTAAAGAGCAAGCATTTTGACTGCAACTATTTACTGAATTTAACTTACATATCAAAAATTAGTAACCTCCATAATTAATCTATTTAGGGGCCACTTTCCTGAAATATGTTGAAAAATTACTGCCTTGGATTTTACCTTAGAGATGTTTAATCTTCATAAGTTTTTTTCCTGTATGACCTGGATGAGTTGCAAAAGCCCGTAGAGCTGCCAACCTTGTTCTGTGTTATTTGAATGAGAGACACTTCACTCCTAAGTCTTTCAACAAAACATGCAAAGCAGCATACAAAATTCAAACGAAGCTGATGTTTCTAACAGTCATCACAATATCCTGGGACAATGAGAGATGATGCTAGAAAAGCATCCATGAGCAACAGAGACATTAAACCATATTGCTAATGATTTAACTGATGGCAAAATAAGCAAACAGATAATTGTAGTACAGGATGCAGACACAGTCCATGGTGTACATTTTAAATCCCAAAGTCCAAAGAAGAAAACAAAAAAATGGAAATCACTCCTCCCCCTTTATTCTTAATATTGTAATTGTCTATATTTTTAATTCCTCTACCTACCTTTTTAAATACCTTCACAACAATTTGACAGGAGCTCTTGGCACTTGTCTCATCATGTATATAAGTGCATGCAAATTCCTAAAAGGGAGATGTGGCCAAAGAGTGATTCGACAATGCAGACCTGGAGGGACTGACCTCCAAAGGAAGCTGAAGCTTTCAGGGCCAGTCTATGAGCCTCCCACCAGCCACTATTGTCCCTAGACACTGGCTTGTCAGCAAAGCACCACGGTTGCAAGACAAAAGCAAGTAAAAACTGCTGTACTCATGCAAAACCCACATTTGGGGGAAAAAAAAAAAGAAAACGGCCATCTGCAATACCAGGTGAGGAGGCTAACTCTGCTTTCCCCTAGTACTTTATTGCAAACTGAGACTTCTCTTCATAGGTAGCAGATCTTAATCCACAAAAGAGAGGGAAAGATCTAGAGGAAAGAGTCAGTACAAGTAACTGATTTATCTTGGTAGCAGGTTTCTCATCATCTTTCGACTGAGGAGTTCTCAAAAATGTCTATTTTTAGTTACACGTTCTGCAGTCAATTTCCTTGTGAAATAAATAAAAATCAAGAAATTGCATAGATGCCACAGGAAAATGAGGATGCAAAGCCACAGAATGATTTCTCTGCCTGGGGGAAGCAGAAGTGTCCTAAAGTTCACAATGCATTCTAGTGTTAATCATTTGACTATCAAACATCAGTAGCCCCATTGCAGAAAAATACAGGGGATTTGTTTTTAACAGTAACTGCTATATTGGCACAAGCATTTTCAGAAAGTTTCTCTCGCACTTTCTTGGGTGCGGAGGATGGTCTTAGCTCAAACAATTCCTCCACACCAGCAAGCACCAAAAGGACAGGAAGGCCTCTAAACAACAAAATAGAACTTCCCACAGGCAGAAACATGAGAAAACCTAAAAATTTTCTTATTTGACCTATATTTCAGTTTAAGAGGTGCATACTGAAGTACAAACATAGCATGTAATACATTTGAGATTCTGGTAGCATGCTATTTGCACAGCAGCCCTGAGGCGCAGCTATAACTCAACTCGATTCCCAAGGACCCTTTAATTTCAATTCTGTGTTTTTCTAAAAGTGCTCAGTTGAGACAATAAAATAATTGTAATCCAAAACCTCCACTTTTGTTTCCATCATCCCTTAGCTGCTAATTTTATGTTGTACTTTGGACTACACAAATAAGACAATCATATGACTTTGTTTTTACATTATTTTAAAATCACTTTAAATTTTACAATGACATTTCTTTAAAACAACAGAAAAGCATAAATAAATCTTAACCCTGTTTTTGCCCAAGCTAGTTTATTCCCTAATAAATCTTTTCCCTCTTTTTAAAAATGGATTTTCATATCAGCAGTATGAAATTTACAGCTTTGAGCAATTAAAAGACCTAGATAAAAGGGTTAATTTTTCTTCTTAAATAAAACTCTGACTTGTCTAATTTTCAGAAGACATAACTGTGATTTCCACGTTATTTGCAAGTGAGCTGCGTTTTCTGCACTCAGGGTAATGAACATCAGTGAAGTCAGTTTAACACCATCTGTGGTTTCTAATCGATAATATTATTACAGGAGATGTTACAAATACTTCTATACGTACAGCAATGTGTAAAACGCATCTGCTTTTATTGCCCAGTATGTGCTAATAAAAGCAGTTTGATCCATGTGTGTTCAAAATCAATTTATGTTTTGAAGTTCTGCCTGATTAATTTTTAAAAATGGCCTAAAAGTTTAAAGCAGGCTCTGGGTAAATTGTAAGGGGTCATGCTAAACATTCCAATAAAACCATCTTTGTCAAGGGAATCGTCAATCCATTTTTTCCCTACTAAACTAGGGGATATACAATATCCCATTTTAAGATTTATTGCTATGTCAATTTCATTTAACACCAAGAAAAAAATAAGCATTTTATGATTAAGCAGTAATTGTGACAAACAAGCAAAAGAGTTGAAAGACATTAGCCCACACGGGGACCGAGAATTCATTTTGTGTTTCATCTTGTACCTGGAACAGGCACTGCTGCCTCTCGCCTCTTCTGCTTCAGAGACCAGAGCGCGGCGTTTTGAGTGGCTGCTTCAGGGATTTATATTCCTCCAGGGTAACAGCGCTGATTATTTAATCACCTTGTATGCGCCACTTAGGCAGGGAGAAACGTAGTCATGTGCATCAGGAGTCATGAAGATCGATTGCACCGTCTGTTTCCTTCTCTCTCCAACAACCTAGCCTGACACTCCAGCGGCTCGAGCCAGTTTTTAGAGCAGGTACAACATGTAATCAAATCAGCAGCCAAAACGACAAAAAGCCACTTTTTGATGTAGAGGAAGTAGTTTCCATCATGGAGCATCCATGACGTGTTGTACCTAAACAAGGCATAGGAGCTGCATTTCTGACAGGTGACATCAAATCAACACTCCCTGGGCACACCGGCTCCCAGGTCCAGGTCGGCACCTTGTCTGCAGCAATGTGTAGCCAAGGATAAACAAAATACCAGTACCTTTGAAGGATGTGCTAGTCTAAAGCTGGTGTGGAACAAAGCCGCTGTCATATTTGGTTCACCCCAGCAAAGCTCAAGTATTAGTCCTGAAAAATAGCTTCTCCTTGAAAGTGCCTGTCATCATTGCTGTAACAGCCAGGATACAAGAACAGCACTCTCCTCTCTGTTGCAGGAACAGTTAGAATATGTTAACAACAAGGGAGAAAAAATTAATTAAGGCTGTTCTTAGACTAAACTACGATTAGTCATAGTTGTGTAATCTGTGTGCACTTACAAAGTTTTACACTGTCTGTGCTATGCTGTTCTACACTGTCCCGACACTAGATATCTAGGTAAAATTTTGAACAATCTCCCTAAAAGTTATTCATAATAAATGCTGCACTAGTCTCATGTCCACTTGCAGACCACAATATTTCGGCCTTTTTTAAAAAAAGCTTTTTAAACTATCTGCCTGTTTTCTTCCCTTGAGATAGATTCCGCTCCTCCAAATGAGGAGATTAAAAGTAATTCAGAGTTTGATTAGAACTTGCTAAAAGGTATCCTTAGCAGGATAATGTTTTAAAGTCATCTTCTGTAGCCCCGGATTTCTCATACAATTTACATGTGTAAAATTGTCTGCAAGGTATGGGTTGCTGTTCTTGCTCCCCATTCAGAACAAACGCTGGTCAAGATCAAAGTACTGCTCAAAATGTTGTCACGTTATGAGCTGTGCTGGAGCACATAGCAGTGCTTGGTGTATTTTACTGGACCTCAAATTTTCAGCAAATGCTAACAATAACACCCACCAGCCTTTTTTGTTTTCAGTATATCTGTTGCAAAACGCCTCGCTTTCGTTTTATAGGATGCCATTCTAAAATAGGACCAGAACTCAGAATCCTGACTCCTGCTCTTCTGTTCTTACGCATACTAATTGCTGTCCTTTACATCTGGCACATCACCATACACCTTCAAACGATGCAATTCACGTTACTTTCCAAGGGACGGCAAGGCAATCCTTGTTTCCAGTGGCACCGCTAAAGCAAGAACAGGCTGTTATTAATTTAATAAAGGCTGAGCAGATGTTACAGTCCTATCATAAGTGGCATTAACAGAAACTGGAGTATAGGCAACAAACACAGTAACAGTCCTAGCAAGCGCTCTGTCCTCTCTACCAGCCATCCAGAACCAGAACTGGGATTGCCAGTTGAGTCCAAAGCCTTCTGCATCATTTTGCTAACGCAAACCCATCAGTAAACATGTTGCCACACTTTCCTTTTAAGCTACATTTGCTGCAATTATATACTTCAGAGGATGCATCAATGATCAGCATCACTGACTTTTAATCTTTAGGGTAAATTATGTCTAATCTCATACCACTACAGACATTTTTATCACCACGGATAAAAAGACTTTGTGAACCCTGCGTTGGATGAAATGCAGGAAACGACTGCAAAGAGAAACCCTTCTCTTCACACCGAGTGAACAATCGGTGCTCTTCTTCTGAACCAGCCTTGTAGCTTTGTTTTGAAAGCAGCTGCTGATGCTTCGAAGGACAGCTGCTCCAAGATTCGCACGGAGGCTGCCGATCTGAACTGTGAACTAGTATTAGTGGTTTGCCTATAGGCAGCATGCTGGAAAATATCCTTTACTTTTAGCATTTGTTGAAATATTTGAAATACCCAAAATACCAAAGCCTATTTCAGCTCTTCAGCCAGATAAAATCTTAAAAATTAATTATAATATTTTCTAGCCATTCCTCACCCCCCATGAACTTGTTGCAAAGGAAATGTGAATACAATACATAGTAGGTAGTATAAACAGCTTTGCATCATTTCAAATTCTAGCAATTTTTTTTCCCCATCCTGGCACTACGGCAATCCTCCTTCACTACAGCAGCTGAGTGTGTAGTCAGTGGTGTTATCACTGTCTAGTTATCAGGAGCGAATAAGCGCAGTAGGAACAGAACTCATTACTTCCAGCCTCAAAACAGCACTGAAATAAAGGTTTTCTCTGCTTAGCTATTTGTAAAGGACTTCATGCATACTTTGACATAATGCTTTTGAAGTCAGTAAAACTAACTCAGTGGAAAAAAAACCTTTGTTGAGTTCAGCTGTGCAATGCTGGAAAGTTCAAAAGAAAATTGAACATGCAGATATTTTTACTAGTAAAAAGTGAGAATGTTCTCATAAAACAGAGAAAAAATCAAACTATTTCCTAATTTATGTATAGGGGCTTCAATATTTTTATAGCCAATAGAAAGAAATTTTATATAAACACAGGAATTTTTAAAACGTGTGCAGTAATGATAAGCTAAATTCAGCTGTAGAAAATAGATGCCTCCTTTTTATGTAATCTGTAAGATTAAAGAACTGAAAGCATAGGAACCTTTATAGTACTGATTCATTAAAATAAAATAGAATTTTAATTTTAAAAAAACACTCTCTTGAGATTGCCAGCCTTACATATATGATCACATAAATTGAGAACTCTTCCAACTTTCACTGTTCCATAAGATGTTCTCTTTTTTTTTTTGAAAATTATGTAGACATAATTTTAATAATTCCTTTTTCTTCTTTTGTTTAACACAGCTTATTAATATGTTACATATTTATATTTTATGGAAAATGAGTGATTGTGCAATGAACAATCAGCATGAAGAAAGGACCTTTTAATATCATGGATTAATGATGACTGACGTGCTTTCATCTGAAGATGATGCTGTTCTCTGTCCACAATCATAGGTGCAGGCTGTAAACAAGCGTATGTAATTTAGCTCTTTAAACAGATGTGCAGAAGCCCAAAATGCAAAACGAAATCCTCACATTTATTTAGCAACCATCAACAGCATTTTGAATATAGTGCAATTATTAGCTGAACCCTCCTAGATGCTGCAGAGATGGAATCTCAGTTCTGCAGGTTGAATTTCATATCGCATTATATAGCCTGATTAAATCAATGAACCCAAGTGAAAATGTAAATTTACTATCAGTGGTAGCTTTGCTAACTGCTCAGGTTTAAAATGGGTCAGAGAGTGATCAAATATGCAGCAAAATCACCAGGACTTACAGAGCTTGTGAGAGCAGATGATAGCAACGAGCTGAGGACAGAACTTCTTATGTAAGCCCAAGCAGCGGCCAGAACAGTTCATCTGATTGCCCACAGTATTATGGCCTCTACTATGGATGCAGCTGGACTTGTCCCATTGACAAATCATCTCAAAAATGTATACTATTCTAATCTCTGAATTTAAGGTCATACAATGAAAATAATGTATAATGTAATGAACCTGCCAAAGGAGATTCTTACTTTTGCACCACAATGTCATTAACTCATTAAAAATGTTATGTCCCATTACCAAATAGAACTTTCTTTAAAAAATAACTTCAATGCTAACATGCTTCACACATCAAATGAACCTGCCTTTCTTAACAGGTCTCCTGTGTGTAAATGCTGGCCTTAAATTAACTCATCCTAATTTACAATAACTCCTTGCTTTAAATCAAAACTTGACCCTTAAATCATTTGAAAATTGTACTGCTGCAAAGATCCACTACGATAACACCAACATATAGACAATAATCATATCTTAGGCAGGGAAGGTGACACGTTGTGTTGATTTAGGAGTATTAAGTAACCATTAGGCAAAAGACAAAGTTCTTATTCCTACCTTACACATTGCTATCCATCTATTTAGCACACACACACAAAATTTCAAGGCATAGTTTTACATATCTTAGCTTTTTGAAAAGATATTTTTCATTTTACAAGAGAGTTCTCTTAAGAAAATTTGGATAGTCAGTTAAAGCCTAAATGCTATAATATGAAAAAACTTGAGTTCCCCTGGAACTTGACAGAACTCCTACGTGTACACTGGGGCCCAGACCCTCAGTAGGCAAGAGTTCCTAGCATTGAGCAATATCAAACCTATTTATCTAATCACCCATCATTATTCACTGGTGCTTTCCATTACCTTCAAACCTCAGACTAAACAGAAAAACAGAAGTCCTAATAGAAAAAAAACTAAAAAACCTCATATGCTGCCCTCCTTCAACATATTTTGGGTTTGTTTGCGGTCGTGGGTTAACAAAAAAACATAGGAAATAAAAGAAGTTCACATGCAAAAAATAAATTCAGATATCATGAAGAGTCCAACTACATAAAAAAGTCTGGAAAACTCCGGGTTGCTACGGCATCTATCCTTACAATCCCCTGTTGTGGCAAAGCTCTGAAGGAGCCTCCAAGCAGCATGCGATTTTATAGACCATATGATCTGCAATATTTACCATGCATAATGGAAATAGATAAGGCAAAGCAAACAGCTTGAATTTTGTATTTCCTTGCTTTTTATTTAGTCTAGGTTGTTAGCACCATGTGAATATATATTTGGGAATTTCTGTGTTTGTGTGTGTATGCATATGTGCATCTGTGTATATATAGGTATAAACAAACATATAGAGTCATTTCACTTCATTTCTCATGTATCATAAAAAAATACCTCTGAGCAATTAGATTTTAATTTCTAGAATTTGTTTAGGAAATGAAAAAGTGTTGTTCACTTTAGTCAGAATTCTAAAAACCGAATTATGCTTGTTTTCAGCTTCTGTGCTCTCGCTGCTTGTTTATGGAGGTCTTGAGCTTTAATAACAACAAATGTCAACACCTAGAATCAGAATATTTGACCATTGTTTTATAACTTTAAAATACACTGCTGTAAAGTGTTAAGCAAAGGAGAATAAATGGGAAATGCATTTCCCAATCACACTTTTTTTCTTGATCAGTACATGCAAGAGTAGGAAACAGACACACACAGAAATGTCAGAGTAGAAAACCTCCATATTACATTGAAAACGTAAAAGCACACCTTTGAAAGGGATTCCTCTACAGATACAAACTTGCGCGCAAGTCCTAGGTCATATTGCCAACATCTGGCTTACTTGCCTGCATCTGTATCTGAAACCTCTGAGGCAGGTAGCAGAAGAAAAAAAAATACAAAGGTAATTCAATATATCGAGACTTACCTGCTCTTCCTGTATTGAAACTAAAACGGTCATATGACTTCTTTTTATTATTTCGTGTTTATCTCTGAAAGCTCGTCCCCTCGGATTTTCCACTTGTATTCATTGCTTACCAATGTCTGTGATCTGTACCACCCTGTCTGCTCCTGGAATTCTGCTCCCATCAATCTTTACTCTTCCACAATTATCTAAGCTTTTCTGTCAAAAAAAAACCCCAAAAACCAAAAAAAAGCCCATTTGCTTGAGAGGTTGAAGAGCAATGGACCGCCTGCCCGGCAGTAGGGCACTGCAGGGAAGACAGCGTTAGTCACTGATGACGAAAGAGCCATTCTGTGCCACTGGGTTTTCCTGAATGGAAACAGAGGAAGTACAAACCCATCAGGAGCACTTTTCCAGCTTTGATAGCTCTCAGCTGAGGTCATCTGAAAAACAAGACTTCTGTTCGTTTCCACGTGCTTTCAATCAAGTCCTGAGAAGGCACATTTCCCATTTTGGTTGCTTTTCATCACTGCCTTCAGATCAGATTGAATTATATGGGAAAGAAATGCTTTTTCTTTACTTACAAAATATCCCAATTTCTGTGGTTATATTAATAATTATTATTTGCAGAATTATTTATATTAATAATATTTGACAGTACGTATTGTTTGGGAATTATCCACATCAAGTGTTCATGATTGATTACCTGAAGACATTATTTATCATGCTTTATTGGATTCTGAATACATATATATATATATATTTTTTTTTTTTACACAGGAGAAAAATGTGTAAGGAATTCAGAAGAATGGTGAAAAGAATAATGTGCCTACAGTATATATTATTGAACTGCAGATCATTTATACTAAACCTCATTAAACTTTTGAGGTTCATAAACAGTTGCAGGAAAATCTTATTGCCATCCTAATATGCCTGGGCTTTTTCTAGTTAGCTCTTTTTTTTTTTTCTTTATTTCCTTTTGGTTATTTTCATTTGGGGTCCTTTTTTTCATTTTTCTCATGTTTAAGAAGGGTTAGTTATGGGTTCATTAGAACATAGGTAAATTTGCTTATTTTTAGAAAATGTTCTTTAACACTCCAGTTTCCTTGTCAAAGGCTGTAGTGCTAATAGCTGTGTTAATAAAATTATTATCTACAGTGAAGGAATTGCTTTCTGTACATAGAAGTTTAATGAGATGGAAATTTTCAGGAACTGAGCTGATTCTCAGCAGTGGTTTGGTAGACTCTCACAACATCTGCCCATGTGCAGAACAGAAATACTCCATGCCAACAGAGATGTCATTAAATTAGCTCTGCTTTTGTGTTTCAATTCCCCCTCAACCCCCAGTTTTATAAATTAACTTGGTTAGCTAAATGCTAATGAATATCTAGATTTACTGACCAGAAGAGCTTCTTTTGTCATGCAATTTAGGTTTCAAGAATGCTACAGGGTTAGGATATTTTATTTATGTTATTTTATCTCCCTAGAGGAATGAAGAAGTGAGTACATGCATCCAACCCAGTTGTAAACAGGATCAGCTCACTAGAGACTTGCAGATCCTTCTACTGCTATTTACCTGACATTAGGAGTTATTTATCATTTCCATAGGCTTTGATATTATCACCCACTATAAGGCATACAGCAGCGTGGAACGAGTGTGGAAACAGCCGTGTGGAAACCAACCCCACATTGCACTTACTCTGCTTGGAGCCCTTTCCTGTCCAGAGGTGACAGCAACCCATTCCAACAACCACAGATGATTCAGCAGGGGCTTCAGGTGCATTTTGGTACGTAAATTGCTAAACCCATAACCGTTTTCTTTCACCTGTTTTTTTCTTCTCATTCCAAAAGAGTATGCTTTACCATGAAAAATACAAGAACTGAGCAGCTTTGTTACGTGAACTTTAAAAATGGAAGTGTTTATCTCCTGTGTGTTCAGACACACACAACATTCACACACAAAAATGTAAAGGCTGTAGAACAGGCATTAAGTAGCCTTTTGAGACATTCTTTTATCACTAAATCTGCATAAATTAGGAATGACAAAACTGAGTTTATCAGAAAAGTACAGCTATCAAGAGAGTATACAGCCTTTTATTTCTGTTTTTGTCCTTGCTGGACAAGTAATTCATGACCTGTATATAATTGGCTTTTAATTTCATCTTCATGTATCACAGAGAGAAGCAAAGCTGTCCCCTGCCTTGCTTCCATGAGCTACCTTAATCAAGCTTACATATATTAAGCATGTCCTTGTTTTATTCCTAACTGTTATTTCTCATCTGTTCTCCAGACTACTTCTCCTGACATTCACGATTAAGAAACTCGCCATTCAAAGCAGAAGTAAGTGACTTTACCTTTTGACTGTAGATCCTAAGGAGCAAAGCCTCTAAAAGATTAAATATTTAATCCTTTGATTTACTGTGTTGGCAATCGCCCTATCTATTTTGTAAGAAGGTTGACAAAAGCATAATGGGCCTGGGATTTGTGTAACGGGGCAGTGTTAAACAATCTGTTAAACAGTTTGTACACACCTTGGAAATGTTCTATCAAGAAGAAATTGTTTACCATACACTCACTATTATGGGTTTATACTTAGATAAAACTTTCATTCTTAGATAAACCCTCAATATCACTGAGCTGGGTCCACTTAAGAAAGTTTAAGAAGGACAAGCAGACAAAAGCAGAAGTTTAAGCTAGAGCCACCATGAAAATGTTGAAAGAACTCCAGGCTTTTTAGTCAAGAACATAAAAGCATGATAACAATCTTCCACTACTTAAAATGCCACCAGTAAGAGGTCTGTGACCTACTGTACCATATATCTACCTTCTTATATATAATCAGCTTTAGTTGTACCAGGGTTAGGTTTTAGGGAAGCTTTGCTAACTTTGAGGATAGGTAAACCTTGGAATAAGTTACCCAAGGGAAAAAAACAAAAAACAACTAACACAACCCTATAACATTTCAGTTGATATTTTTGCAAAACAGTATAGTTACATCTGTCAGAAATTATTTAGATAGAATTGATCCTACTGTCCTCTGTCTCTGATAGACTAGGGAAGTTTTTCAGGACCATTCTAACTTAACATTTCTGTGAACCCTCCTGTAATTGATATGAAACAACGCCCTTTGGCAAATAACTGCTGGTGTGACAAGTATTTAACACAGGTTCAAACCCCATGCTCCAAAATAGTTGCAAGTTTCAGAGAATTTTAAAGGGAAACCCCTACCTCTCAAGCAGATTAAGGGATCTCTGGAAGGGATTATCACTTTTCATTTTAACATTAAAAAAGCCTACATGACACATTAGCACAGTTGCAGCAGACAAGTAATCCTTTGCCTTCCTGAGATATTTGCAATAAATCTTCATTCTTTGTTAAAAAGAATCAATACTAAACTGTGATTGAAATCTACATTAGTACCTCTAATTTAGAAAGTAAACAAACCAACCCATCAAAACTCAATAAGGAACCACTTTTTTGACTTCAAAAACTGGTATACAATTGTTCAAAAATACTGAACTATTTAGAAGTGATGATCAAGCCAGAAACTTTAACTTAAATTCCTTGAAGTTTTCAGCCAAAGATGGAAACGCTAATGGTCAAATCTCTTTCTCTCTCTGTTTCTCACTCTGCAGTAACAAGATGGGAATCAATTTGAAATTACCTTTTTGAAATCCTGTGAACCTTCCTCCATCTCAGGTGATCTTTGGCAAGCCACATACACGTGGTGTCATTAAGCATACAGGTAGCTCATGATTTATTCTCTTCCGTTTCCGATGGACCTGAAATGTTGCATAAAACAGCAGCTGCTCACACAGTTTAGACTGCAGCAGATTGGAGTCCCCTATTTGTCCAAGTTCTTTCTTCCTGAAATGGAAGCACAAAAAAGGGTATCCAGTTAGATTTTAGCCTTGTCCTTTTCAAAACAGATCTGAAACAGAGCCATAAGAATTCTAAAGTATGAAATCAATATAAAACCATGCACAACATTGACGGATGAAACTAGAATTACAGAGAAGATCTAAAGAGCATTGGATTTTCACAAGAACAGATATTTTGAAAAAGATTTCTGACTTCCACAATTTCATTAGAAGGCTTAAAAGGTTTCAGTATCTTTCATGAAGGATACTCAAATTAATTCATCCTTTTTATAATTAAGCAGCAATGTAACACACACACACAGAGTAAACTGTGACCAAAAAAATTAGACCTGCCATCACAGGATATAAAGAGGTAAAAGACCTTACTAAAATAGATCTCTGGGAAGAAATTCTCACAACATGAGTTTAAAAGCTGCTGTTGTGCTAATAATAAGGTTAAAATTCTAAGCCTATATATTCTTCAAATTCTTTTTTCCATTTAAAAAAACAGTAAGAGAGCTAAATTTTGTAAACAGAAATAATTCTAGCATTTAACAGTTCAGTTCAAAAATGAATAAATGATATAGGCTCCCAATTTTTGTTTTAAGGAAACTCCTAGTTGAGTATCTCAGGTGGCATAAGGTCAGTAGGTGAGTATGGAGATGACAATGCTATTAACTGTGTTACCTAAAAATATGAGCTTTTATTTTTTACAGCCAAAGGTAAGAAACAAATATATCAGGGCAACACTCTGAAAATTAAAAATTTACAGGTAGACCTAACCAGTCTCCAAAATTTTTTTCTGCTAACCAGTATTTTTAGGTTTTCCTCTGAAATTTTGTTTGAGGAATAAACACAGTGTAAAAGTATCACTGCTCTTTTTTCACAGTGTTCTCACAAACATGTTAAAGAAGTTCTTAAAAACAGGCAAGGACTGATAATTTAGATAGGACAGAGCACTAGAAAGGGTAACTGGCTATCAGTACTTGAAGTACACTAGAAGTAATCCAGTCTCTAAGTCCACCAAAATTCATAAATAGTCATTCAGAATCTGGTAAATTATCGTGTTGTAGCCTACTCGAAAAAGAAAACAAAAAAGATATAAATAGCACATCCTTCCCTAAGAAGTGATTTTTCTGACAGTATAATCAACGCTATGCCTACATTACATTCATTGTTTCAGCTTATCCCAAAAGTATAGCATCATAATCTAAATAGCTGCCTTCTTTCAGCACTTTCACTTCACATGTTTATATCGTGATGCGTGATATACCACAGCTTTTTATTTTCCAGTGGTCTGCCAGAAACAAAGAGACCAGCCAGACTGCCCCAGTCCATCCTAACTCCCACACTGATCTGTCTGAGAGCACCTACAAGATCCAGCATCTTATGGAGAGAGTTTAAACACAAACTCATTGAATCCTAAAATAACAAACTGGTTTTCACCTGTTCATTTCCTGCCAATGACATTTTTTGACATGTCTTAAGAACTTGTTCTATTCCTGATCTAAAAAAAAAAAAAGTTCTTTTGTGGGGAAGTTCTGTGAAAAATAAAATTGAGAAGTCAGTAATGGAAAAACATATTAAAATAGAAAATAGCTTTTAGTGAGAGAGGAAATCAACTGTAAATCAGTCCGAAGAACTAACGTCTGCTTGGTTTACTGTACAACACGGTCAAAAAGCCTCCACTTGGCAATTTTTGCTTCCAATCTTCCTTCCATTTGCTCTATATTACTGGGATTACACAAGTAACTGATAGAAGTAGACAGAAAAGTTATCTGGATTTGCACCATTTGTTTTTTTGTGTGTGTGTCTCCAGCACCCAGGCTAGGCACAATCTGCAGTCATTTGGTTGAAACCTTTTATCTCCTCTTATATCTACCAGCATCAGACACACGGAACACCAATTTGGTATTCAGATTGGGGTACCTTGCAAGCACGGGGTACAAGATCCTCAAAAATTCTTCCACAGAGTATAATATATGGAAAATCCCTTAATAAGATAGAGAAGAGCATTACACACACTCATTTAGTTGACAGTTCACTAGCGAAAAGCAGAGCTGAAATATTAGATTGATATACACCATGATGAAAAGAGCGATTTTCTATCAGAAATTGCCAATTGGCATATTTTTTTTTTAATGGAAACGTATCACTATTAGGACATTTTGATTTTTCACTTTCAGACAACAGTTTACTTTTGAGCATTTTATCTAATATGTAATACTGAATTATCACATAAAATTACAAAATGCAAAAACTGACCAAGGAATAGAAAAGGACAAAAACTATTTCATTTTAGAAATTCTCCAAGGGAAGCCCCCACTGATGATCGTCTGACATTGAAGAATGCTTCTCTTCCTATTAACATTTAAATCTACCAATAGGTGCAGAACTAGACTCATCCTTAACAAATACATGAAGTCTGTATTTACCAATTACACTTGCAGCATATACCATTTTACGACCTTCTGACAAAATCTTGCAGTGAACTGCAGGGTGTCACAAATAATACTGACCCTGTCCAGCTAAAACTTCATATTTCAGATTTTAGAGGGTGATTTCTGTTCTGTATAACCATTTTCGTATGCAACAATATAATCATTGTAACTGCCTATATCCTTCCCCATACTTCAAAATGCATTTACTGTAACTTAAAGAAGTTTTCTGTGTCTCAACTTCTACTACAGTGGGAGTTGACAGAAATTTAGTCAATTCAGGATATATCTACTTGAGCAAGTACTGCAACAAAATAGAACTGGGTCTGAAGAGTGTTGAAATGCCCACATAATATGTGCCAGAAATAAATTATTTCAACTAGTTTGGATGTGGTTTTGAGGACTGAATGCCCATTAGCAATTGCTGCACATTAGGTGCTCCTTACATGCATGCTGCAGTTTCATTCTAAAATGGGCCTTTCTCCACAGGGACGAGATGTGTGCTTATCCCCTCCAGCACTGAAAAAAAAAAAAAAAGCAATGAAATCCAAAGAGAGAAGTCGGTATAGACTGCCTTTTTGGACTGAAAATATAAACATTGCTGCCACTCACTCAGATCAAATATTAATCCTCTGATACCACGGAATTGTACCAGAGATGAGCATAATGCTTTCAAAATCAGGTAAGCTTATTAAATGGAATATATTTTGGCTGCAAAACAAGAATTCCATCATAGGAACAAAACAGAAGCGTTCAGATTTTGTCAGAATGAACCAGAGATTGTTTGTTGCAGAAATAGGGAAGAAGCAGCAGCTCATCATAAACAGGCAAAGGCTTGGTAGGGAGAGCTTTCATCTGCAACGTCTGGACTTAAATCCCTGCTCTGTTTTATTTGAAGTGAGGACTACAAGTTGTCTCTTCCTCCCTTCACTGATAGGGTTGGTCTCTCTCACTCAGTAAAAAGTTGAAGTGGCTCTTTGGGGAGAACTCGGTGACTGCCTAACGCCTGACTCCGCTCCTCCGCTGAGGCCACAGCCTGCAGCACCAGCTTCCCCACTCTGGGGCCACAGAGACTCTGCCCATTTCACACTTGGATCACAGATGTGGTGCTGGCGAGACCTCCTTCAAACAGACACACTTCCACAAAAAATAACTCCAATTATTCTCCATTTTCCTCACGCTTTTTTCCCCTTAATTCTTGATCAGTTCAAACAGATTTCTAACTGGTTGTTCACCCTGCAGTTACAGCTCACTAAGGTGTATGGCAACAGATTTGGGTGGTTGAAAGCACAGAGGTATAGCCTGCTATCTCCAACTATCCTTAATCCAGAGATGTTCACAGCAGTGGCAGCAGGAATTCCTTCATGCCTTCAAATCCTCCTGTTCACATATTGAAGATTAGGGACAGCGTAGCCTTCGCAGTAATACTGTCCCCAAGCAATGCTCCAGTCAATACCATCCCGACACTGGCCCAGTTTGTCGTTATGCCCTTCATATGGATATAGCTGTTCTTGAAATCAAAGGTCATTCACAGTTCTCATCCAGACAGAACGCAGATGGATCTATAAGCAGCACAATAAGAGCACAAAAAGAGTGCTAAAGATAGATTACGGAAGACTACAGGATACAATGCTAATCATGTAACGTACCTACTTGCTTTCTGAGATCTATTTTATATATATGGTTATAATCTTTTCTTTGAGGAAAGGTTTTCAGTAAGCCATGCAAAAGTTCAGTATTTTATGACTTTTATTAGGCTTTAACTGACTGCTGCTGTGTACCCTCCTAATGGCTAAAGGGAAATGAAAGGATTTGTCATAGCATATAACACGCTTAATTCTTTCCTTTCAAATTCATCGTCTTTAATTTTGCAAGAAAAGTAATCATAGATTTTTTTTTTTTTAAAGGCTGCATTGTTCTCCATGCCTGTAAACAGAGATAACCTTGGGGGAATCTGTGAATGTACTCTCTGAATGCGTTTTGTAAGAGTGGCTGTGTTAAGTGGTTTCTTTGTCAGTCCTAGCACAAAATACTGTGGCCTGATATTCTTTGTCTGGCTTGTAGACTTTCTTCCCTGTGAATACAGATCACTGTATCATGAAATTTAATTTAAATTATATGACTATCTAAACTAAATGGTAATCCATAAAGAAACAAACATTTAATCTACAGCTGAGGATTTATCAAACAAACACTATTCAAACTCTATATGAATTAATAAAATTCTGAGCTAGTCTCTTTGATTTATTTCATTTCATTTGTGAAATCCATTTTGCATTATACAGGTTATGTAAGTGAGTACCTATGAAAAAGACATTCCACAATCAAAACAAAGCCAGAGTCTTTTTTAAAAGCTTCATGTGTGCAATTCTGTGAAATGTGAACCATACTCTGTTTTGCAAATAAGTTTACAAAGTGTTACTGTTACATTTCTGTGTGATTTTAACAAATTGCTTTAAGCAATCACAGAAAACAACTGAATGCTGCGAAACACACTAATTCGGAAGAATGTCTGTTTGGAACTGGAGTGTACAATTCCTATCGTATCAGCGTGAAAATCTATCATCATTTTAAGGGAAAAAAATGAATTTGATTGAAAAAACCTCATATTTTTACTGGAAGCTTAGTAATTATTTCCAGCTGGTATCTGGAAAAGAGAAAGATTTTCTGCAAAAAATGCAAAAAAAAAAAAAAAAAAAAAAA
>Ga0065711_1001920_pt1 | contig 38156 bp, 17 predicted proteins | sample Hoacrofraction12_FD_59098 | JGI IMG/M metagenome (GOLD analysis project Ga0065711, IMG submission 59098) | Hoatzin crop microbial communities from Cojedes, Venezuela - Epithelial fraction 12 v2 (version 2) | ecosystem: Host-associated > Birds > Digestive system > Esophagus > Crop | place...
CCTTTCTACCCTTTTTGAAAAGGGGCACAACGTTTCCCTTTTTCCAGTCACTGGGGACTTCCCCTGACTGCCATGACTTTTCAAATATCATGGAGAGTGGTTTGGCAACTACATCTGCCAGTTCCCTCAGGACTCTGGGATGCATCTCATCAGGTCCCATGGACTTCTGTACGTTTAGGTTCCTCAGGAGGTCCCGAACCTGGTGCCCCACTTTGACTCCGTGTGAGTGTATAGCATGGAGCACCACTGTCGGAGAGAGCTGAAACGTATGTATAAGGGCACAGGCACTACAGATGTACCTCTCCTTCCATTGACCGCGCAGAGAATTAGCTATCAGGGAGATCGTGTAAAGAAGGGAAGCCTCACCTCACCTTCCCGTCCTCAGCTTGGAAATGCTTTTTGCTCATAAATACCTTTCTTTTTCTTCAGGTGCTGAAGGTCTGGCTGGGCCTCAAGGTCTCCAGTCTGGGCTTGTAGCTGTGGTGGTGTCTGGGTTAGACTCTGTTCCCTGGGGAGATGCATCTGGGTACTCAGTGTTGTTGCTCAGATGCAAATGAAAACTGGAATTTCACTTTGCATGTAGGATGACTCTTGAATCTTAAAATCTGATTTCTCAGCAGGTGCAATATCCAAAGGACATATAGGCTGGGAATATGATAAGGCATGAGGTAGGGTTTGTGGTGAGAGGCTTGTTATCATGCATAAATCCCTGCCACAGCACAGAGAAAATATTACCTCTTAAAATCTATTATGTACTAGTAATTTATGCATTTATCTGTTCCACTCAAAGGAACATTTCTGAAAAATTACCATATTCACTGTAACTGAAGCATAAAATCTCTACAAATTCCTATTTCATTTAAGAAAATGAGGAAGTAGAAGATCTGCACAATCCAGCTTTGAGACAGGAGATTTTTGTGACTGTTACTTTGTAAATTTCTATTGATATTACTCCATCAGATGAACTAATATAATTTGTTTGTAAAGTAGCATTAAATTCAGAATTAATTTTCCATAGTTCTGAACATGCATGTATGAAGTATTCAAATGCTGTGGGTTGTTACTGGCTTCCTAAGCATCTTCTGAGGCAAGCATCACATAAAAACAGTATCCAGAATTTCACCCACGAGATGTGAATACAGAGCAATATTCTCCTTCAGGCCTGTTTCCATTCTGCTCTGTCAATTTATTTCCGTAGCTGTTGAAATTAGTTGTCTATTTCCCGTACGGTTTACTATTTTCAGAAAAAGATCTGAATTAGTTCAGATACATAAAAATGCTTACTGAATGGTTGTTACATGAGTTTCAGAAGCCAGATACACAAAACGTTTGTGCAAAATTAAATTTGTTGGAGATTTTTACTGTGTCATGCGTGCTGTAATATTTTCCTATTTTACTGATGCTTCTCTTCTTTCAAAAACTCTTATCAGCTGTGCTTCCACTACGAAATCAGCAAAAATCCAAAGAAGTAATTCATTTTTTGCTATAGTAAAGCGCAGCAGGATTGACTTTTCTCATCTTCCATTTCCTATCAATATTCTAAAATACCTTCAGTTTATGTCAGCTGTTCTCTCAGGCATTACAGGGAACTCACATATCTGCTTGCACTAGTTATTTTGGACTGTGCTGGTTTTGGTTTTTGTCTAAATAGTGGTTTGACATATGTTGGCAATAGCATTCAACAAGATGAGCCAGAAGTACAGTTTCATGCAAAATAAAAAGCAAAGTTACCATTCTTAATCTGGAAAAATAAAATAACCCAAACAAAACCCCCAAATATAATGGGATAATATGGAATTAAGTTGTTCAGGTATTTATGTAGCCATTCCATTGCTGAATGATGGCTCCATCCTACAGAGACAACACTCCAGTACTTCCAATGAGTTTCAAAATGAATCCTATTGTACTGAAAGTATTTATTTTACCACACTTCCCATAATCTGAAATATCCACTCCTTCATAAAGGAATCACATTCATGAATCACATTCATATGCTTGTGATTTACTGTAGTCTTAAAGATACACTAGTATAATGTATGAAGTACACTACCATTTGGCTTAGCATCAGATATGTTTCAAATAAATGTATGATCTTCTGCCTTTTATCATTTGTTTTACATGCAGAGCTGAAAATGACTGCTTTAAAGAATGATTAGCTGCATTTTTCATATTAAACCAGCTGGATTCCTTACAGTGACAGTAATGTCTGTGTTGAAGGCACTGGACCTTGACTGTTGACCTCATATAAGGATAATAGGTATGTTTTTAATCATTGCTTGTCTTCCCCAGCTGAATGGACTCTAAACCAATGTATCAATATTCTACTTGATAAGGACAGCATTGTCTTTACCTCCTTTTGTGGTCTTATACTCTTAACAAATAAACCACCTAATTTTGTCCCTCTTTTAGACAATGACTGTATATCCTTTGTACATGCAAAGTACAAATTCAAAAGTTCTTCTGTCTACTAGAACAATTACAGAGGAAAATTGGAAGGCTGCCAAATTCGTGGTAATTGGGAAGGGAGGGGAACCTTCTCTAAGTCAGATGGGCAATGGAAGGTAACTTCCATGCCCTTTAGCTATAAATATTTATGAAACTGTCTCACAAGAAGCGAGTTGAGAGTGGGGGGTGAAGGCAGCCCTCATAGTTTATAAGAATTCTTTTGAAGATAGCCCCTGTTATGTGATACCCCAGCACTCAAGACCCTGGTGAAAATGATCTTATAATGCAGGATACAATTTCTGCAGGGGTCTGTTGGATGCAATTCACAACAGTCTAGAAACACCCTATAAATCCTTTCATTAAAACCAGCTGGGACTTATTAGGAGAGCAATTGTGAAGGAGAATTCACCTTCAATAAGGATGAAGGAGGAATTGTCAGGATTAACTACAGGGTCTGTCTACCTAAACTTGTGTGAAACCTCTCCACCCCATCTCTTTTCCATTTTTCATTTTAAAACTGGGCCTGGGGGAAAAAAAAAAAAAAAAAGATAAAAGAAAGGAAGAAAGTAAAGGGTCATACAGAAAAACTGCTCTAGACATCCTACCCCTTTCTTTTTCTGACTAAAATTGGCCTACTCTAAAGAAGTAGCTTACTACAAGTGAATTTGCATGAACATAGACACTAGCTTTAAAGCATGTCCTTACAAAAGAAATAAATCCAAGCTGATATTTGGTACTTCCAGATCAAAAGTATAGACTTTCTTGTGATTTTCAGCTGAGGAGAGTGTGGTTAAAAGGAGCTAAATTTGGGTCAACATGCATTTACAAACAAATTTAAGGCTGGTTTTCAGCACCTTCAAGACCTACAAATTCCAGCAGATAGTCTTTTATGAAACAGTTATCTCAGGAGAGTCCAGATGCATTCTGTTATTGCGCATAGTATCAAATGAACAACTGCTTTCATGGATAAGTAGGAACCTTCTAAAAAGAAAGACTGTTTTTCTTACCGATCTGATCTGTGTTTGTGCAATATGATACTACCACAAATTTTAGAACAGAGAAAGCCCACAGAAGCATGTAAACTCAAGCATGATAACTGGCAGATCTTAATCCTAGTCCTATTCCTAACCAGTAAAGGTCTTCTGACTTGCTGTTAAACTGAGACTTTCAGCTGAGACAGAAAATCTTGTTTCATTGATTATATTCTTTTCTGGTAGAGCCAGTCTTTTTGGAAGGGTTCCTCCACGACTCCTGACAAAATGCTATTGAGGACCACAGCTTAAAGAGCTGGAGTAGAAATTTCAGTGACAAATTCTGCCTTTTGCAATGGAGAGGGAATATGTTCAGAGGGGTTACAGGTGAAGCAATTAATGTCAATCAGCAGTTCTGGCATAACTAGGAGAGAGATGTGATGGGACGTCTTCACTCTGCAGGTGATGACTTGGGGTGTCTCCAGAACTTCTTCACAAGACCAGATATGCATATGAAAATCTTGTCCTGACACACCTACAGTCAAGCTGTCCAACCAAGGGGGGCCCTGCTAATCTGAAAAGGAGTTGCTGCAGAAGACGTGTAACAGCTGAGTAAGAGCTGATCAATGTGTTCTGAGGTAATCATGCTAGCAATTGAAAAACAAGGAGCAACTGTCAGTGCTGTGAAGGTCTGTTTTAAAAATTCATCACTGCTCTTTATTTATGGACATATATAAATTCTGAAAAAAAAAAAAGCCATATTCACAGAGTTCTTGAACTGCTATAGGTACTGGGTAACTGTGTCTAAAACAACTGCAGGTTTGTGATGGTGGAAATACTGCTTGGACTGTGGATGCTTTGTTGTGACTGAAATAGCCAGGCAGATTGTCTGCAGTTACACAGAGAACAGATTCTGCTGATTGGTGAGATGAAGGACAGCCCAGAGCAAACTGAAAGAAACGGAAGAAAAAAAACCTGCCATCTGGAGACTGAACAACCTATCAGATAAGCGGAGAGCTATTGAGATACACGGAGAGCCCTTGCAAATTTACCCTGCTTGGAAATCTGACGTATAACTATTTTTTCCCTTGCTCCTGTTCAGACATGCTGAGAAGTTAGTGGTTGTAGAGGTCTGCAAAGAGTTGTGGATTGTGTTAGTGTACCTTTTGTTCTTCATTTGTTCCTTATGTTGAAACTAAAAAATACTTTGCTTTGAAAAAGCTGATTAATCACAACAGTTAAATGCCATGTGTTGAAGAAAGAAATACACCAAAGAGAAGGTGAATAGTAGATTTCAAGGGAGACTCTGAAAAAATGGTGCTGAGAAAGATTAGCAAGGGTGAAAGAGGTACCTGTGGCAGCGTGGTGAGCAGCTAAACCTTTCCAGTAGGACTCCAGAATAAAATGACCCTTTTACAAAAAAGTCAGAATTTCTTTTCATTTCTCATAGTTACAACTCCTTATTTTTCCTTTTCTTTTCTTTTTTAAGTAACAGAGAATGTCTAAATGTGTATGCTTGTGTTGCATATCCAGTTAACTATGTGCAAGATGTCTAACCATGACCCTTCTCAAAACCATCAGAAGCTAAATGGGACAGACTCAGAACATACCCCAAACGAAACTGTTAATACCACCTTGTTGTAGAAAGTCTCTTGTAAACATGAAATCTTTCCTAGAGGTGAAGATGTCACATAGAGCTTTGCTGAACCAGTGCTTTTCTGGAAAAAGTTTTTGGTACTTGCCATTTTCAGAAAAAAGTTTCAACAACAACTTTCATCTGGGCCAAGCTGCGACCTCCACCAAGGAGGAGTACTTGGAAAAAGCTGTGCTATTTCCCAAGCAAGTTCTGTGGGCAGAAGGCAAGACCCTCACTACTTTCACAAGAACTAATGTAAGTGTGATTTTGTGTGTATAAGTAAATATGCAGGATCCAAAATATTGCCCTTTTTATGAGACTGAAAGTAAGCTCCCAGTCCTTGAAATCTATTTCTGGTTCCTACACAAATAACTTGAAGCCTGTTCACTTAAAGATGAGTTATAGTTATGTGTTGTAAATTGAATTTCTGTGATGACAAAGTCAATTTGTTGTTCTTGCTGTACAGTAGAAAAGCTTTTTCTAAAAAAAAAAAATTAGATATAAAAAATGTAAATGCTCTGGACTGACTTCATCCTTTTTATCTTTGATTTATTTGGGGAATGAAGTCGTGAACTATGAACCTTTTAGCTAGCTCTAATTTTGCCTTATGAATGTTTCTGCCCATCATGCATTAGTATTGCTGTGCATTAGGTACAAATACAGCTCTATCTATTTCAGCCCATTTTACTGCTAGCTTTCACTACAAAAGAAAATAAGGTTGGGAATTTCTAGTTTTCACCCATTGCTCTTTCAGTCAATTCTGCCTTTCTCATTGTCCACAATGCTTGCTCTCAAATCAGCAATTGTGTTGAATTATTGACAAACCACAGTTTACAGTAAATGTTATCCTAGGGTAACATTATCTGAAGCACGTGTGCTTAGTGACTGAGTAGAAGTTGTCACAATGGATTATTCAAAACCATACTTTCCACAATCAGCATGTATCACAAAAAGACCAAACCAACTAGGAATACTTTTTTTCCCCAGGATCCTTATCAGCTATCATCTAGGGCTAAAAGAATGAAATGGGAAAGGTTAGTGACATGCTGAAATCACTCGCATCCACTGTAAGTTAATTTTTTTATTGCACAGAATGGCTTCAGGATTAGATGCGCACAAATGTGATCTTTACAATTGTTCTTTCTAACCTGTATTCTACCTGATTCTGCCTTTGCATATGCTTGTGCAATTCTATTAAACTATCTTTGCTTGCTAATTGCAGTGTCTAATGTGGGTTAGGTCCCACTTCTGCTTGAGTCCAAATAGTTACACCAACTCCAGAATTTGCCTGTGCTTCAGATTTTCATGTATTCTTTTCAAATATTGATGCATTTATACCACCTTTCAAATAAGGAAGTAAAAGAGTTGTTTCACCTTTAGCAAAAGTGATTGCTTTGCTTATTTGAAAAAAAAAAAAAAGTTTTATGCCTAAAAACCGGATTTTGCTTCTCAGATGTTTTCTGCCTGTTTTTAGCAACAGATGCATCAGAGAGATAGTGCAGAGTGAGCTTGTTTTGTAAACTAAGCAACCTTTCTTCTAACTGTGGCAGTTATATGAGAGGAATTTTAGACGAAAGCATTTCCAGCAGCTAAAAAAGCAAGTGTCTCACTGAGAAAGACGGAAGACTCTTGATAATTCCTCTGCCAGAAAGCAATGGAAAATGAGACCTGTCATCTAGAAAATGACAAAGCCATTTCTAGTCCCTGTAGATTAGCACTATATATTTCACTGAACAAATATGCTGGTAAAGGTGTTGACCTGTATACCAAACACAGAAAAATGTCACACTGGTATCAGAGTGGAACTATTTATCTGTGTTTGAAATGTAATATAATTATTAAATTGTTTGTATTAGAAGTGAGCCTTCCTAGAAACTCTCTTCTGAGAGAGGTAGGCAAAACACTAAACTACTATAGACAAAATGTTTCTTTTCCAAACAGCTAGTAAACTAAACAGATATGGGGTGGTCCAGGGGAGTGAAGAATCTTGTCCCAGTGTTGATTAGGTCAGCGGCAGAGTTATAGATAATTTTCTCCAGCTCCCAGTCTAGTGACCTATTCACTTGGCCACATGGGCTGAAAAGTGATGACTGTTGACACTGAGTCACTCAAAATCATTTGAAATATACTCTTTAATTCCTCTGCATCTTTCTCTTGTACACCTTTTTTCTATCTATCTGCTTCTGGCTGGGTATGACTTTACCAATGCCCTTCTAACAGCACCTTTTTCTCTCTCTCATTTTCCTGCTAAGCTGCTTATTAAACAGAACACTGTATGCAGGCAGTCTGTGAGATTAGCTGTCTATACAGCTTTTTTAAGTGATTATCCTCCTCCTTCCTCCTATCTTTTGGTCAAAAATATATAGTTTCTATCTGATTATGGCTGGCCTCTGCTCAACCTTTTGTGCAGGGCTGATTTAGATTTTCCAGTTCAGTCACAGCAGGAAAGATAAACCCTGAACAACATGATGATGTTGGCAGTGTCAGACAGTGGAAATGAAGTCTCCGGGGGTTACCAATTGACATTTCAACACTTTGGCTGCCAAAGAACAGGCTTGCACCAAAAAAAAAAGTTACAGGGGTAAAAAATGTTAAAAGTCTTGAAAGTTGAAAGCACAGTGAAAAAACTAGTATGCATTTGTAAACAGAAAGTGAGCATCTATTTTACTTTACGTATGTTTTTGCATAACAGATGCAAACTGACCTTAGATACTTCCTGCCTTCCAATAATACCACATTAAGTTCCCAGGGGTTATAAGTAACTCGGACATATTTTAAGAAGTGAAGAGTTATATTTAACATGGGATGATTGTTTTGTTCTGGTAGGAGTTACAAGGATCCAGAGCTCCCTTACAAATGTAATTCTTCTGCAAATTTTATAATGCAGTGGGCCTAAGTATTTCTTCTGCTGTACACTTGACTTACACCAACACAGTTCCATGGCTTCAGCTAATTCTTATTCACACAAGTGGCAAACCAGAATCTTCATGAATGTTTTTGACAGAGAGAAGGTTTTTATCATCCAACTCCTGCATTTTCATTTTTCTTCAAGCTTCAAGCTACATTTCTTTTTTCTTAATTAAAAAAAAAAGATGTGTGAGAAAACAGAAGAGCATATTCAAGTCATACTAAAAACTCTGTTTGATTTCTCCCACCCCCTTTTCTCTTTCTCCTTCTTCTTTCTTTTCAATGACATTTCCTATGATGAGCACTTAGAAAGAATAGCTATTGCCTCTCTTGTCAGTTTTGTTTTGTCAGCTCTGAATGCTGGGTCTTGCTTTGCCATTTTCAAGGTCTCTTTCAATCCCTTGAACACAGCTGGCTCTTCAATCAAGAGCTCACACCGTGAAGAGGCTGGCAGTTGATCCCCAACCAGCTATGTGGAAGATACATAATATATTTCACAGTACACAGTGGAATACCCTTTTCATTTCATCATTGAGAGAGACTGCTTCACTCAGGAGTTCTTCTGTACAAAAATATTAATAATGTCCCTTTCCCCTCAGGGATGTGAACATTTGGGATGTGAACTTCAGTGACCCCTGCTTGTCAGGTTGATGTGACTTTAACAAATTCAGTAAAGGAAGCCTTTTTGTGCCTCAGTTTACAGTTTTGTTAGCTTCACTTTAGAGAATTTTTTTAATCACTTCCAAGTCGTGGGAATTGAAGGCTGTGAAGAGAGTCTGTGGCTACCCAGTCATCACAGAAATGCATAACTAAATGTTGCAGTAGGAAAAATGCTGTAAGGTCTGAATACTCTCACCTTTGTTTTCATTAATTATATTTCAGTGATCAAACACACAACTGAAAACTCTTTCTTTTGTTATGTGTTTGCTCTTTAGTGTATTAGTTGATGCAGTTAGAAAATGTCACACAAAATTCCCACAAGCTTAAGTAAGGACTGCAGTGTGAGTGTAAATCTGTGAATTTTGCGAGAATTTTTGCATTGTGTCCTCCCTTTAGAGGGGAAAAATCTGCTGTCGGTGAAGCGCGAGGAGCAGAACTCCCAGCAAGCAGGGCTGGTGTCTAAGGATGACTTGTGAACCAGCACCTATTGCAAGCCATTGTTTTAATTAGGAAAAAAGGGGTTGCAAAGGCCCCTGTGCGCATAGTAAACCTGACAACAAGTCTACCTCTCCTCAGCTGGAGAGGATTTCTGTGGTACTGTTTGCTGTGTTAGTCTGGTTCTGCAAAGCATGTGTTTCTCCATGATTGAAAGTCTTTGATTCCTATCAGCCTCGTTGAACTAGGAGCTTAGCACTCAAGCAAGAGAGTTCATTCAGTTCTACTTTCCTCTTATGCAGTGAGCACAGGAGTTTCGTGAAGCACTTTCTTTCTTGATTTACATGTACAATCTAAAGTAATATGCTTATTAGCATACTTGCTTTTAAAATGTGCACATTTTAAAGTCAGTTGGAATATGTTAAATATACTCATAAAAGAGGAACTTTGGCCCTCTTTTTATATAGGGTATAAATATTCATTCTTACAATTCCCTATTTTAGGACCAGGGAAAACAAAGACACTGGGGGCTCTTAGAATTGTAAAGAAAAGAATGAAAAGAAAACATCCATTTGAGTGTGAAAAATCTGAAGCCCATTTAGTCACGAGTTTGGGGAACCCTGCATTTGTGCTTCAAACACAGAAAACCTGACAGATGGAGCCCATTTCCCGCAACACCCAAAGTGAGTGGAATGTACAATATTTACAGAAAACAGGCTGCTTAAGTGGTTTGGTGTGCTCATAGGACTTTTTATTTTCTCTTTAATCTTTTATTTTCTCTCCATTTCTCCACTCCCTCTTTCCCTTGCATGAAATGACAACCATGGCTAGTTTAGCAAGTTATGATGTCAGTGTGGGTTTCCTTTACTACAAAGGAGATGTGCCACTGTTAGTGACTGATCTAACAGCAGGGACACTGGCCTGGTAGCTGAAAGCTGTTCAGAGCTGTCCTTGGGCTTTTTTACCTCTTCCTACCTTAACTGGTGAACAACCTCTCTCCTTATCTTAACACCCAGATGCTCATTGTAAACAAATTGTTTTTCTCTTAGACAATTCAGGTTGCAAATTTTCCAAATACTAGTTCCAAATATTAGTTGAACATTAGGTGAAGCACACTGCATACATTTTATAAAGGCTTAAATGCAGCACTCTAGCCAACATTTGTAAGGGTAAGATGCACTATCACCATAGTGAGATTTGGTTAGTCTGGGAATGCTTTCAATACAGCTAATGAATTGACATGCATAATTTCACAATTACTTGACCTGAGAGGAGACAGTTCCCATCTTTCATTTCTCTAATTTTATTTTAAACATAACAATTCACCCTGTGTATTCAGTTACATCTTTAATTCATACAGAAAAGATACACCACCTATATTTAAACAACTTGATATTTTTGCATGGAACAAATATTTTGGTTATTATACAGATCTGTGGTGAATTTACTAAATTCAGATAAAAGGTCCACTTCTTCTAATTCTGCACACACAGCTGACATGAATAGGAAGTTCTGACTGAGTAGCAATTGCAGACACCTCATTTTCAGGCATTTTAAACTTGAGTTTTTAAATAGCCAATAGCTGAAACGCCTTATCTTAAAAATAATAGCTTTCCTGAGAATTTAATTAGGTCATCTACAGGGGTTATCTCTGGCGCTCTGAAATTAGCTTTGTTGTAGACACTTGGGAGGACAACAAGGACCTGTCTTATTAGCACTGAAGGTTAGAACTCCGATACTGTCTTGTATCAGGACATAATCTTTCATGCTTCACTGCTCTAGTTTTCACAATGAGCTGCACTGGAAACAGTAAGAGGGGGGAAGAGGAAAGTGCTGACGTGAAAGAGCCAAATAAACATCCAGTTTAAGGAAGTTCCTTCAGGCTTTTAATTCAATGAACTTGACAAATATGACCCAGAAGAAAAACCAAGGCTGGTGGAGATTGGTGAACTACAATTAGATCCAAAATATTCTCTTGGATGAATTCCTAAAACGATGTTTAAAGAACAGGGTATTTATATGATGTTGAAGTACATCCTATTTTTGTGGAGGAATATTAAATGGAAACTCCATTAAGAATTCTTGTGGTAATCAGATACATTTGTTCTGAATGAAATTGTTTCATTTTCATTTTGGTTGGGAAATACCATGCTTGCATGAAAGTAATGAGAATGGGTTTGTGCTCATGTGATAACTATGGAAAAGACTTCACACATCATAATTCCTACTTCAAAATACACACTGTATTATGCAGTTGTTGAACATAGCCTGTTTCTAGATTCAACATAATCAGTTATTCTTAAAGATTTTTATTTCAGGAAGATAAGTATTTTATAAACCTGCGTTTTCCTGTGATAAAAGGAAGTCGTTCTATCCTGCTTGCTGGCTATACACAGCCTTTTCATAGGAACCCGCCTTGCCACATGCATTGTGCAATAACAAGTAAATTGACCCTCCAGGGTCATGGGATAACACTCATGGGTTGCTGCTTGCTTTTCTTTTTCTCCCTTTCTTTTTCTTTTTTTTTTTTTTTTAAGTGGCACCTGCTGTGTGGTTCTCAATATAAATAGAGACTGCTTGCAGCAAATCACAGATGTTTTACACACAGAAAAAATGGACAGGAAGCAATCACTAAAGCAAAATCAGAAGCAGTGGGGGAGGGCAAAGGAGGAGAGAAAAGAAACCGTTGCTTTACATTTTCTTGTCCTTTTCTTACTTAGCAGTGATCTGGTGCTCTACTACTGTTAGCTTTTATTTAAAACCTTGCTTAGCACTTGCAGGATTACTTTGCTGTTGTTATACTCTCCCTTCATGAACATAGAGCAAATCGGTAATTGGTTTTCCTGTGGAGATGTGGGAAGCAGGCAATGCTTGTTTGGTTTGCTTTTTAATGGATTAATTAAAAAAAATATAGTAATACAGTGAAAACTTCTCATATTTCTAATTATTTCCTTGTTAAGCCTCTCTTCATACAGTTATATCTGGTTGAATCATATTTGTCTAGAAAGCAGAAAAACAGCATGCTGTGGAGGTCTCTTTGAAAGGGAACCAACAGTTCTGCTGAGCAAGAGGAGAAAATACTTTGTGAGCTGCCCTTTCAGACACTATATTGCTTTTATTTTGTGTAAAACCTTCTCTTGTCCCCTCCCAGCCTCTCATGATTCTTCTACGCAAATTCAGTATATACCATCTTTGGATATGGGATGGATATTAATCACAGCTGCAAGACCCTTAGATAGCACCTCAGCTCCTGGCAGTATCATCCATGGGTACCCCAGAAGGCTATAAGTACAAGGCTGTGACTATAACCACCTCAGCAACGATCTGATGAATCCATCTGGAAGATCATTGCCCACAGTTTCCCAGCTGAGACTTCCTGTGGAATGACTCTTTCAGTAGGTTTTTACCAGGATTTCATTCTGACAGCACATGTCAGTGTGTGCTTGGAAGGAGGCCAAGGAGTTAACGCAAACTTCAGAATTATTTAAGGACATGGCCATATAGTCAGGGTTAATAAAGAAAATAAGTTAGAAGCATTTAATTTCCAGGTCCTGAAGACAGAAAACCTCCTGGAAGATGAGTTCATTTTTTTCCCTAGCTATTTAACTTTTAATATTTAGCTATTTTTTCCTAACTGTTCTATATTCCTATGGCTAAGATTAAGAAAACATTTTGTCTGGAGAAGGGCCTGTGGCAATACATGCCTTAAAGTTCCTCTGTCATGTCAGATATCAAACTACACTGGGTCTGCTTGGCAGCCAGGATTGATGCCTCTTGCAAGAAAGAACATCATGGCAGGATTAAGTCAAACAAATTATGGGAATATATGGAAGAAATGTGCCACTGCTTTTCACTTTTAATGTGGTTTCCTGAGTGTGGTAAGACATACTTGGCTGCTGGTTTCAGTGGACTGCCCACCAGAAAAGCTAATATCTGAAGTGTTGCAGCTGTGTGAGCTACTGTCTCTCTTAGACTTTTCTTAATCTAGTTTATATCATCTGTGGCACTGATTTCATTCAAGGCAGAACTGAGGTCTCCTAGAGAAGGGAGCTGGGCACTATGTACCCAACAATAGAAAATTGTCTTCTCAGGGCTGATCTCTTTGACCTGCTGGGTACAGGTGTTACTGACAGCTGAGGTAAAACTTGTTTCTCTTCTCTGGATTGAGCAGTTTGCAAGAGTATTTCTGTATAAAGAACACTCAAGTGTCTTCCCTAGTCTACCAAGTGACATACAGCCTGCCTTCTCCAGGGCCAGTTAACAGTGCGCTTCCGTTCATACCATGCATTAGCGCAGTCATCACCAATGCAGTTGTGCTACAGTGTCTGTGGGTATAGCTTGCTAAGCATGAAGATTACTGTAGCAAAAAATAAATATCTCTGTGAAGCAAATCATTGTTTTAATATGCACTGTATTTCTCTTTCATACTATCTAGTTTCAGTATTCTCCTTGGTTTTCTTCAGCAAAAATAAACACAGATTTCTTGAAGATTCTGTGATCTCAAGAATTAGCACACAGATCTCTATATTTAGAGCAAGTACTGGAAACACAAGGGCAAAATCAGAAGGCAACTTTGTTCCAAGCAGCTGAGATCACAAAATCAGCAATTTCATCTGGAAAGGAAGATTTAAGGAAAAAAAATGAAAAAGTGGCATCTTTGGCTTGGCTTCAATAGAGTACCCTCATAAAAGAAAATTACTGACTGTCCCCATACAACATGTTACCTTTTCAAGAACATGCACCCAACCCAGTCAAAAGCTTTTCTGTAAGGCTAAGGAGGTAGATGACTGCTATAGCCTTATTGTTAACCTGTATAAATCCAGCATTTAACAATCTATATAATTATGAAACAAAAATTGTTCAGCCTCAAAAGCATATCTGCCAATACTTACCCGTTTGAACAGTCAGACTGATTTCAAGTAAATAAATACAGACGAGAGGGTATAATACCATTTTGAAAGAAAAGTCTAAAAAGGAAGAGGCATTAAATTTGTACAGTTCTACTCTAGAACTTCTGCTTCATACAATAACATATACACCTTAGTCTTCTCTTTTAACACGGTAAATCTTGGAGAGGGAGTGCATGAACTCTTTATCAGAAATATTGAATTGTGTTTTGCCCAAGGCTGTGAAATTCGTAGTTTTACTGTGGGAAAACTATACACCTTTCTTTGATTAATGATACTAGGTGCCATTATTTGTATTTGTCTGAAATTTGAGATTGGGATTGGATTTTGTTTTCCTGTAACCAGTAACCTTTCCTGTAACTATGCACCTTTTTGCATAGTCTGACTTGCTGATTTCTTTCACTAACTTTACATAAGAATTTTACATACTTTTAAAAATGTTTTCATTCTTATCAATTTTTAAGTGAGAATGGCCTGATTTTGTGTGCTCATAAGTGACAAAAGTTGGTTTTGTCTGGCTGTGTCTACACAGCTGAAGGCAAATGAGAACTCGCTCCAAGTCAGCTAGACCTGAGCTTGGTCCAGACTAGAAGCTGTGTAACCACATTAGCATGGCACTGAGCCCAAGCTAATAAGCCTTACTAAGAGGCACTAAAGCAGTTACACAACTTTTGGATCAGAGCTGGCTTGCCTCCAGCTAGCTTGGAGTGCAACCAGGATGATCTCAGGTTTGTCAGGAAAAGGCAGTATAGACAGAGTCTCAGAGCCTTGAAACTTGCCAAGTTTAACCTGTACTCTAACTTTGTTTTGTAACTCAGTATAAGTAAAAAATACGGAGTAGGCATATGTGAGAACTGCACATTTTAAGTAGGGATATTTGGGAAATAAAATAGTATTTGTATATTCTAGTTACTATTCTTTCAACTTGTTCCATTAACAAATCCACTTGGGAAATGTTTTTTTAAATACCACTTGAAGGGAGGGAACAAATGATATGTTCGTAAGACTTAAGGCAAAATTAGTAAAAAAACCTGTTGTTTAAGTCTTCAATATTCTTTTGCCATATGTTTAAAATACAATTTTTTTATTTTTTTCCTCACTTTAAAGCGACTCTTTGCTTTATTGTCTCCTGTCACTTTTCCAAGGTGCCAGAATGCATTCTGGTGCTAAATGCATCTGTTCCTGTGGCTAGACCTTGGGATGAATTTTTGCTAGCTTCGTAACGTAACACCTTGTGAGCTTGCATTCCTTTCTTGATTTTTTTTCTTCTAGGCAGAGAGGCTCGATTTTTTGTGGCCTCGTTCTCTTTTGAAACTGTTAGTGTGGGAGTGGTGCTGGAGAGACAGTCATCAGAATTGGAAAGGCTTATTACATCCTAAGCCTTGTGAGTGTAATTATGAGTACTCCTTCTCTAGACACCTTAAGCATGATGTACCTTTATTCAGTTGGCCACAAAAAGGTTTTGAAGACACTGATTCTCTAGAAGGGTACCAGCAGAGCAGACTATCATATTCCTCTGTTTGTCTGTCATCCACTGTGACTTCTAGTGTATTTTAATTTAAGTCCTATTTGGACTTCTATAAAGTAAATTCTTTAATAACTAGTTCTTCACTCAAATCATATTAACATTATACCCCTAAAAGTATTCTCCTGAGTATTCACATTTTTTAAAAAATGACAGTTTCTCTATAGAGAGGAAAGCATTTGAAAGAATGTTGGGTATTTTGCCAAGTCTGTCAAAAGAGTAACACTTCCACTTTCTCAGCCCTGTCTCATTAAAATTGTATTCTAATTCTGTCTCAACTTTGTCTCTTTGCTTCATAACTCATTGCCTACTCATTACTTGTAGTGTGAGAGATGAAATTTATTCAAACCTGATAGCAGGGATAAAGAATTGAAAGGCAGGCAGCTGGGAGAAATTAAATTAGCTTATTCTAATGCTTTTTTTGACAGGATTTTTTTATTGCCATGGGTTACTATAAGTGTCAGTTTGGATTTGTGGTACTGTCTTTGTTAGGTTTGTGGGGGATTTTTTAAAACAGAATATTAAATGCTAATCTATGCTTTCCTTTGTCACATTGATTGAAATAATGTTCTATGTCTGTGTTGATAATAAGGTCGAATATTGCTTGCTACAGTAGTCTATAATTATTTTATCATTATAGTTCTCTAACAAAGATTAAGATTTTGCAATTGTTTTAAAGTAGATTCTTCAGCCCAGTATTTAGATAAATAAGATACGCTCAGTAAGGTCTGGACAAATGATAGAAAATGTAGTATAACTTACATGCAATTTAACGTGGAATACTGAGGGGAGCTGAGCTTTCTAACCCAAATATTCTCTCTCAAGCTTTGAATGTCAAACGAATACACCAAGGAATTTCTAATTTTGAATATAGGAGAGTATTAGAAGCAAATTGACTTAAAGCACAGCACTTTTCCATTATAAAATTGAGTTGTTAAGGAATTATATGGTCTAATTACTGAACTTGGTATTTTTGACTGCTTGGATTATGAACAGATATTGTCATTAACTAGCTAATTAAATTGACTGCAATAACAAGCAGTAATTTAGAAATATGTTTTAAATTAGTTTTTATATGAAAGCAAAGTCTTTGTTGATCTGTGCATGTGATTAATGTCAAGTGTCATGAATTAGCTTAGGGATCTCGGGTGGAGGAAGGGCATCATAAAGAGAAGTATCTGTGTATTTGACAGAAACATGCAGTCAGAGGAGCAGTTTCTATTCAATTAAAAATTTGAATTAGAAAATGTTAATAAGTATGCATACATGTATTTTCTGGAAGCATACAACATAATGGTTCAGTACAAAGACAGTGAATAAGATTTTTCTCTCTAAAGGCAGAACTGCAGTGCAACAGATTCTCTTACCTCAGAATCTTCCTGCTTGATTTACTTCACATTTTGCTACTTGGAAAATGAAGCATAGGGCTTTTAATCTTTATGTGCTTATATACTATAAACACCTTCAAGTAGGTTGGTTATTAAATGGCCTGTTAATTAAACACGCTGTCTTTAAAGCTTTTAAGAACATAAACATGAAAATGCCCTATGTATTGTATTTGGATTTGTGGTACTTAAATGGTAAAATATACTTTCTTCTGTCACATCATTTGAAGTCCAATATTTGTGTTCAAAACATTCACTGAGAGCACACCACACATACTTCCAAGCAGAGCAATTTTACCAGGATACTCTGCAGAAATATGCTATCAGGAACTACAAACTCAATTAGTAAGGGCAGTCTTTATTTTAGATTTTGCTTTCTCTTCCTGTATAACAGTCATGGCGTACCATTACTGTATTCCTTGTTCATTGTTTGGATGTTAGATGCTTGGGATGAAATGGTTTATACAGGGATCTAACTGTAAAAGCACAAAACATACATAGTAGCAGGAAAGTGAACCGTTACAGATCTTCAGGGGAGACATCATTAATGATGTTGCTATATAATAAGTCACCTGAACTGATTTCTAAACAATATTTGACACCAATGAGGTAATAGGAAGTGAATGTCAGAGGACTGATGAGCTCAGTCTGCAGCATTCTGAGCTCCACCATTCTCAGTAATCTCATCTGGGGACAGAAAAAAATGTCATATCAGGTATCAGTCCTCCTTTTAGTTACAAAATCCTGTAGGGAAACAAGGGAATGGTAAGAACTAGACCTTCTTTGTTCAGTCATTTATAGGACCAGAGAAGTCCTTGGCAGTTTAAGATTTCTAGGGTCTGATAAAGTAAGGAGTGATAGACAAGTGTAAGCATTCTCTTTCAAAGAGCCCCTTAAAACAGCTTTAACAGAAAAATGGTACTTCTAAACATAATTTTATGTTTTGCAGCTATGTATGCTCAGAGCCATATACTATAAATTGGACGGTGAATTACAAAGATAATTTTATTTACCTTGCACTGATAAATGAGAACCAGATTTTGCATTTATCTGATTCAAATGAAATCTCAGTGAACAATTGATTCCTCAGTTTGATCACAAAAAATCAAACCACGAATACCTAGTATTAATTAAAACGGAAATAAGGTTTTGAATGAGACAATTTCATGAAAAATATTTGAGTGAAACAAGATGTTCTTCTTCATCACATGGAAGTAAATCTCACAGCTAGGAGATTGGAGTACATCTTGGCTCACATAGTTCTCCAGACAAATGGGCTAAATACTCTCTACCCCGAGTCTTGAGAGTTCCTGTCTAGAAAGCTGCAGGTCCATTACGAAGTGTTTTTTTAAATTAATAAACTAACTTGAGGGGTGGTTGGCACACAAAAATGCAAATGAAATATTTTTATTTAAGAAGGAGAGCGATCAAAAAAATAATTAACCTCAAGAACTTGCAGAGCTGTAGAATAAATGCTGGAGGAAAGAAGAGTTGAAGGCACAGAGGTATGTAAGGAAGGGGTAAATTCAAATTGTGATTTTAAAGTTACTTCCTGCTGGATTAACAAATAACTTTCTCTGTTTAGAAAATTGTATCTATTGTCAAAAAATGGATAATCTTACTTGTCACGATTATAGGTTTGTCAAAACAAATCTATTCCAATACAAGCAGTAGGAGCAAGAACTTTAAAGGGGTTGATAATTTTGTGGAAGGAACCAAGGAAGAGGAAGAATTACAATGGTAGCAGGCTGGATTTGATGACCTGGGAGGGCATAACCCCATCACATGTGTTCCTAAATAGAAGCAAAAGATTTCCAAGCAATCTAAACAGAAAGTCTCAAACTAACTTTTTGAGAGCACCCTGAATTTTTCATAGTACTTATTCTGAGTAGTGTCTGTGAACAAGGGAGAGCAACACTAGATAAGTGCTGCAAAGAAACTACCAGGAATTAAACAAAAACATTACAAAGCACTTGTGTTAAGGCAGCTGGAGAGTAACAAGGGATGTCATGTATGAGCTACTTTAGCATTACATGTGTGGGGATCTTTTGACAAATTAACTTCAAATGCTTCTTGAACCCTGACTACAATGCAATAGGACTATGCTCTAGTTGAGGGGGAAAGCGATGCCAATTGTTTATGACTGTGAGCAACTTCATAAATGTGTTTACAGGGAGAAATCAGTTGAAGTGGAAACAGACCATAAATCTTAGGAAGGCATATTGCAGAAAATGATCACAAAACTGAAAAGGTGTTTGTTAAAAATGAAATACATGTCTGATGAGAAGCTTCCTAGAGCTGACATGTTTTCAGGAGTGGCTATAAGTAGTGAAGGTGAGGAATAGCAAGAAGGGAAGTGTAATATTACTTGTATGTTGCCCACTTGCTAAATGTAGTTAGAGTAATTCAAAGGAGAAATAAAATGTCCTCTCTTTTGTGAAGCTTAGAGAAATAAGGTTAGAGAGACAGCCAACAAAGAAGCCATTGAACATGAAATTATATCTTTATTTTAACACAGAAAATAGAATGCTTACATGGGTAGGAGCTAACAGCTTTTTGGTCACATTTTTAGAGCTATTTAACCAGCTGAAGTGCCAGAGAGTACCATTTTTTAAATCACATAGACATTGATCCAGGTATTCAGAACTATAACAAAACCACCAGGGTGATTCATTTTGGACATGCCTGGATGCCACAAGTGAAGCTACTGAAACTATTCGAAATAAACAGCAAATAGCGTGCAACTAACATTTCAAGTCATCCATAAATCAGGTTCAAGATATTTTAACTGAAGAGGAAAAGATATTTCTTATTAGCAGTGTCCTTATAGAGATTTTTATAGAACTCTCTGAGTAGCCATGAAATAACATTTTCAGTCATAATTCACTCCCTGCCAGATACCAGGTGAGTTGTTTAATGCAAAATGAATAGATGCCTCCATTCAGCCATTCTCCTTGCCGTTTCAGTTCAAGTACAGAATGCCAAGCTTTTACTCCGTACAGAGACCACAAGTCAAGAAGACCAGCATTAGAGAAGTCCTGTCAGATGCAAAGATCCCCTGCCAACATCACTGATTGTGACAATATCATTCCTCATATTAATTAGTGGGATTACCCAGCCATTTAATTCCCAACAGAAAAGTCCATGCACTGGTAGTGAAATACTTACCTTGAAAGCTGTGGTAGCTGTTATAGTAATCAGGACTGATCTCAATGTAAAAAGTTTCTTGAGCATTAGTTTTTTTAGAATTACATCCTAATGAATTAATACAGAAGTAATGCTATTCAAAGACTGGCAGCTGTCCCCATGGCCAGAGATCTGGTTCTACGGAAAGAAGACAGGGCACCTTTCCGTTTTGCACCAAAACAAAGGAAGAAGGGGGACATGCATTGACTACGGATTCTACCTGATCATTCCTGTTATTTGACCACTGCCGGTTCTGCGTTCCCTTTGTCAGCTAGTGACATGATCCTGATTGCAATCTGCAACTTGTGATCTTTCAACCTGTGAGGTCAGCAGTCAACTCAGGGTGCTGAAGCCCTGGGCCTAATATACAACTTGATCATAGTCTAATATACAACCTGATCATAGTCTAAAGGGTGGAAGTGCAAGGGCACTGACCATACAGACTTTCTGAGGACAGACAGCTTATTCCTGTCTGTACCTGCGATGTTGTGCGTGCCTTCCCACTCACTGATTGTGTAAAATAGGAAGATCAATGTAAACAGGTTTCAGGTGACTGACTAGCTGGGATGCATAGGTCACTGCAGCAAGAGTTGGTCTAAAACACAGAAGTACCTCCGCAAGCAGAAAGCTGTTGTAAGCCGTAGACAGCAATTATTGATAGCTCTGCGTTATAAAGCAAAATATTCTGTCATCTATCAGGGGAGTGAGGTGTCACCGTTGCCTCTCTCTCCTTTCTCACCTGTGTCTTTTTAATCAACTGTATCACTTTGTGATTGATGTGTTGACTTATATTTGGTTTCAAAAAAGGAATGAAAAAGAACAAAGGTGCTGGCCCTGCCATATAACTTAGAGGTAACCATCAAGGTCCCCACCCTGTGTTATGGCTCAAGAAAGCGAAGGCAGGGAGAATTCAACATATTTCTACACTTCATGCCTTCACGGGCAACACCTATTTCTGAAAAGACTTGCTTCTGAAGTACGTTTTCCTGTGGCTTGATGAATTGCTAACCTCTTGCCTTTGCTGAAGTATGGCTGGCTGTCAATCTTCTGGACATCTTGAGAAGGGCAGCTAGCCTCTTCTCTGAAACAATATGACCAATGCTTTCCTGGTTTTGCGGACTCCCTGTGAGTTTATGTCAGCTCAGTGGACTTGCACAGTATTGGATCCTTGCATATTTTCCAAAGGTTGCCTTTGGTGTAAATCTTGCCACAATGCCCCAGCCAAATATCATTCATCGGGAATGACAGCCACACATTTGCTCTAGCTGTCATTCTGTCATTCAAGTCAGCTGCAGTTGCACTTAAAGAAGGCCACCAGCAACGAGCTGCTACTCCAGCTGCTGAGAAGGTAACCAGGCCTTGCTCACTCTCCCTCCCTCACCATCCTTCTGCTAGCTCCTTTGCTTCTGATTTACATTTTAGTGTAGCAGTGTAGTGAGACATATGGTGGTGCTGCTGTTGCCAGCCCCATATTTTGTTCTTCGTTCTGTCTCTGACTTGGAACACCATCTCTGTGCCTCAGACTCTGCGCCTCAGCTTTTACTGAGCATTTATCAAAGTCCTTTGAGATCTACAGATGTAACAGATCACTTGGATACAACCTAGAATCCCATGTTTTCAATTAAGATATAAATGACAGACATGCATTCTAATTTTACTTTTGGAAAGCCTCATAAAATATCTTTGGAATGTAATTTGTGACCTGTGAAAACTGACACTTGGTTTTAAAAACAGGTTTTGCTTTTGTCTGTTTGAGCAAAACTCATTCTGTTGATGCATAGTTGTTTAGGGAAATAAAAGCAACTTTGAACAAGCTAAGCTAATGGAGCTTTAACTTGAAGGGAAAGAATTATAGCATGCTGGGAATTACGGCAGGAGCAGAGCTACAAAGATGTTGCCACATTTGTTTAAAGTGTGGTTAAAACTCTGGTTGGGAAAAGACAAAAGAGCATAGAATTGGATAGTTGCTTTATGAATGTGGATGTTAACGGAGAGAGCTCATTGGTTTTGTAGGTCGGTGTTAGATTCCCACAGCCCTGAACAAACAGCTCTCAGCCTTATATTTTCTAAGCTTTTGTCTTCCCACTTTGGAATTCTGACTACGGGCACATTACCAAGCCAACTGGATTCACTACAAAGCTCCAGTGTAGCTCTTTTTATCGCAAAGATCAAGACAACAATTGTGTGCCTACAAGAAAAGAACAACTAAAACCATCGAGCAAACATTAAAAGAACAATTCTAGAGATAGTTGCCTTTGAACTGCAATAATGGGCAACATTCAGTCCCGAGATTTGAATTCTGAGTAAAAGGAATTCATTACTAACTGTCTTTTCTTGTAATTATCCGAGCTGCTGGCAACATATATTTTCAGCAGCATTAATTTTGCACAACGTAATATTTTGTAGTTGTGCTGAACCCCACACAATGGCAGCATTGTAAGTCTGCTTTATGGAGTTAGTTTTGTTTATTATAGAGTTCATATATGAAAAAGAAAGAAATCTAAATTTTGTGTTGGCTTCTTCCCAAACCACAGAAAATGGAGTATTGTTTTACAAGAGCTCGTTCAGAAATATCACTACCCGAATGTTAAAGAAGTATGGTATTTGTGCAGATGCATTCCACAATCGTGCACAATGTCCAGCTGAAAAAATACAGTGAGAGCTGACCATTTTTTTTTCTTTCCAGAATAGCCCAATTTCACACTTTCAGGCGGGCTGCGAGTGTAGGGAGATAACAACAACTTTGAAATAAACGCTTCATTTTGCAATGCCCCAAAAGTAATTTAAGTTGGAATCCATCAGATACCAGTAATTCAGAATAAACATTCTGTCTGAAGATCTTTGACCACTGTTATTTTAGCTCTCGCACTACAGGCCTAAACCACAGAAACAGTTTTAGTGAATCGTCATGCACTGTTTTATTCCTCCTCCCCTCCTCCCCTCCCCCCCCACCGCCTTTTTAGTACATTAGCTCTGGAATCACTGCTAATCACTGCCTAAATGTTTATTTTTTCTTGGAAGGAAGTTACATGATTTAAAAAGTCCTTCCTAGATATTTTGGTTTTAACAGAAAAATTACAAAATATAAAGTGAACTGCAAACATCCAATTTCAGATTGGTCTTCTTGGCCATTGTGTGGATAGATGATGAAGTATACATTAGATGTACAGTCTAAGCAAATTGTAAGTTATTTACAACTCATAAGTGACAAAGAGGACAAAATTTTCCACTTCCATCTACTGAAGTATGGACAGACGTGCAGTCCCTTTTTGGCACTGTTGCCTCTTTTAGTTGCAAGAGGGACAAAGGGATGCAATGGCAGCAGCCTCTGTGATTTCTGTGCAGGAACAATTAGCAGAGTGAACATTTCCACTAGAAATATGTGTCAGGCCACTTGGTTTCTCATCCACACAGCTGAAAGTTTGCAGGAATAAAGAATGACAATACATTCAAAGACTTTTCTTTACCCACCACCTCCACGATGCCCTAGAGCTGGCACAAACTCATGATAAAAGTTCCATCTGATTAAGTTAGCAAGCTTACGATGGAATCACTGCCCCTTGCTGACTTCTGAGACCGTATCAATATAATATACGGGAGTTCTTCTTGAAAATGTGAATAAAAGGAGCACTAGTGATCTGGAAAGACGGACTACATGAAGAGAGACTGTATATTTCACAATACTAGGTGTTCTGGATGTTTTCAGGGAAGTTTTTCAGTGTGACTCAGGTGAAATTTGGGCTGTACTTTGCAGTTCACATTACATGCTCTAGAAACGTCCAACTTGAAAAGCATTTACCCTGTTTCTTGAATGTGTTTCTTTCATATTGGAACTACGCCTTGCTCATAGATATTTACAAAAAAAAAGCATGTCTTTAGTATCTAGAAAATAGATATTACAAATAAATTGTTCATAACTTTCAAGATTTTGGGTAAGTTGCTTTCTAAATTCCACAGAGTTAAAACTTTCCCAACTTGTGATATAGTAGTGTGGTAGCCATTCAAATTGCTCAAAAAAAAAAGAGGAGAGGAGGTCAGGAAACAGCTAGTCAGTAGGCAGGATTTACAGCTTTATCAGAAATGCAAATAACCATTTTTAAAATTTTTTTCTTCTTTTTCACATTTCTAGGCTAAGTGTCTATACAAGGCAAACAGTCCTCCTCATTTTCTCCATTCTGCCCTAGCCAGGTCTTGTAAATCACGCTGACGTGTTGAGATATCAACAGAAAGTAGACTTTTCCTTTGATCTGAAACTATAATTGGTCTTGATTTGTGGTCTCCTCTTACTTTGGGGTAACTCGCATTTAGCATTGCCAAAAGCTCTGGTACGTTCATAGCAGACAAAGGAATATCCTGACACTGCAAAGGCTCTCTGGGACAGACACAGTTAGAATGGACATCTCTTCTGCTGTACTGATAGTAATTTGTTGTCTTTCATAATGGGATTATTTTCCAGTACAAATCAGCCCAAGAACTATTTCACCTAAAACTACGTACCTCAGGGGCATGTTCGGAAACCTGATTCATTAGTATTCATAAAGTTCTGTGAAAAGCTAAAATTAAAAGGGCTGTGAAAATCTTAATGTTTCTTTTTCTGGTCTATGGTTTTAAGTTCTATAAATCCCTTAATACCAATAAGCTCTTCTTAAAAAACACTTTTCAGACAGTCAGTAACACTGTCCATGAGATCATGTTAAGAATTCAGATATGGCCGGTCATATTATTATGACACTGAAACACCTGCATCACGTTTATATTTCCTTTCCATTTCTCTCTAAAGGTAAGGATTTCACAAGAACTACATCACCTAAGAACTAAACCCTGGAATACCCACCTCAGTTCCACTCTAATACTTACCTCCCCATGCTGAAGTGGTATTTTTCTTCATAGAAAATAGCACTGAGGCACTTTTAAAAAAAATTGTTTTCATTGGCAGATTACCACAAGTCCAGTCACTTCAGAAAAGAAGTCTGAGTACTCTTTGTAAGCACTAGATGATGATAAGACCGGCTGTGAGAGGGTAATGCAAGTGCATTAAATGTCCATCAAGTGCAGTCCAGTAAAGGCAATCAAAATTAAAATAATGTAAAATGGAAAGAAGTGATGAAACCATGTTATATCACCACCATTAGTTCTTAGTAGGTATGTCAAGATATATAGGTATGTCAAGATATGTCACTTGTTTTAGATTATCTGAACTTAATAGGAAGTTGCTAATTTGGAAATGCTACAGATGCTAAAAAATCTTAATAAAATTTTTGCAGGAAAATTAAATATTGTTCATATATAAGTGAGTGTGAGACAAAAATTCTACTGTGGCTTTAGTATGCAGTTGTAAAATGGGGAATTGGCATTAAAAAGCGATCTCATAATCATGCGTTATTTATATAGTTATAAGAGACGCTCCAGATATCCTGAGGTTTATAGTATTGTTGTATTATTTACCTTAAATTGCAAGTCTTCAGCTTACTAAACATTAAAAGTACAGGGTGTTGTTTTTAAAGAATATCATCTTAAGAAAACAAATTTTTAGATTAGCTTTCAAAACCTTGAAAAACCCAAAAGGCAGATATAATCCCCTCAACATTAATTGCTGTTTTACTAAATGAACTAATCTTATTTGTTTTAAAGCCCTCAATCAGAAATCTCATTAAAATAGTACGCAGCCTCTAGTTTGAAAGTTAGGAGGTGTAGCTTCTGGGAAAAAAAGGAATAATCGTGTAAATTTTCCAGTATCTTTTGGAGTGATACTGTACTTATTATAGATTGTTGTTAATAAAACTATGAGAACTAAAATGTTACAAATGAGATTAATTTCCTCTTCATTTTTTCTTTATGTTCATCAAAGTGCTGCTAGTACTGGACATTCTTAAATACAGACTATAGCTTAGACTTACTTTGTCTACATACTTGTGTGTGTATAACAGATGCTATCTGTTAAAGCAAAAAACAATACCTGTGCAGCCCTAAGACTAAAATTTAATTTAGAAAGAAAAAATGAAAGAGTGAAAAGACATAAAAACCACAGAACCAGTTCAGATCATTGTTTTGTACCTTTACCTCTTGAAAGCATTTTTTTGGCATTGTGTACATACATTGCTGACCTGGAAATCTGCAATATGGAAATCTGAAATCTAACTACACCAGGACTTCAGTGGGATCTGTTTAAAGAAAAGCATAGCTCTCGACACAGTTTCTGGGAAGTGATGATCAGTATGGACCAGATGTGGTAGAAAACAGTTTTTGCCATGTTTCGGGAGAAATGGCTCTTTGTGGATAGAAGATCAAAACCACCTATTTGCCATTTAATCCATGTGTATCTTTTGCGTGTTTCTTTCTTAATATTTGTGATAATTTATTTTAGCACATGATGTGGAAATGTGGAAATGGTGATAGCTTTTTTTCCCTTTAGCATGGAGGATGAGAAGCCTGGGAAGTGTCCAGTCTCAATGCTAGAGTGTTTTGAAGGCTGGGGAAGAATCTACACATCACATAGACAGAGTGAGAAAGAGACGTATTTAATACCCTTTCCTACATCAGTGATCAAAGTAGCGAAAGTGAAAACTTCTTCAGCTCCTAACGTAGGTCCAGGTGCAAGTGAGAGTAGGTGCAAGTAGTGGTAGCTGCCATGTAGTCTCCTCCAACCCCTTTCAATCCTGGATTAACTCCACTGTCTGTAGTTAGGTTAGAAATAGCATTCACTATGAGACACATAGGCATCACTGACCTGATAGTCAGTGTGGCTTCCTTTGGTGAAGCTTTCTTTCTCCTTTCCATTAAAATTGACTTTCTGTTCATGAGTTTGTGCAAAGCAAGGGTTTAGCATATTGCATTTAAGAGCTGAGTACCAGAGATTATTGTGGAACGTTCAATGCTTGTGTATATCTCCTGTGAACTCAACTGGAAATCTGCAGCAAGTGGTACCTGCTTGGCTGCATTAGGAGGAGTGTTGCCAGGAATTTGAGGGAGGTCATCCTTCTCCCCTGCTCAGTTCTACCGAGAAACACCTGGACTACTGGGTCCAGTTTTGGGCTTCCCAGTACGAGACACATGGACAGACTAGAGTGAGTCCAACAAAGGACTACAAAGTTGATTTAGGGCTCGGAGTATATGACATGAGGAGAGGCTGAGAGAGCTGGGACTCTCTGGCTTGCAAAAGAGGAGATTGAGGGGAATCTCATCCATGTGTACAAATATCAGGGGGTGGGGGGAGGTAATGAAGATGGAGCCAGACTCTCTTCTCAGTGGTGCCCAGTGACTGGACAAAAGGCAATGGGCACAAAATGGAGCACAGAAAATTACATTGAAGCTTCTTTTGATTTTTAAAAATGTGAGAATAATCGAACAGTGCAACACGTTGCCCAGAGCAGTTGTGAAGCCTCTGTGGACATAGCCAAAGCCCTCTGCAACCTGACCTAGCTGATCTTGCTTTGAGTAGACAATTTCAACTGGATGATATCCAGAGATCTCTTCAGAACTCAATCATCCTGTGACTCTATGACTTCCCAAGAATTATTACAATGTGATTCAACATGCTGCACAAGACTTAATTTTTTTAAAGTTAGCTAATGTGAAGGGAACTGGTCTTTCCATTAAACCCAGAAGTGTGCAGACCTTGGTCTTGTACGCTTTTGGAGCAATAGTCCCATAACATTTCAGTTCTTATGTTTAATTTCAGGTTCTTTATGTTTTGGTCCTGTATTTATAATAGATGAAAGACTTCGTTCAAACAGCTGACCTCTCTCCTTCCCAGAAGAGGGTCAGTCACCACTGAAACAAGAAAAAAGAACAAACATTTTCTTCCATTTTCCTAATCCCTGTGTGAGTCTGACATCGATAAGAAATGACATGGGTTTGAGGTATGAGATGCAAAGGAGAAATAGTATACTCCTCTGGCTGCACTAAGTGGGCAGCCTGCAAACACTACCCCGGTAGGTGCAAACCAGCCATGAGAGCAGGAGCTGGCGCTTAGTGGGGGACAAAAGCCCACCCTTACTTCCCTCCCAACTTGTAAGTTGGTGCATGCCAAGGAACCCTGATTCTCAAGACCAACATTGATCACAACAGAAGAACCAATTTGCTCTCAAGGTTTGTTGCACCTCTTCGAACTCAGCCTCTCTGTTCAGTGTCCTCACTGCTAACTGCCAACATCTCCTTTTTAAAAACTGGTAACAGTACTTCAAGACAGTTATATGTAGAATGTATATGTGTATATCTATAGTATGTACACTGTCTGTATAAACGTATCCAAACCACATGTGGTGAAGTGACATTGTTCATTATTGTAATGTTATACTTAGATGGAACCAGAGAAAATCTGTCATTAGTTATTTAGGCTCCCTCCTCCCCAACAAAATATCTCTCCCAGAAATAATTAGGAGGACAATAATGATCAGAGGGATGTGTAGTTTAGGGTGATTTCAAGCCACCAAGATAGTCAGGGCTGGAACACCTGCCCTGTTGGGAGAGGCCAGAGGACCAGGGCTGGTTTAGCCTAGAGAGCCATTAGCTCCAGAGGCACCTCCCAGGCTCCCTCCCTATCTGTGTTAACTCCTCACTCCTGAGACTGATGAAAAAGAAACCTCTCTGAAGGTGGAAGGAAAAAACACAAATGATTGTTTAGCACTTTAAAATCATAAACCATTTTATTCTACAAAATTGATATGCCATAAAGCTTATCAGATGAAAAAGGTGAGGTGTGAGGATTTTAAGCAGAGCCAGAGGAACAGCAAGTTTATAAAAACTTTTTTAACCACCAGCCATTTTTTCACAATTTTTTTTTTTAATCTAGACAAGATTTCTGGTTCACTTCAGAAAAAAATCCCATTTACTTCAATGATTTGCACAGCTATTGCCTAGCTCTTTGCTTTCCATTAACATTCCTGGAACAAAAATAATCACTTGTGCAAATGTTTATGGAAAACAAATAAAAACATCTCTGAACGCCATCAAAGTAGATACATTCTTTTTATTCCAGTACATATTTATGAATACTTTCTTGAAGTATTCTGCCAGCTCTAGCCTTGAATTCAGTTTAAAAAGCATTCACAAAATTCTTTTCGACTTCCCTCTGTACCACCACATTTATTCACTCACACTGGTTTTCTGTTTTCCATATGTTATCTCTAAAAAACAGGTTTCCACAAAACTGCAAATGCAGAAAAGCTTGAGGCAAAGAGGTATTTGACATGTTTCCCTTATTAAAATCCTGTGATATCCTTCAAATATATAAAACCTAAGCCCGAAAAGCAATGACCAGAACTGTGCACTTGTTGGTGTGCCAGTTAAATAAAGCACTTCACACTGTTTTATTGGTTACCAAGATATTTTCTGAGTATATAGTCTTACAGTTAACACTGATCTGTCTGGGTTTTATGCTGCATTTTGACAGGCAGACCCTGGCTCCTGACCGTATTACTGCAGTATAATATCTTTTTCTTTCACATGAAAACCAAACGATATACAGCTTTAATAATTTATGCTCAGGAAGTAGGAAGGATGATAAAGTTCTGACTGTCAGACTTCCACAACTGCACAAGTATGTTTGCACGTGCCTTGCTTCTGAAAGGAAACCCTTGGCAGCAACGTACAGACTGGGTGTTAGTACACAAGCATAGGCAGTGAGCGATCTATAGAGTCATTTACATTACAAATCTTGTTCTACATACATATAAAGGACGGTTGTCTGTCTAAATTATTTTCACGTACTGTCATATATACCATCCTACAAGGCCAGACTCGGGCATTTTTCTTAATTTTACAAGCTCTGTTATTTGTAATGGTACTCGGCTTGTATGCTCCAAGAATGGAAAAAAAGGAAGTATTTGATTAATAGCTGCGCTGTTCTTATTAACATCATATGTGTTAAGCAGTTTTGTTTTCCCTTAAATTTGCTGTTGTTGTTACAATTGGTTCTGTGATTGGTAACAGTACCACTCCAAGCAAGGTGCTAGCATTTTCACTAGCATATGATATATACCACCATCACCTTCGGGATATGGCTTTCTGTAAGGAGGAGACACAAAGAACAAAAAAAATTACCTTAACTTCATAAGTTTCTGTATTTAGGAGGACACACAAAAAATCTGTACAAAAATGTCATTTTCTAAAAGTCATACTCTGTCTTAATTATTTTAATGTCTCATAAAATACACTTTTTGTTTTTTATAACGGTACTGTAGATAACAATACAACATTGGTGGTCTTTATTGTGTTTTGGGGGAGGGGAAGGTTATTTGCTTGAAAGCTGTTCTAAAAAAAATAATAGGATTATTCTCATCTTTCATTTAGCTTAATAACACACTACATACATTTGTCAATCAAATTAGAATTACTGTCAGACCATAATAATGCATTTTAGTTTAGCCAATATCAGTCAGACCTGATTTATTTGCTTAATACAAATCTAATTGACTTTCAGGCTGCTCTTCCCTTTTCAGCTGTTAACCGACCAAGTACATCTTTAATTTCCAAGACCGATGGTTTGGTAGCAGTTGAGAGGAAGAATGATTTGCATAGGGCCCCAGAAGGGTGCCAAAACTCTTCACGCTTTAAACAACAGCTTTTATTATTCTGTAAGTGGATGTGTTGAATTTTCATGCTTTTGTTTCCAGTTCAGCCCTGACAGAAAGAATAAAGTAGATTTTGCCAGCACCCCTGCTGTGCCCTGAGGGAGAAATTCAATGTGCCTCATTTGTCTTAATTGGAGAACCGCCCTTAGCACCAGCTTTTTCTATGAATATATTAGCATAACAGACAGAAAAGTCTAAGCCTACTTTTTTGTAGAAGTATTTTTTTCTCTTTCTAAGAAAAATAGAAACTGGGAAGAAGAAAAATACGTGCATCATCTCCAAGTTTCTTACTATTATTGTTGTTGTAAAACACACTATACAGGAAAAATGCATCCAGCCTACTTTATCTCCTCAGTATTGTTAGGAGCTGCGTAGAGAGAAATGTGATAAATACCATCCATGACAGAGAGCTGAAAGCTGCTCTTTATTCTTCATAATGTACTAATCCTATATATTTGTTCCTTGGCTGGTTGTGTTCCTTTTTTCTGATGGAGGAGATAGTTTTACGCAGAGACTGATGGGCAGCAACTAGGAATGAATCTAAGAAAAAAACCCTCAGTCTTACAGAAGTGAATTTATTAACACTGAAACAAAATGCAGTTACCTCTGTCAAAGGAAGATTTCAAGCCCTGTGCTATTCATTTGAGAAATATTAAATTCGTCTTCACGTTTTTCATTTCATAAAAGAACTCTAAATCTGGACAAACAATCTGTGCAGTGTAAATCATTTCTAAATCAGGGCACTTTCAGAGTCAGATTGAACTAATGAGATTTAAAGGGTAGTTTTTAAAGAAGGAGTATGTAGTTTACATTATCTTATGACTAATATTAATCTTTACATCTGCTAAATCAGCCATCTATTTCTTGTACAAGAAAAACGTGGGAAATAGGTAACTTTTAGTAGAGTGTGATGTACACATATTCCTGGAAATGTGGCTGCATTTTAGAAGCTGATGAATCCATAATTAGTCTTGATATTTTTCCCCCGAGGCTCTAGTATACTGCATCAGTCACACAGCAACTTAAACAGAAGCTTTCCATCGATGTTAGAATAAAGGCTTGGCTGTTTGAGCTTTTTTAGGTATCTTGTAGACATTATGAAAAATTAAAATATTCTTTGGGGCAGGATTTTTTCAGTCAACTGGACGAGTTAATAGCTTTGAGGTTTTGTTCCAGCAGGAGCTGGGGTGGGGTCATTAGCATAGGCCCTGGAGAAAGAGCAGACTCTTAAATCTGATATTTACTCTTGCCTGTTCTCTGTGGCAATTTATCAAAGCCAGCCAGCACGGTAACATTAGAAGTCTTTCACACCTCTTTCTCCTCCTATTACTCATTACTGAACCATTTTTCTCTTACGTCTACATCCTCCCTAAAACATGCTCAGCTACTCCTGGCTGGGCTCTTGTGCCTTGAAGAGTGGTAATAGAAGAGATTTTTGCTTTCTTGTGCAAAGGAATCTACAGGATAGTTACTTAGCATGATGTATTTTTGAAAGTATGTAGGCATCCCACTCTGAGTGGTTTAATTTACATTAGAAAAATGGCAATGGTTTACAATAGTTTATCTGATAATCCACACTGTTTGTCTAAGAAAACGACCCAGCAAAGCAGAAGGGAAAGCTCAAACACACTGCCTCTCTTTTCTTGCTCCTTCTCTGTCTCTAGTATTCTTTGCCTCAGTTTCCAACTGGAAGCTGTTCAGACCTGCCTGCATTAGAAGGGATACTTTTCTAGCATACTCCTCAGAGTAATTAAAGGGAGTATCCTCTTTGTCTATGCATTGCCAGGAAACTTCCCAAGGTATTAAGTTCTAACATGGTTTGTTTCCTAGGAAAGAGGTTAAAAACTGTTAGTGCAATATAAACAAGTTGGCAGTAATATGTGGCACTTCTTGAAGTCATGACATGTGGGGGAAATTGCCATATCCCCACACTGTGCTCCGTAGCTTTTCTATTTTAAGCAAATTGCAACAAATTTTTTGTGTGGAAACAAAATGGTAATCTAGGTAGCAGGACAGATTGCGGGGTTATATCATTGTTACTTGTTATTGAGTTAGGAAGATTCTATGAATAACATCCTTTTGATGGATCAAGGCATCCTCTCTTTTTTCACAGCACTAATCCCTCTTCCAATGATGAACAAAACAGATGGGCACAAACTAAGGAACGTACACTTCAAATAACTCTGCTGATTATTTGCATGCTTGCCATACTGCATATTCACAACAAAGCCTTATCCTGTTGTGTCTGTTCGCATTTTGAAAAGTGTTCCATTGCTAGAGTTTTGTAGGATGATGTAGCCTCCAGTGAGTTGGATCTGTTGTCAGACGGGTCCTGGAGAGTAGCGGTGGGTCCTTCACAAGGAATTTCTTTCAAGCCTCTGCTGGACTGGTTCCTAACCTAAAGACTCTGGTGCCATATTTATCCATCCTGTCCCCATGATGGGAAGTAGACAGCTGCATTTTCCTTCCCTCTTCTTGAACACAATAAAGTGGAACACCTGCCTCCTGTAAGAGTCCATGACAGCATTTGAAAATTTTCTAGGGAGGAATGGTCACTGGAATGCACACAAAGTGAGATCAGCTGAGAAATGGTTATCTGCTTTCCATAGATGGCAAATATACAATGAAGGACTATGCAGACTTATGTGGGGAAAGTACGTGGTGTTTGGGGGAGGTGAGAAAATATCAACAGCTGTCTGATAAGAGGGACCATATACAGAGTTAACAACTACTTCCTCTTATGAGTAGTCTTCTTCTTGGAAACTGTACCCTCAGCTCAATACTAATGGGTTTAATATTGAAATTAGGTTCTGCATATGTTTATTTGCACAACCACCCAAGCGGATGCACAACTATAAAAAGGACGTGAAAATATATTCAGTCAAGTTTTCTTTCTTCTGATTCAAAAAGGTACCTGCTTTCAAAAATAGCCCTCTGCTAAGTTTCAGGATTCATAACAACCTAATCAAATGTTTCCAGTTATACCACTCCATTTCCGAACTTTTGTGGATTCATGAGGCTGTCTGCATGTGCAGTGGCTTTATACTTTCTCTATTCATTACAGAAAATGAATAAAAGTCCCATTTGTGATGTTCACAAGGCTATCCCACATTGCTAGCCATTAAGTCCGACATTACCCTCCCAGAGCATTGAAGGAGGTAAAGATATGTTATGTGTTCCAGCGGCTGCACAACCAAAAAGGGGCATTCACATCTTAAATGCACAAACTGTAACTATTCATATGTAACATAAATAATGTTCTTTTCCAGAAGTATGGTTTTCAAGACATACCTCGCTGAGGGTAAGGTGGTGTAATTCTCACTGTTCATGAATAGGGCAGTGTGCAAATCCACAAGCCACATACCTTATGTGTAGCATCTGTGTCTTAAAAAAAGTACTTTCAGACTCCATGTCACACAAGGGTTACCACGGTAAGTACTTACTCCTACTCAAACTGTTAAGTAAATACGCAAATAAAATGCTTGCAGTTTTCTGCCATATTCTGACCTGTCTGTTCCACAGATTTGTGTTAATGGAACATGAACTTTTATTAAACCATCTGAAATTTTTGCAGAACTCTTATTTTTATCCTGTTTTATCTCTCAGTTTTCACTAATGATGTTTTTTTTTCTGGAAGTCGTATGCATTTCAACAGGAGCAAACAAAGACTTGTAATGTACAACCGTACTGAGTCTGTGGTGATGAATTACATAAATAAATTCTACATCGAGAAAAAAAGCCCTTTCCAAATATTTTTGAAAGTTTAAAGGCTGGAACATTTGCACTGGCATGTGCATAACCTAATTAACTCCTGTGAACAGATTCCTAATATTCAAAGGATGATTTAGTGGAGAAAAGGTTATGCTTTCTTTAATATTGTTTTTATTCCTCAAAAGCTGGAGAGACTTCAGTGCCCACCTGATATCTAGTTCCTCAATGCTACACAGAGCACAGAATTGAAAACTTAGTATAAGACTGATTTTTAAACACTTATTGAAATATGTGCAAGAAATCACAACGACCACATATTCTTCATTTATTAATAGCATTACAGCAGCATGAACAAATATTGATGCTACACAGTAGATTCCAAAGACCGTTCTCTGCAGAAAGGTCTTGTAAAAAAATTACTGTCCTCATCAGAAAGGATCAGAAATTCGGAGCCCTCTGTAGTGACTCCTGTGTTCAGCTTTCTCGCAGATACTTAATCCAGCAAGTTGCTGGCCTGCCAGAAAACCATCAAAAGACATTTGTCACTGGGTCAAAATCAAATATGTATCCTGGCTGTTAAGAAGGGCTTTGTTGGACTAAATGACTGTACCATTTTAGACAGTGCTGCAAGATTAATGATGACACTGGTCTGTCCAATTTTCACCCTTGGAGCAGTATTACAAAGATGTGCCCTTTCTGTGCACCTGATGTTACACATATCAAATGAATCATTCCTTCTGCTGCGAGTATTAGTAATTGTCCAAGTTTCTTGCTCTCCCTCCACAGAGGAAGATTAACATGGTGTGGGTGTAATTTATCTTGAGAGGGGGCTGCTGAACAGGAGTATACTTGCCGGTGGTATATTATGTGGGTTAATCACCTAATCACAGAGAACACTTAACAAGTGCATGTCTTTGACAGAATGAGGCCTCTGGCATATATTTTTGAGCCAACGCAAATGAACTGTTCCTCCCCATCATCAGTCTTTAGATGTAAAAGCTATCAGTGAGCAATATGCCTTCAATTAGCCTTATATTCTTTGACCTAATCTAAAGCTCCTGCTTCCTGTCTTTGTTTTGCAATGCCTATTACGAAGTGTAAGCATAATTTCACAAGAGAATTCAGAAGATAAGGCTTTATGAGGGCATTTTGCCCCATCCATACATTAGAAGACTGATGAATAAAGAGCATGTTTGGCACTGTTCAGTCTCTGTGCAGTGTTTTTCTTGTAGGTTGTGTGCTGATCCACTCTCCAGTGTTTCCATTTGCCCTGATAATGACTTTACATTCAACTTTCAGCTTCATGATTTTCTCTTCACATGGTACTGAGCTGCTTGCTCTCTCCTGCTGTTCATGTCAGAGGCAGTTGAACTTGGAGGTCAGCATGAAGAGAAAAGAGCAACATAATTACATACCACAGAGGCCAGATGTTTAGTAAAATCATGGGGAATCTTGTCAGGAAGCACCATTGAAGTTCCTGGGAGATTCACCACTTTCCCAAAGGAAACTGGAAAACTGTAATCCAAAAGACAGTCACTCCTTAGCAGAAACACGCCAAGAGAAATAAAATGTGCCTATTTTTGTTATTTATTCTGTTATACATCTTATGTCTCCTTCCTCCTTCTTAATTTCTTTCTATTTCTTCCTGATCCACCTGTAGTACAAATTACATCTGGAAAACTAGTAAATGCTCTTAATTTGTGAAATTATTTTGTTTTTCTTTGTAGTTATGAAACCTCAATGAAATGATCATAAACTTATTAGACATTTATTACACAGAAGTTCAGAAGTACAACAATAGCCTCTCTTCTAGGTATAGTCCTTCGGTAGGTTAGCACAACTAGTTGTAAAGTTTGATATGTTTTCTTCAATATTATGCTGTTTTGTGGCACAATAGGTAACAGAACTTGTGAAATCTGAGTGTGAAAAAAATTATGAAATATGAGGCCACACATCAGCTTTATAAAAACCTGAACTTAAAATTCAGCTTTTATCATGTCAAGAGAAGCAACATATGCAGAAAGAAAATGTGGGTGAGTAAATCCCAGCTAACAACGGATGACCAAACTTCTGACATCACAGAAAATATTTTATATCGTATGCAATTCTTAAGTGATTAGAACTAAGAGTATATATACGTGTACAGATATGTGTTTGTGTGTGCATGTATCTATAATCCGAGTACTTGTCCCTTAAAAGAAAGAAGATATTTACACTTATAATTTTACAGACTCAGATTTAAAACAGCTGCTGAAGCAGAAATTCTGAGGTCAAAACACATGTTTGGTACTTTATTAGTTGAAGTGGCCAAGTTCAACCTGTGAGACGAGCCCTGGCAAGAAAAGTGGATATTACAGTCCAGTAAGCATCAGCTTCAATTTGTTGTTAGAAAGGTAGAAATTAGTGCACATAAGGAACAGCTTTCTGGAGCTGACCAGCTAATTTATGGTAGATACTAAAAGCACTGAAATGAAGATAGGCTAGCACACCTCTCCTATGAGGAAAGGCTCAGAGAGTTGGGGCTGTTCAGTCTGGAGGAATGAAGGCTGCGGGGACACTTTATAGCAGCCTTCCAGTACCTGAAGGGGCATACAAGCTAGCTGGAGAAGGACTTTTTACAAGGGCTTGTAGTGATAGGACAAGGGGGAATGTCTTTAAGCTGAAAGAGATTAAATTTAGATTGGATATAAGGAAGAAATACTTTACTCTTGAGAGTTGTGAGACACTGGAACAGGTTGCCCAGAGAAGCTGTGGCTGCGCCCTCCCTGGAAGTGTTCAAGGTCAGCTTGGACGGGACTTTGAGCAACCTGGTCTTGTGAAAGATGTTCCTGCCCATTGCAGGAAGGTTGCACTAGATGATCACTAAGAGTCCCTTCCAACCCAGAAAACTGCATGATTCTACAGATGAAAGCTGGTATATTTCCTGCCTTTCCTCTTCTGTGATAATTTATCATAGAATCATAGAATCATAGAATGGTAAGGGTTGGATGGGACCTTAAAGATCATCTAGTTCCAACCCCCCTGCCATGAGCAGGGACATCTTCCACTAGACCAGGTTGCTCAGAGCTCCATCCAGCCTGGCCTTGAACACTGCCAGGGAAAGGACAGCCACAGTTTCTCTGTGCAACCCCTTTCCAGTGCCTCACCACCCTCATGGTGAAGAATGTCCTCCTAATATCTAATCTAAATCTGCCCTGTTTTAGTTTAAAGCCATTCCCCTTTGTCCTATCACTACACACCCTTGTGAAAAGTCCCTCTCCATCCTTCCTGTAGGCCCCCTTCAAGTACTGGAAGTCTGCTCTGAGGTCACACTGGAGCCTTCTCTTCTTGAGGCTGAACAGCCCCAACTCCCTCAGCCTGTCCTCGTAGGAGAGGTGCTCCAGCCCTCTGAGGCCACGAGCTGGCGGGGCTCATTGAGAGGACTTTAAACTAGGTTCGAAGGGGGAAGGGGACATCGCCTAGCTCACTAGGGACGAGCCTAGGCTCGGCGTGCCAGGGTCAGGGGTGAGACTGACAGCCCAGCTCAAGTGTGTCTATACCAACGCACGTAGCATGGGCACTAAACAGGAGGAGCTGGAAGCCTTTATACAGCAGGACGGCTACGACTTGGTCGCCATCACAGAAACATGGTGGGACAGCTCGCATGACTGGCATGCTGTCATGCATGGCTACAGACTCTTTAGGAAAGACAGGCCAACAAGGAGAGCTGGTGGAGTTGCTCTGTATGTGAGGGAGCAACTGGAATGCATTGAGCTTGGCCTGGGGGCAAATGAGGAACAAGTTGAAAGCTTGTGGGTTAGAATTAAGGGACAGGCTC